>Ga0065711_1003449_pt1 | contig 30312 bp, 19 predicted proteins | sample Hoacrofraction12_FD_59098 | JGI IMG/M metagenome (GOLD analysis project Ga0065711, IMG submission 59098) | Hoatzin crop microbial communities from Cojedes, Venezuela - Epithelial fraction 12 v2 (version 2) | ecosystem: Host-associated > Birds > Digestive system > Esophagus > Crop | place...
GGCCCCTTCAGGCACTGGCAGCTGCTCTAAGGTCACCCCGGAGCCTTCTCTTCTCCAGGCTGAACAGCCCCGACTCCCTCAGCCTGCCCTTGTAGGAGAGGGGCTCCAGCCCTCGGATCATCTTCATGGCCTCCTCTGGCCCCGCTCCAGCACATCCATGCCCTTTAGGTAAGTAACACCGTGTAATCTTGCAACGTGACGTGTGCGGAAAGAATCAGTCCTGCAAAGCAAAACGGGAGTAGCCTGAAGGTTACTCCATTTTCATCTCACATTTCTAGCATCATGACTCTTGCCACTTCTGGAATTCATCCTTTTGCCACACAGACTGTATTTAATACAGTTCAATGGCTGAAATACTGGCTTATCTTTGTCATTTATTCTATGCAAACTGAGTAATTTTCTGTCTGCAGTCTGGGGGACAAGAATAGCTCATCATCAGATTTGGGATCATTTCTAAACTGAAAAAAGCCCCCAGCATTTTAACTAGGCAATCTTTTCAGCTGATGTGACTGTCCTGCAGCAGGGACAGTCCACGTCCTTCATCTGAAGATCCACAGCAGCAGTTCTTTGGATGGCTTCACAGTACCTTGGCCAGTCAAACTGCCAATGTGAGACAGAAGAGAAGAGTCTCTTGCGCCTTTTGCAGCCCGCGCTCCGTCACCTCCTCCCTCCCTCTGCAGCGTACCCCAGGCGACACGCGCAGTACGGAACAGATCTACAATGCGGTACCCGGAATACATACCGTCACCTTTAATGCTCAGCACTGTACGCAGTAACATTAGCAGAAATCACTTAAAATGATAGGAGGCATTAACACACAACATTAGAAACGAAGTCAGAATCTCCGTAACACCCCAAACCTTCAGTGTTCGCGTCACACAGGACATTTTATAGCAGCACTTCACTCTTTGTTTTGTGAATTTTTATTATCTGGAGTTACTTCGTGTTTCTTACTTAGTTTAGAAAACCGGACTTGCACTAGGTGCTGCCTAGCAGGAGGCATGCCAAGCCCTGCGGATGAGATGAAGAGTTCCTCGGGTGGTGGTTTCGCTGTCGGAGATAACCCACCGAACACATCTCTTCACCGAGGAGCTGCTACCAGACAGACAAATCGCAGTTCGCTTCGATAAACTTTTCAGACGTTCACCTCTAATCTTATTCATTTTATTGCCTGCTAAATCCAGCGTGGTCAGGGTAGTGGGTACTGGGCAACACATTGGGACTCATTTCCTGAACAATATTTGGAGATACCCAACGATTTTCCGACTCTCGAGGTTTGGAAAGCGACGAAGCAGCAACTGGGGTTGGTCCGTTTTGAGGCGAGCGGAGCTCCACGGGGTTCTGGAGGGACACAGGCTCCGGGCTCCGTTCTCCGGACGCTGCTGTTTGCTCGAGGGGGCTCGGGACAGGCTGCAGAGAGGCTGCCGGGGGCGGCGGGATCGGTAACGCCGGTCTCGGCTGCAAGGAGCATAACCAGGGCCAGGCTTCCCTCTAGGGAACAAGGCAGACGAGTGTTTGCGTGGATACGGACAGAGAATTTCTTTTCATGTATCAGGATTTAATCTCCTCACAGTTTTGAAGACAAAAGATTGAAGACATTCTAGCTAGACTGGGGAATGTGAACACGAATGTGAAAAATTAAGCTCCTGTTCCTGAGACATAAGCTTATTTTCTTAGCAAAATTTTCCCAATTCTAACATAAGTACTAAATAACTTGTTAAATACAGACCAGAATTCAAAGAAAGGTCTTTAAAATACTGTTATATTAACATGGATTAATATACTCTGCTGCAAAGAACCTGGACACTGGCTAACTGCAGAACGCTGTAGTTACAGTCTTCAATTCCTTTCTGCACACACACAAAAATCCCCAAATTTCTGACAAATAACTAATGGTGACCCCAAGAGACCAAAGCAAGATTAAACAAACAGCATATTCCTATTTCAGAAAGTTGAAGTGGTAGGAATGGCATTTTTCATAAAACTTCGGTTTGATTTTTAAAAGAAGAGTTGAACTTACCACTTGGAACAGAAGAGCAAATCTACACCTTTCCAGATGCGCACTGGAATCGGGAGATCTTCAAACCTCCTAGAACCAAAAGAAGCCCAACTATAGCTGCAGACAGAAAGCTCAGAACCGTAAGGGAAATATTTTGCTTATATAATAATTTTATACGGATAATATAGCAAAACTTCACTTCAAAAAACCCTGAATATTTTTGACTTACTACATGATCGTCATAGTCCATCGTCTGAACGTGACCTCAAGTTCATTGCAAAATTTTAAATGTGATGTGAGCAACATAACTTGCGTTTCATGACATGAAAGTTCCTCCCATAATTCTGGTCTCTTTTGTCCTGACAGTTTGCGTGAGATGAAGGACAACGTACAACGCACGCNGTACCCTTCTGCCAAAAAACAAGTCGAGATTCACCGTTCTCTTCTCTTGGTTCCTGAAGCGTGCGACAGAGGCGGGTCAGACGTGCCTCCGTGTTGTGCCTGCTCACGGTTACCTGGGGAGAATCCCTTAGGCTGCGCCACGTCCATGGTCCGTGGCCATGGCAGTAACTTAGTAAAGCTAAGTCTGTGATCAGACTCGCCATCCACGCAGCTTTTAAGTGAGTCATAACATACATGCAACACCCAAAAAAAACTTACAGCGGTAAGATGAAGTCAACTCTCTCACTTTTAATACTCGGTCTTCATCGATATAATTAAACAACAGAACATCTGACCAATGTGAGGACAAGAATTCAATTTTTTTTGCTTTGATGTGTTGAAAGATGTATTTTAGACATCCAAAACTACACTCATCAACCACATGAATATCTCAAAACTGTCCTGAAGAACACTATATAAAAGTTTTCACTTCTCAGAAGCACACAAAAACACCTCCCCCACAAAACACTTCCCAGGTTTCTCCAGCTCTGCGTAGGTCACACAAATGGGTACAAAACCGATCTCCCAGAAATCCTCCCTGCGGGTCACTGTCTGGCGCGGTGTCCTCGGGGCGTCACAGCAGAGCCAGCCTCCTCTCCAGCCTCGCAACTCCGCTCCCGTCTGGCATCCCAGCCACAGCCCCGCCGCAGAAACCCTACCCTGCGCCTCGTCCCCGCCACCCGCAGCCACCTGCGCCTCGCTGAGCTGCTTAAAAGGAGTGTCAAACCCTAATTAACTGAGAGCTGTTTAATTGGAGAAGCATAGCCTGGATCATAGCTGGATGCACAACCACAGACTGGCTGCGCTAACGCAGGACTGCAGAACCACCCCGGGTGCGACCCCGCTGTCAGAATCGCGACAGACACCACATTCTGGGGAGAGCCAGTTCCCAGCGACGCTGCCCCCACCTCGGTTGTTGCCGAATTCAAAAAACAAAACCAAACCCCAACGTGAGGCGGCCTTCAGCTTTCCGACACTGCCTTCAGTCATCAACAAAACCAAACCCTGACGTGAGGCAGCTTTGAGCGTTCCAGCACCGCCTCCAGTCATCGGTCCTGACAGCTCGCGGGGAAAGAAGCAGAAGGAATGGAAAACTCAAGCCCAGAGAGCTCATTCGCGTTACTCTCGCTTTATACCACAGCCCCAAACCAGTGGTCGCAGTAAGCGCATGCTCCAGAGATCGTCGGTTTCTGTGCTCTTCAACCTCCAGTGGAGGGGAGAGAAAAGTCAGATTTATTTTTTTTTGCACACTCAGCTGCTCCAGCCGCCCAGCATATAGTGTTGAAGCAGATTAAGGTTTTCAAAATAAGTCAGAGTCAGTACTTTCCAAACTCACATTATTCTTGCTTACTCTACCAGAAAGAGCAATGAAAATGAGACACAGACACATTAACTACAAACGCAAACAGCACACGTAAATGCACCACAGACTATGTATGAAAGTTTGAGAAAAAGAAATTGCATTTAAAATCACTTTAAAGATGTACATTCTTGTATTTATTATGTGTAAGCAACCACTGAGAAATTGAGAGGGCAAAGACAGATCTCCTTTCATGCTGCTCTATACGGGAAAGTAATTCTCCAGCTGAGAGCGAACACAGCGAGAGCGCCGGGGTCCACTTCCAGGGAGCAGTTCAAAAGGCCTTCAGATTGTCTGGCTCAGGCACATCTGCCGAAAATTCGGTGGGAAAAAAATAAAATTATCACTTGTTTTTAGACAGCTACTACAGCTGATTTCCCTTCCGCAGTCAGCAGGAAAGGCTGGCCCTGTCGCTGTCCTGAGAGCCGGGAGGGTTTGCTCAGCCAAAGCCCGTTCAGCTTGCTTTTACGCGGCCGAGAGGGAGCAGCCCCGGCTCCAGCTAATCCTGGTGAAAACCAAACTCGGCCAAGGGCTCCAGCTGCGGGCTGACAAATCACCTCTGTCTGTCTGCAGGAGGCACCCAGGGCGCAGCGGAGCGCTGGCAGAAGCGGGCACTTCCCTCGCCTCTCCACGCAGGGGCATTCACCCCGCGCTCTCAAGGGGCTGAGCAAAGGACGGAATTCTGTATTTTAAGCAGCGATTTTTAGAAGCGACATCACCAACGTAACAGCCGTGGCACCGTGGCAGTCCTGAGCACACACACCACCTAACTGTTGCCACACCTAACGAACTGCAGTCGTTTCAAGCGAAGCATTAAGCGTGATGTCACTGAGAACACAGAAGTCCTGTGTACTCAGAATTCGATAAACTTCACACCAAGCCCAACGCTAACAAAGATGCGCAGTCATGGTCCTACAACCACGTTTCGCCCTGGGCTGACACCAGTGAACATGTTTCAGTTAACATTTTGGATAATACAAAACCCGTTTCAGAACATGAATCATTCTCCCTTCTTCAAACGACTGTCTGCGTTTGCCCACACACATCTACGGTTTTCCTACATTCCTCTGCACGTTCACCCCCAAACTCTATGTTCTGTTCCTTACAAACAAGCTTCTCTTCCTGCTTTTCCAGACAAAATTAATACACCATATTCCTTGCCAAGGTATTTGAGACAAATGTGTTTTTTCAGTGACTAAAACTCAAGACCATTAGTTTTCCAGATAATTTATCTCCCGGAAAGTGACTCGCTCCTCTAATTTCCTCTGTGATCCTCAGCCTGGGGCTTGGGGCTACCGGCTGCCTACAGCCGAAGCCCTCCTGGCCTCCTCTCCCTCCCCACGCGGATGCCACCTCCTGTTGTTTCCAGCAGTAAATGAAGCCACACTGCAGCAGGAGCAACAGCAAGGACCCGATCTAGTGCCGAGATCCATGAGGACACTGAAGGTGCCATCACCTTCTTTCACTCCAGTCCTTTCTACGGGCAGCCTGAACGAAATACAGGAAAGTATACATCGCTGGAATCACTGATTTTTTTTTTTTTAATCTCTACAAATAAGGACTACCTTTGAAAAATTTATTGTACAGTCACAGATAACTATTTCCACATTGGAAAAGTCTACAGTTCTGAGAGTGCAAATTTCACATCTGTGCAACGAAGATGGATTCATTATGAAGCTTGAACAACCAGCATATTTCTAAACTCTAGAGGCAACTCGTCTTTACAAATCACAAGCAAGCTAACGCTGAAGAGCCCAACAAAAGAAATTCTCTCGGTGCTCCCAAAATCCTATCGCTAACTGAACACACAGAACAAAGCAAATGCACCGGCCAGATTCAGGAGTCTGAAGACGGGTGAACTAAATCCTTAAGGAGACTGTTCAATTCCTTCCCGATTTTCTGAAAGCCTTTTGGTCAAATTCTTGCACCCTGCCATCGCGGTCAGGAGAACGAAGCTCTTGTCATAAAGTTATTACAGCTACTTACAGGTGAAGATTTCTAAGAGCACAACTAAACATAGAATAGCACATCTTTAAAGCATATTAGTTCTCTGAGGGGATGAGTGTCACAACAGAAGCACACATGAAATAAAAAGGAAATCAGTTAATGATTTTTATTAAATTTCAGTGTTTCATAAAATAAATATGGTATATAATATCAAACAGTGAGAAACAAAGCACAAGCATGAAAAGCATGGTAACAAAAGTTACACTCATGATGGTGTTCAATACTCAGCACTTTAGAAACCATAAAGCCTTTAATTATTTACAAGCAGCAAACTATCTAACATAATTTACAAAGTTGCAGCAGCCTAGTCAAGGAGTACTGGAAGGGGAAAAAAATGGAGAGACCGCAATGGAAGACCTTCACTCTGCTCTACCTAGTCAGCACTTTATTACGTACCCTATTTTCCCCGTATGTACATAACTCTAACTTTCATTATTCTCAAAGTTTAATAATTACACTGTATTGTATCTCAGAGCTCCGTTCATCTCTCGGATGGTGCAGTGCCTCTTGCACTTACGGGATACATATTCAAGTAACACTTCAAATAAAAGTAAACATGTGCAAACCAAAGTAATTAGCCTACATGACGACCCCCAGGTAGTAGTGTCAAACCAGATGTAGCAGGCGCACGTTAGCAGATTAAATCACTAATAGCTACAGAAACTGACGTGGAAGCCTAGCTGAGGCCAAAACTGAGAAATGGGCATATAAAAAAAATATATATAGAACTGAACTGCAAATATACCCTGTTACAACAGACAAAAATTTAATCTGCCGAAACACAAAGACTTTTAAGGTCATAACTCAAGATTTAATATTTCAACATGAAAAGAAATCCAAGCCATTCGACTTATTTGGGCTTTTGAAACAAATGCAAATGTCTCTGTTTAAAAATTGTTTTTAAATGAGAAAAACAAATCAATATATATTAATATATCACCCAAAATAAAAAACATAACACACTCTTCATTTTAGAGCATGCTGCTCATTCAGAATAAAGACAGGACAAAGAAAGTAGAATTACATTTCATGATGTAATAAAAACATTAAAATTTGTGATCATTAAGTGCACCATCGTACAGGAGTAGCGTGCTCAGAGTGGAAATGTTCTATACCTACCAGAATCCACCTTTATTTAAGCAGACAAACCTTTAGGACACTACCTGAAATTGAAACCAGTATAACTGTGCTCCATTCGGCTCGCCTGAAGTTTCAGCCAGGCATATTCCAGCCAGTAGCACCTGTATGCCTCTTCATGATTGTATTCCAGAAATCGTTACATTTGCGAGCAATTTTTTTTTTTTTAAAAAGACTGGCTTTTGCAATCCTTGCAAAGCTTATCCTAAACAGATACTGCAAGTAAACTCTGTTCTGAGCAGCACAAGTTGGGGCTTTTTTCAGAAATCTGAGAGCTGGACTTGCGTTGGCAGTAGATACAGTACAACAACTGGATGTATTAAACAGTTCCTCAAAAAAGTCTGAAAGGAAGATTTCCCTAAAGACTGTTTAAAAAACCAAACCAAACCCAACCCAAAGCACTTCACCCAAGATCTGTTCAATCCTTCTACTGAAGTTCAGAGCTTGCCAACTTTAAGAATGACAGGAAAAGGAAGGGAATGAGGCGGAGAGGAAACAGAACTAAGTTATTCCCAATTTGTACCGATGAAAAGCTTCAAGTAAAAGGAAATCCACTTGTTAAAGATCTTGCTACATGCACAGTCCCTCATCAGTTGAAAGCCACAGTAGTCAGCATTGGGTGTAACAGCAGATTTACCATTCATAAAAAAACACTGGCGATGTTCCTTCATTCTTAATAACCTGTATCCATGGTTTCTGTTTAGAAGCTTCTTAAAAAGTGTTTATGGTTCTGCACATTTCATACCGAACTGCAGGAAAATGGTAAACACGTCTTCTTTCGATGCAATCCCATTCAGCAATCTTCTCCCCAAGAACTCAGTGTCATTTACGAGTCTGAGTCTTCTTTGGCACTGCAGGTCGCTTGGCTTGCCACAAGTGGTTATGGATCGTAAGAGCATCCACGCTGACAGACATGGTTTTGGCGGGAATCACGTTGAACTGTTTTCTGTCCGAACTGTACTTATAAAGTTTGTCAATCATTTTCTTGGTGATGCTCTTTGGCCCTGTTCCAGTCAGCTTGTAGATTTCTTCAGTGTCAGGATAGTAGCAATAAAGTGCTCTAAACTGGCAGCCAGCATCACGGAACAAAATGATGTAGTGGTTGGCATCACATTTTTCTAGTTCCTGCATTAAAAAATAAACAAACATACACATAGATTGTTCATGGTGAAAATTCTCATATTATGCCAAGCTTTGAGCCTTCACATATGGCTAAAAAAGCGTTCAATGTTTTCTGAAGCACTAGATCAGTAACTATGATCTTCAGTCCTCTAAACCTCCGCGTTGAACTCTTAACACGGGATCATGTTTTCCACAAGTCCATACGGCCATGGGAAGTAAAGGATGCTCAGTACAGGCACACTTTAGGAAATGGCGTTCACTACAGTGAACGCATCAGTGGGATTATGAAATGAGCGTTACACATACATTTTATTCTGAGTGGATTAACAATTTTGTATTTTAATGTTTACCTCTAATATTGAGTTCTTATGAGGCTCATTCACTTTTCCAGCAAGACAGCAATGAGATATGGCATTGTGAATAATAGGTTTGTTTGATTTGCTGCTGGGTTCCTTAAATAATTTCGGACCTAAGGAAGATAAACAAGTAAAAAACATTTTACTTACTACAGTTACGAACATTAAAATTTTCATTCATCAAAAGTGAAAAAAATCCCCACCAACAACTTCTCAAAAATAACGATATGTCACATCAACTATACCCCAGCTTTTTATGACCTGCTGTTCATAACAAATGCTCACAGTAAACCTAAAATGGTCACCTGTGTATTCTGCCACTGAAGCGATAGAAGATGCTGTGGACGCGTTCTCCCAATCTCTCTCTGTGTTTCTGCTAGGATTTCTGCTCAGTATTGGCAAGGACTCCATTGACTCAACTCTGTTGGAGGGGAAAACAAAACAAAACAGAACTGCATAAAAATTGTATGCCAAGGTTTTGATTTTTCCCCCTCCCAATCTTCAGTAAATTCACCAGTCACTGTCCCTGAATGGGACAGGCTACTGTCCCTTTTCCTCCCCCAAGCCATCAGATTCTTCCCACTAGGTTATCAAAGCAAAATTCTATTCTTCCTTTGGGAGAAAACAAAACAAAATTGCAAGTTTGTACAGAACACTGGAGTTGGTAGCCACATAAAATAAGACGATGTATTCACTAATCGCTATTGTGCCTCTATGCCAGTGAACTGAAGCAAATACCACTGAATCCCAACGCTATTTCATAACATAGCCTTAATTTTAATTTTTTATTTTTCACTCTCTCTTTACCTCTGGGATGGTGTGCCACCAGAGTGTACGCTTTCAGGTTCGGTTGTTGCTGCTGAGGCCAAAGAAAGACTGGAACCAGACTGAGCACTGCTCAAATTATCAGCTACAAAATAAAAGACAAAATGTGAAACACATCTTGTTAAAGCAGATTTGCAGACTCGGTGAGAGCAAACGAAGTAAAATTCTTACGTGTGGAAGAACACTTTGTCCCTGAATCACTGTAAGATTCTTCACGATGGACCGACTTTGGCCTGGGTTTTTTGGGCTTTGACTTGGGCTTTCCAAGCCCTTGCTCCTCCAAAATTTGCTGCTGCTTTTTCCTTAGATATTCTTGCTTGATAAGCTCTCTTCGAGCCTTCTCCTCCTCTTTCCGTATTCGGTCCTCCTCAGCTTTGCGACTGAAAAGCAAACCCAACATTATATTCAACATATAATAATCTTCCTCACCTTAAAGATAAAGAGTATTCTTTTCCACATGTTATTACCGAGCTTCATCTCTTTTTTGTTCAACTTCAGCCTCCAACTGTTGTTTCCGAATCCGAGCCTCCTCAGCTTTGCGCTGCTGTTTTAAAAGGAATGCTGCACGTTTTTTCGCAAGCTCATCTTCTGCTTTCTGTTCATCCTGGAAAATACATAGGGATAGAGAGTTTTAAAGAATGAAGGAAAATCTATTAAGCTGGACATCACAAGATTGCTGAGGATTCCAGGAAGATTTTAGGAAAACATAAGCTATTACTTTTGGAAATCTTTACATTTTTAGAATTGATGAGTGTAAATCACGATTGTCATCAAGAACAGTTTAAGAGAGAGTCTTAGTGCTCTCTTAAGTTGGGGTGGGGGCCAGGGGGAGGAAGGGTCTCATCTAACTTGTTTTTAAGTACAGCTAACCAGCACAAAACCTTCTAGAACTGCAAAGTACAATGCAACTATCATGTGGGCTAGAATGGACAGAACAAATAACCCCAGCATAATGATAACCTTTCAGTCAAAATTAATCATACTACACAAAAGCAGAGGTCCAATTCACTGACACTGAGACAGCCTAGCTCGACATTCTTGAAACAGAAATTGAAAAAAAGTATTGTCATGTCAGCACATTTAACTTCTTTACAATAATCATTGTTCAGCACAAATGAAGATACTAAATGTTCCAACAGCAGTTCTGAACTTCACTAGAAGGAGCAGATGCATATTTTTCACTTGCATCTACAGACATACGACTAAATTCTCCATCAGAGCTCTTGGCTTTTAGGCTGTTAGGCTGCTCAAAACCAGAGAAATCTGGGTGCAAATTCCCCAAAAAAACGTTCAGACTCTCTTCTCCCTGACAAGTTTAAAACCCATTCAGCAGGCTTTTACTAGATACCCATGTTCCATTGGAATTTTTTCAATCAGTTGATTAAGATTCACAGAAAGCTGGGATTTCAGAACAGTAAATTCTTCCCATTGCACTCTGTGATTCTTTTGTGCTAAGTATTTATAGCATGTGTGTCTGTTCCTCAGACAGAAAAAATCTAAGGGAAAGAGAAGAAAAGCAAGGTTAATCCTGGTTCCTAGTAAAGTTAACAAGAGCCAAGATTTCATACATTGAGTCAAAAACTATTTTCTCCACAAGCAATTATTTTCCAATGCAGTTCTAAAAAGTCCTAATATTGCAACCAGAATGCACTGCTTTCCACCAGTAGACTAAAGAATGAAGTGGAAAAAAACCAAGTTCTAATGCTGGGCAAACATGTAACAATAACCAAATACACAAAGGTAATATATTTACCTTGAAGAAAAAACCCACACCAGACTTCTGATCACCTTCACTAATTATGTCTGCAGAGCTATCCTGGTTTTCAAGTTCTCCTTCATCTGGAGCTTTTAAGTCAGACAAGTCTACTTCAATGAGATTAGCCTTGCTTCTCAGTGGCTCGTCCACTGGGACATTTTCTTTTCCTGAGCCGTCGGAAGAATTCAAGCCTGTTTCCTTGAAGCTGTAATCCACCTCTTTGCTCATTTCAGAAATAATATTTGCATCTTTGGAGGTGGAGAGAACAAGTGCCCGTTGATTGCTCTCATCATGAAGTCTATAGGTATCAAAGAAACACTTCTCTTGAGAACCACTTCCATGATCGGGACTATTTTCCAAGCCAATTTCTGTTGGTGTCTTTGACAAGCTATTGGATGGAAATGGTCTTAAATGTGGTAAGGTTTCTAGACTTTGTGTTGGGGTTTTAACACGTGCTGAATTTTGTTGTCTGTCTTTAGTGACTTTCAGATCAGCAGGTCTTCCCGATCGAGGACCCCTTCCTTGACCAAATCGAGGTGGTTTACGAAGACTGTTCATTCCAGTTGGAGACAGAGGCTCAACAAAATGAATTGATGGTTTTACCTTTTGGTCCTGAGAGTTACTTCTGGTTCCTGGTGATGGCACTGATGGAGATTTCATAAGTAGTTCCTGTTGCTGAGAAATCTTTAATATAGCCTGCTGAAGCGTACTGATTGTTTCATTTAGTTTTTCAATAGAAAGATCACATTCATTTATATCCACTTCAGTAACGTTGTCTTCTAGAAGGGCAGCAGAAATAATTTTACTTTTTTCCAAATCATGTATAGCAGCAGAGTCTTTTAGTTTATGTTGCTCAGCAAAAGCTATGCTTTCTTGCATTTTTACTTTTGTTACTTCTTGAGAGTCATTAAGCACTTCTTCTCTCTCCTCCTCTTTCACAAGAAACTCCTCGGATCTGGAACCCAAAGAAACTTCATCTAAGTCTTCACCATTGTGCCGAGAATATTCTTTTGCAAAATGTTCTGGTTTAAGTGGTTGTGGAACATCAGGAGATTTCCCTTTTTTAACAACATGCAAGAAAGCTGCCTTGCCCAATTTTAGTCGCTGCCTTGCTGATAAGGCTTCCATCTTCTTCTTCTGAGCTTCTATTGCCCTTCGTTTCTCTTCCAACTGCATATGAAGCTGCACCAATTCAGAAGCTAAAAGATTAACGTTATCTTTATTTTGTCTGTTGGGGCTTTGTTCTCGCTTTTGCTTCCATGTGGTCAGTGGTGCTGGGCAGCTTTCTGATCCATCTGGTGTGGTCTTTTGTGAACTACTTGTGCTAGACTTTGTTTCATAACTATTAAGTCTCTGAAGCTTCCGTTCCGCGAAATTAGTCATTCGGACACTCCCACTAGCCACTGACACACTGCTAACTTGAGAAATTGTACTCAAACATGGGCTGGAACGTCCACTAGCATCATCCTTATCTTCATGCTCTTTTACCTTCATATCTTCTTGCAATTTTGCAGATTCTTCCTCACCAATGTATTTAGTGACTATAGGATGGTCATCTATGACTACCAAATCCTGTTCCGCATCTTCTATGTCTAAAAGATCTGAATCAGAGTCCTGTCTCACCATAGTCCATGTAGTATCCGGAACATGCAAATTCAGGCTTTTCATATAACTTACATTGACTTTACTTGCTATGTCATCATCAGATTTAGTAGCATGAAGAAAAAATCCTCCAGTGGATAGCTCCTGAGTAGAAGGATCTAAACTGCTACTAGCCAAAGGTCTGGAAGCCTCTAAGCCTGCCTCCACCAGTGTCACCGAGTCTGCAGTACCAGGATCTGCAACTGGAGTGAAATCAGAACTAGAAATTGGAGTAAAAGTCCTATTGAGGTCATGCTCACCATGACTACTATTTGTTTTCTTGCGGATCAAAGGCAGGTGTCCCTCATTTAACCTCTTTGTTACAAAACTCCTTTGTTTTCCCTCCCCACATTCCTCCTCTTTATTGATTATTTGTTTTTCCTTTGCTGGTTTTAGAACCGCGGGCATTAAGGGTTCCAAGTAAAAACTATCTGGTTTGCTTTCTGAAGTCTCGCTATTCGTTTTTGGAGACCATGCAGCCGCAACTATGCTGGGTACCCTGGCTGATGCATTCTGCAATTCAAGATCACCACGGTTTGGCCTTTCTTCAGATCTGATTATTGCAATAAGCTCTTCATCTTCATCCTCAATTTCAACATTGTTCAGTAAGCTCTTCCCGCTGGTTTTCACTGATGGAGGATGGGGCTGATTTTTTGGAGTTACGTTAACAATGTTTGAAGCAAGACTGTCTTTGCTGATCGATCTAGCCAGACTAATGCTGTCACTAGACCCGGGGTCCACATCACTGCTGGCAGAATGATGAAGAGCAAATGGTGTTGGCTGAGACAGAGGCCTAGAAAAGATAAGAGCAGTCTACTGATGCTTAAGCACAAAAAGTTACAATTCACTGAACTAAGGAACATGATATACACAGTTAAAATTTTTGCTCCATTTGAAAAATGTAACCTGTATAAGAATGACCAGCAATACCAAAAATTAGCAACTTCAGATACCTCAATTTTCAGCAATGCTTTCTGAAACTCATATTTAAAGTACTTTCAACTGCAACCCTAAAATCAGTCATCTCTGAAAATGCACATTAACGGAAAAACCAAATCAAGCAACTCTCAGTTCAGTTCTAAGGAAGTGACACCACATTACGACAATGAAATTGTCACAGGACTGAGCATCCTTTCATTAAGCTGTATTGTAATACTTAAATATATCTGTTACCTGGGTTTCCTCTCTGGCCATGCAAGAACTGAACCTCGTGGCTGCCCATCAACACGGGTCAGAGAATTAGAACGATGCCGATGACCTGAAATATTTTTTAAATGGTTAATGGTTTAGAAATGGTCTTTAAACTAGCACTTTTACTTTATTTCATAGCAAACACAATCAACTGTTTTACCAAGAGATGGCAGCAGAAAACAGATTTGCTAAAATGTTAACCACAGACAGACAAAGCTTAAAAAATACAATTAAAAGTGATCACATAGACATATCTGACTTTTGGATTTCCAAACATGAAACTGCTCAATTTGCTTTCCCTGTCAGCCCCCAAGCTTGAAAAAAAAGAAAAAAAGAAAAAAGAGAAGAAAGAAAAAGTCCTCACTGCACGTTGTTAGAGCCTAAGCAGCTGGAATGCTTTGGTTGGTACCTTAGCTGATAAAAGAAAAGAAATTCTGAGCATCTCTGTGTACGTGTAAAACTTAGGTTTTCAGTAATAAAATAAAAAAAAATGTTTAGGCAAAAAATATGTCAAGTACTAGAGTGAGTTTGTCATTCTGGATGACAATCTTGCTTCCTAAGACTTTTGCTCGTCTTATGAACATTTGGCAAATAGCTTCTCCCTTACTTTTCACAGAATTGACATTATTAGTCTTAGTTTCTTGCACTTGCGATGCTGAGAATAAGCTCAACTGTGAGAGAAAACTTTTATTTTAAATCCAGTAATTTTCTTTAAGATCTTTAAAATCTTCGGATGCAAAGAAAGATGATTTACCCAAAGTAAACACGCTTACCACTTGGCGGACTGCAGTTTAACTCAATTTTAGATAATTCACATTTGTGAACGTACATTTTTATTCATTACTGTATTGACACTGATGGTCATTGCCTGCTGAAATGCAAATGCAAGGTAGACTTACCAGGGCTGTCTTCTCCCTGCAAAGACTTTTGTTGCTTTTGTCTCAAAGGGAGCAGTGGATGGGAAGGGCTAAAGGCAGGGCCTCCTCCTTTGCCACTAATTCAAGAAAGCAAAAATTCATTACTACAAGAGTTTTTTTTTCTATAATGAGAGAAATTATACAGTTGTGAAGTTACGCTGGTAATAGTTACCCCCTCCCTCTTTAAAACACAATAATAAATCATTAATTTTAATGTTAAAGAAGATACTTCAACAGAAGAAAAGTTTTTCACATGTAACACCACCAAAGTCAGCCTACTACCTGAAATCAAACTGTTTAAATTTTTAAATACAGCAGATTTAAGATGTAGCTTACTTAAACAGTACAGTAGAGACAAAGTAAAGGCTGAAATAACTTGTTGGTTGCCACCAAGACTTAGGCCAGCTGAAAAATCTTGTCATTAACTTTCCTGCACATTAGATCCAATTTAAGCTTGTCTTCACATCACCATTTATAGAATACGGCTAGTAAAGACGAGCTGCTTGAACAGTTCTCACGTTTCACAATTTCTTCAAAACAGAAATTAGGATAACTTCTATAACACAATGGTGACATTTACTTGAGGGGCTTAACGGCATTTGCCGAACAAAGATCAAACATACCAGTGCAAAGCATTTCTCTGAACCTGAGAACTGAGAATGTTTTAGAGAATGATTGCACACAGCTCAAATTCACTCAATCTGCAGCGAAATCAGAACTTTTAGCAGCAGAAATTCCCAGGTTATCCAAACGGAAGCATAAATCGAAGATTCGTCTAAGCAACATGCAACCAGACTTACAGATAGTCGGGTTCCTCGGGGTGCAGGTAGTACCTACTGCAAGCTTCGGGGCCTGTCTGAGCCGAGGGCTGCATGTCTGCCGGGCCTGTACCAGCAGGGCTGGCCATGAAACTGCGCTTCGTCGCATTAGAAATAGGAACAGGCGGACGGCTGCTCTTCTGCTGCAACACTGTTTTAACTGTGCACACATTGGTAACATTAACACAACTTCTAGTAGCCATTAAAACAACAAAACAGAACAGGACGTTTTCAGATTGCAGCACATTAGAATGAAAACTTTATGACACAACACTAAAATAAAAGCTGTACTTAAAATAGATATATCTTATAGTGACCTTAATGGAAAGGAAGTTATAAGTAAATAATTAGTCGGTCTAGGGACAAAAAAAAAAACCTACCTGCCCATCTCACTCCAAAACTTAGAACTCAAGTGGATCTAGGACTAACTTTACTTCCATTTTTACTGCTGTCAAAGATCCCAAAAAGCAGAAAGCTGGGGCAGAACCAAAACTCTGAAGGAAACACCGCTGTGCAACAGTTTCATTGTAATTAAGTATTTTTTAAATAATATTTATCAAAATTTAAAAACTCACCATCTTTTATTTCCTGAATATCTCTTGGTTGTACAAAGTCTGGTTTGACATTCTCAAACCACCAGAAGAGTTCCGCAATGAATACCATCACGTTAGGCTAAAATAGAAAAAAAGACAAGACACACCTCACAATAACAAAACACAGTTTACCCACATTTTATTCAAAAATATATCCTCCATCATGTTTCTTACCTTTAAAACCAAAGGAGCATATAACATGTCCTCCAATGTGAGGTAAAAGCATTTGTTTAGATATTCATTGGAGAATTCTCTCAGAAGTTGAATATTATAGAGGCTGTCTGCAATGGACGTTACCTCCTTCAAACAAATATCTGGAAAGGTGAGAAAAGCAGTAAATTACGACACTATCCCAGTGAATTCAACTTCCATCCACAATTAACAGAAACACTACACACAGGAACTTCACACACTGCTTATACACCATCATTTAATATTTATTGGCTACTAGTGACATTTCTCTACCTGTTAAGCACCCGAAGAGTAGGAAAAGGAGGAAGAAAAACACAGATAAAACAGAACCAATTTTGCACTTATTTTAGAATCCGTATAGGATTCTGTCTATCACGGAGACAGAAATGTAAGCAGGCTACAAAGACCACACATAACAACAAAATACAAAAGCAATTAAAAACAGACATCTTGATTTGCAAATAATAAAAGGTTACTCCTAGGATTCACAGTGCTGGTCCCTTCTGAAAACATTCAGGAGCTCTGCAAGGTACAACATATCTGAGAATTTAGAAACCAATACAAAATGTTGATTTGTAGAAGTTACATGCAACAAGGAAATTGAATTATTAAGAAAAACAATTGCTGGGTAAGAGAATTCATGTTTGATATACTGAAGAGAGACAATTGCTGAAGACTGGGAGAAACTACTTAAAATCTAGATTTTAAAATGTCAAATTCTGTGCTTCTACAGAAGAACATGAGAATTCTCAACTAACAGTAGTGGATGTGTATTCCTTTGTTATGGTCTGCTGAAACCCAGCTCAGTTATTTGAACAAATAAAGCTGTATCATCTGGATCTATAAAAGAAAGGATTATATTGTAGCTCATAATATACAGAGCAGAGCCTTTTAAATACACTAAGTAAAAAAACAAAATCAAAGAGAGGTTACTTTTTAAACAGACTGCTTTTATGCAGATTCCATATGTGACCCGATTCTAACTTGCTGTAGTCCACCACTTGTTAGATGTGTCGCATTTTTATTTTATAATGTATTTTTAGTTCATTTTTCAAAGTTTGAAGAACTTGTTTTATTTTTTAGAAACCTTTATTACATACCGTCCAGTTTCATGTGCTCTGGACAATAGTAGTGTATCACAGCTAGAAGAGCAGCACCATCGCTACCATCCTTCATCAAATCTTCAAGCAAAGGAAAGTAAGGCAACTGTCTGCTCGAAAGATGGTCTCTTCGGTAACGCACCTAACAACAGAAAACAAGTGTTCATATAATGATAACAAAAAGGAAAAAAAAAAAGAAAATAAAAGAGGAATTTTTGTTAAGCACTGAAAACTCTTTACAGTGGATCCTTTATAGCATTCTGCTCCAAGTCAAAAACAATTTACAAGGTTATACTTTTCCCTCAGTGGAAGCCAATTGTGAAGAATACGGTGCTTCCCTTTCAATCATTCTCCTCACGTCTGGAAGCAACCTGTGCTGCTGAATTTCTAGCTTCGCTCACACGTTTTAACTTATTACAAGCAATTTAAGTCAAAATCCTTCCACATAGGTGCATGAATGCAGCAGATCCAAAGAAAGAGACACAGATAACTACATGAAAACACTTAAAGCTCAGGAAAAAAACCAAAACCAATACAGAGCAAAAAATAATTCAGATGAGCTAGCGATTTCTCATACGTTACCAACATCCACAGACTTGCCATCATGTCCACAGACAGCAAAGTCCTCTGAGAGATTCAGAACATAGTCTGTCTGGCAAGCCAGTAGACAACACTAATGTTGTGTGAAAGAAAAAAAACCATGTTTTTTTCCAACAATGGTCAGCCAGCGGAGCAAGCGGGCCTTTTCAATCAACAGCAAAACTCCCCTGGGTTGCACTACAGATCAGTATCAAACTCTTCTGCAAACCACCCCCTAGCCCTCATGCATTTGGAGCATAGCCAAAGAGTAGCTAAAGCCGGTCAACTAAAGAACAAATCTTGGCATTGCTTCTTGCCATTTTTGCAAGACAAGTTTCAGTGTCGCTATTTACTGAGCAGCCCCGCGCTAGCTAGACTAGAAGGCTGAAGCTAAGTTTGAGCAGCAAAGCAATTGGGCAAGCAAAAGCAGCACACACTACGGAGCCTAGCAGAAATACCTTTCAGTGCTGGAAGAAGACCCCTTTTCCACTTTAGTGCATTACTATCACTCAGCATCTAACAAACTACCCTGACTGATGTGCTGGCCTAACACGCAGCTATGCAGAGAACATATTGAATCACCAGAGGAAAGCTGGATTTTACCAACGGTATCGTACACTCTCCAAGACAACCCGGGAAAGCTCCCTACACAAACACACGCATACTCATACGTGTCAATTTAGGATGGCACAGGCTGAGAAAAAATCTGTTCAAAGGAACGAAGATCGTTTACAATCAGAGTAATAAGAACCTATTTCATTTCTTTTGCACAAATATAAACGTGCTATGTTAAGTTTCCCTGGCAAAGGCAAGTAACTGTAAAAGCTATGTCTATATGCTAATGCTATTCTTCCTGTCCTTTTACCAGGTGCAAATTATTTTTTTTCCCGCAGCCTGGAGCACTCCACAAATATGTAATGGAATGGGAATCATACTGTACCACACGAGCATATTCCACTGGTTCCAGCATGCAGTGCGATATGGCATGCATCAGATCAGGCTTACACAAAAAGAAATAGCGAGATACACGATGGTGGTTATTCAAACACGAAAATCAAATCAAATGCATTAGCAACATCCATTGTGCACTGGAAATGTGGTCATTAAGTCTGATAAAAGAAGTCTGCACACTGAGGTGAACTGGCTAGCTTAGAAGGTTCATCATCTATCCACTTCGTCAAAGTAACATATTAGAGACAAACTTCAGAAACTTCTTTTTAAACTTTAATTCCTCCTGTATGTAAAGTAGATACAAATTATTTCCTTTCCAATAGGCTTAAACGGAATTTAAACCAACTGCAGTCAATACTGAGAACTAAAATCTACAAGAATTCCTTGTTTATTTTAGCTTTGGTGAAAAAACAGATTTATCATTGAGGAGGTTTTTTGTGGACTTAATCTACTTCCTTATTTTTTGCTCAACTATTATTCTCTTAACCACTCAGTCTTTCATACTGAAAAATTCTGAATTCTTTCTTAGAATATAAACCGAGTTTTGTGGTTTGTCCCCCACTCATACAATTAATGACATCTGTATGCATTAAAGTGCAGAAATGGGTGCTACTGAAATAGAGGTAACTATATTAAAAAAAAAATCACAAAAGAAAAAAGAAATAGAAAAGTGACACAGTGTGACAACTACTATGGAGACTGCAAAATCTGTCAGTAAACCAGTATAATCTAAGCGGTACTGGACTAGCAGCGAGACATCCTCTGTTTACTCCTTCCTTTACCACCAACTTGCTCAACGATCTCCTGCAAATCAGTCCCATTCCTGTAGTTTCTTCTACTCTCACCGAGTTGTCTCTTTAAACAAAACGTAAACCTGCTTCCTGGAAAGGCTATCAAGTGTGTGCCTCAAATACAGAGGCGATCTGTAAGCACACCAGAACGTGAGTGGTAAGGGCTAAGGTCAATACTTCGTCACGTGCTGTCGCACGTCATTAAATGCGGCTGGACGACAGGGCTCTGTCACAGATTCTATTAGCCTGCTAGTCCCCACTCGAATTTCCTTCACTGCAGATATTTGAAGTTTCTACTGCGGTCCGTACAATTGGTTCAAACAAATAAAAGCGTATGAGGCAGAGGAGTGGGACTGAGCTCTCTGTGGAAAGGCAGAGAGATCGCAGGGGCAGGTGACTGCCCTGTCACGCCTGCCTTTTCCAAGTGCGCTGCTCTGCAGAATTTGCAACCAAGACAACAGCTCTCATCTTCCCAGAGAGAAAAAGAAAAACCCCAGATTCAGCAAGTGCAGGAGGAAAGGGTATCAAAGCTAAGGAAAGCAAAGGAATAAAGAAAAATCTCTGCAAGTTGAAATAAAAAAAGGAAACTCAACCAAAAGCTAGCAGGCTTGTATAGCAGAAGTATTATTTTACTATTTTTTTTTATATACAGTGGAATTGATATTCCATTTTCGCACTTCACCATAAAGAAAATAAGTATTTTGTTCTGATCTGTGAAATGTTAATTCTGTCTTTCCTCCCATTATGCCAGCTTAACTCTCACTAATTTAGCATACAATTCCAGCAACTATCATAACGGGTCCAAACCGGTTTCTCAAATCTTCTAACCCCATCTCAATGAATAACGGTGTTCTGGTTTTGACTGATTTACAAACCTGTGCAAGAGCAGTACAAGAACATTATTTAATGAATGACTGCAAACATCTGGGTATCTGAACTATAGATTCAAAGATTCAGCAACCATTTAAACTGACCAGCTTTTACATCACCTTAGTGCTGTGATGAATTGCCTACTTACAACAAAAATAGTAAATGCAACCCTTTCAGCTGCTGCTAATTTTCTATTTTTTTGCTGCTACTCCATATCCCTCACTCCTGCACTGTGGAAACAACTCTGAAATGCTGTAAAGTGATTATGCTATATGCTGTACAGTACGCAAAAATCACGTTATGGAAACTAAGCCTGATGACCCAAAGCTTACACAGGTTTTTTTTCAAAGACCATCAAAGAAGCATCATAATGGAGGCAAACACTCTGAAAAAATTTAAAAAGCCATGATTTTGTGGATGACAACTGGTGTAAAAGTAGTTCACTTACAGGTACTAATTTCCAATACCATTTGGAAGGAGACTGCTCAGGAAGCAAGGAAAGGAACGCAGGAATAGGAAAGGAACATCAGCAATGCAAGTTAAAAGCAGTAATACTTAAATGCACTTCAGCAATAAACACTTTCATATTTTAGAGGGGTTGTAGCCTAGAAATTTAGATTTAAAAATACTAAAATCAGACCCAAAAGTCAATAGAGAGTCAAATAGCTAAACAGATCCTTCAGACCACACATCAACTTGTAAATTAAACAGCTCTTTAACCCCTTATCATTGAAACATATTATTTTACATAAAAAGGACATAAAAACACTTTGTCACTAACATGAAAGTTAAACAATTGCGTCTTGTTCATACGTCACTTTTATCCCCTTTGCACAGCAATGCCAATTTGAGGGAAGAACATAGCAGGTTTTCTTCAGGCTTTATCAAATCATAAACTGGGTGCTCAGGCAGCTGACACCCATTATGTTTGAGAAAGGTCTATTTTACATTCTCCAGAAATGAAAGTGTACTATATTTTGCAATGTTAGTGCATTGTGATATAATTTCAAGGGAAAAAAGGTGGAAAAAACTACGAACACACAAACATGTAACATTTGAATGCCAAGAGTATGCTTACTAGATAGAACTTGAATAAGCCTCTGAATATACATTAGCCAATTAACCCATGCAAAATGAATATGCCCCAAGAGCTTTCAAAACATACATTTCGTGCTGTGAAAGCTGAGTCATATTTACCCATGTAAAGTTGATACAGGTTATTTTAAGCAAGTCATTTTAGTCCAAGTGAAACTTAAAGGGAAGTCAGAAGATACCAGTGGGCTTGAAAGGTAAGGAAGGGCACTGATGATAGACACAAAACAAACGGCATGCACAAAATCTCAGGAGTTTCGAGGACTGGATGCCTCAGGTTTCTCTGACAAAGAAAATACTGAGATGTTTGTATTTAACCCATTAATCAGCAATACACAAAATCACAACTGAAGACAGATTTGGTTTACCTTTTGGTGCCCTGGACTTTCCATTAGTTGCTGTTTTAATTTAATCTCTTTCTCTGTTATCTCTCTCATTTTCAGGTTCACCTAAGAGGGCATGGCACAGACAAAATATTAAAATATATTTGAACATATGTTTTCACAAGTCGAGTTTTTTTCTTCCTCCCCTCAACTTAATGACCAATACATTCTACAAACATAAAAAAGTCCAGTGAATAATGTGTTATAACAGTTTTCAAGAACAACTGTTGTCTTAGCAGCAGCCACAATCACAATGGAATCCTGGCTTTGCAAAGGAGACATTCTCTTTGGAGTGTGACGCTGTTGTCACTCAAAAGGGTTTCAGTAACTTCACCTCCACCCTTTGAAAAGTTTCAGTATTTCTGTTAACTCTATTCAAAGTAGTCAGATTTAAGTCTATCCTGTTATTTAACATGAACCAATGCTTCACCTAATAAAAACCCCACACCCCTCACAGCAGCTTGTCTGAAAATAAAGAACCCAATTTCTACAGTTTTCCTAATTTAGTTCTTACTTATCATCTTATTTTAAAATTTGCCTTCAAAAATTTACCATCTTTATTACAGCATCCCTAAGAATAAGAAATCGCATTTCTCTGCTAGTCTGATTCTCTTTCCCAATGGAAACCTTGGGAAGCCAAGCACAAAGATGAAATTAGAATACATTGCAACAATAAGGGAATCAAATACCATTAACAATAACCTGTATTAGGAGGTTATAATATCCAAGTACCATTGGGCTTGGGGTAGCAAGTAACAACACTAATTAAAGCAGGTCTCTTCATCTGAAGTGGAAAAGATGATAGAAATGCAGAGGTAAAAGATCAAAGCAACACACTCATCAGAAACGTTTAAACCATCTGAAAAGTGACAGTAAGAAACAGGCGCGCTTTTCTCAAAGTAAATTGTACCTTGTTAATCCAGAAAACCATTGCATCCTCCAAATCATAGGGCAGTTCTTTCGAGGCACTGAATGTAGAGAAACGCTTGACGCTAGCAACCACCTTTTCAATGCTGATCATTTCTACAGTATAGGCCATCATAAGAGCATCGATCATTGCCATATGAGAACTCTAAAAGAGGAAAACAATGAGTATTGAAAAATAAAATCATTTAAGAAAAAAAAAATAATCTATTCTAATTGTATTTTAAATTTAAAAATGCTGATGTTAGTGACCTAGAAATGAAGAGCTCTTCATTCCACTAACTATTTTGAATAGTGTTAAATAAAAAGATCATTAGGTGGATTTAATTAAGCTAACCATTTTGATTGGTGCACAGCCCAGATCAGATTCAGACACAGGTGTATCATCAGTCTCCATGACGTAAATCCCTTTTCGAGACAGAGCCTGGATCACGGACTGGTGTCCCTGCAGAGCAGCCACCTGATCCCCCTTCAGAATCAGGCTGCAGACGCGGCAGTACAGCTCGCTGGACAGCAGCAGCTTGATGACCGGCGGTTTAATATGTTCTTGCTCATATTGATCTATGTAAAACGGGTCCTTCAGCTCCTCTGGGACGTTATCTGAAACAACGAAGAAAAGTTTCAACAAGTGGCACCAGTAAGTGGCATCAGTTATAAAGTAAAAACATTTGCTTTGTTTAAGTCAAAGACAGCATATGAAAGAACAACAAAAAAATTACACTCAGTATTTTTTGTGCTTAAGTCTGCAGTTTCATATTGCAAATGGTTTTCAATAGGTCTTCATGCTTCAATTTTAATTAAGTAAAGCATATATAATTGGCTCCCACCATAAACACACTTCAGTAAAAGTCCTCTACGTTACCAGCTAGCTTTCTCAAGATACTGGCACCCCTTTCGAGAAAGCACTTCAGCATGGTCCAAAGTCCCACTGTCCTCTACATATCTCTAGCTGTTACCTTGAATAAGACCCAGCTTAATCAGAATGATACAGTAGCACCTCTACTGACCAGTGCATATTATTAGTATTTTCATTTTATTTGGAATTTTAAATCATTCAATTGGATCACAGGCTAAAATGCTCTGTGTATCAGATGGGCAAAGTTTATAGATCTTCAAAGCGAAAGTTACAGCGTCTTCAAGCAATACCCCAAAACATCTGTGTGCAGCAATTAAATAAGTGCAATGCTCAGCCACTAAGAGGGACCAGCTGTACATTCTCAAACTGAAAAAGAAAACTATGCCACCTATTTCTTGGTTCTAAACTACCAAAGTGCATAGAAAGACCGAAATAGCTGAGTAAAACCTTGAGCATTTTACAAACGGTTTGCAAAACAATGAAGTCTCCAGTGAGCTGATTGTCTGCTTTTCTGAAGACCAGAGCACTGAAGCGAACTACTGCAGTTTCTCAGCCTTCAAATAAAAATTAAAGAAACCACTCCACTTGGATTTGGATTCAACATGAATTTTAAACCAAGTCTAAAATTAGCTTCTTTCGGAACGGCACCATTTCCGCAAGTTGTCTTAGGAGTTTATCAAACCGAACACAGATCCTGAGTGTAGTAACTGACATGCAAGTTAAACTTCACACCACAGAAGACTTCATCCTCACACACCACTTCCTCCCCACCAGCTCCCAAGCCTCAAAGACTTACACTTTCACTATAAATCAGCACAGCTTCATAGCTGGCAGGAAAGAAAGGCACTAAAAACAACTAATATTCTGATCACTCTAAACGCGTGTAAGACATTTCAAATCAACGTTAAAGGTTGTAACACCACAATACAAGGCACGTGTCAAACGATCACAGCAGTTGAAAGTGGAAGGGGACGCTGCTGTTACCAATAGTTTCTTGATATTATTGAAAAGACATAAGCCAAGTTAAAAATAGATATATCCCAAAATCAGAGAATGGTTTGGGTTGGAAGGGACCTTTGAAGGCCATCCAGTTCAACGCCCTGCAGAGAGCAGGGACACCTTCGAAGCTGGATCAAGTTGCTCAGATCCTCATCCAGCCTGGCCTGGAATGGTTCCCAGGGATGGGGCATCTCCCACCTCCTGTGCCAGGGTTTCATCACCCTCAGTGTGAAATACTGTAAAATACTGTAAAAATAAATACTTCTACTCACTTTCAGTAATCAGACTAGAAGGTATTGATCTTTATAACAGCCTAGCAGAAATAATGAGTCTTCAACTCCAGAGAAAATACTTCCTAGTCTCAAGTGTGTTGTCTTAATAGAAGCCCAACATTTCATAATTTTCAAGCATAAAATTCTATCTTTTGCTATCCAGCCACTCTGAAGATCTTCCCCGAAGTCACTTCAATAGTTCATTTTAAATACGTACATCTACAGTTATAGGAATTATTAACTTGGCAGCATATTTACTTTTCATTCAGCTCATTTCCAGAATAATTAGATTTCCTCATTCAAAAGAGCTCCTACCCATAGCGTATCTTTGAACTGCAAAATAAGCCACGCAGTATTTGTATACTGCAGAGCACTGAAAGTTCATGAAGAGGAGAAGCTGAGACAGAATGTTATCAATTACATAAGCCAGAAGTACATCTCACTTAAATAAAAATATGTAGTAAACCAGAGCTGTCGTAACAGCTCTAACAGCTACTCAGTCATACAGTACTGCCCCTATTTTTCAAAATGGAAAGTTTTTTGAAGTTTTTAAAAATTAAGATCGCTATTTTTCCTTTATGTGACATTGAATGCTGCGATATACAGACTACACACTGCAGACGGTTGGAAGAGACACAATAAAAGCCCACCAGCACTACTTAAGTAGCATTTGTTAATGTGGGTGTCCTTTTTTAGTGAAACAGGTAATAAATTCAAATATTTTTAATCTTCTTAACATTAGTCAACCTGACCTAAAATCAAAGGCTGTTGAAAGCTAATTCCATTTAATGGTCATTGCCATTTCCAGAAAGAGAACTAGACCCTCCATTTCTAAAGGCTGGGGAAAGATCCAAAAATCAAAACGTGAAGCAGCTAATATAATTCAACATTTTAGCTTCATTACAAGCAGCTGCACCTTTGCCATCCAAATACACATTGCTTTTTACTAAAATTATTTGTGAAAGGGAAGAATAGAATACTAGCTCATAAAATATCCCTGAATAAGTACATTTCTGGTAAGAGCATTAGCACCACTCCAAGTTTTGAAGGCTTTTTTAAAAGAAAAAAAAAAAATGCAAATTCAGAATGTCTGAAAGCTGGAGTCCTTAGAGCAGGGTTTTAGCACTAACATCTGCCCTCCACCAGCTCCGCAGCCCCCTGCCGAGCAGGGGAACCGAGGTGACTGCCTGCAACTCGCTGGAGGACCGGCTGGACAAAGCGATCCCGCGGCTCCTCCAGCACAGCGGCTGCCCAGCGACCCACGCAGACGCGGCACCCACGAACAGCGGCTCCCTTCGCAGTTTCCTCAGGTCCCTTTTCCACAAGGCAGGCCACGATTATTTTATAGACGGTAACTACAGAAAGCACAAAGCGTTCTCTTCAACACTAACAACTAACGCACAAGGGATATAACCTATTGTACTGGGGTCTTCACACAAATTATTAAAACAGAAGCGACGACTGGAACACGATGTTCAGCTTCCTGCATGACAGGGGCAGCAAGACCTCCCACATTAATTTTTTGTTTAAACTAGCAATATTTTAATGATTTTTAAAAGCCTTTTCTAGCAATAAATGGATCTAGTTCTTACTGATGAGATTCCATGTCACAGAAATCAATATATTACAAAAAATAAACACACCTTGTATCTTGGCTACTGTTCTTTAGTCTGGATGTCCGGTCAAGAGATCTGAAATCTTTTTCTTCTCTATTGAAGAACCCCCCAACTTCATGTTTCTGATCTCCATAAAATTGCTTAAGGACTGAATGGATTTGGATTGACCAGGATTAAAGATGGGTGGGGATGATTTCTAGTACCACGATTAATAATTTGAATACTATCATAAAAAGTTATTCATATACATTAATCCTCCGATAATTGCAACTTCTTTCACTGTAAACACCCAGTTTTGTTTTCTACATCAGTGTACACAACACTTCCGCCAGCTAAATTTGCCTATCGGTGACAAAAAGGAACAGTTCTGTAACCAGTTTGATGTCCTGGCAAAAGGCCCATGGAAATTTTAAGATACAAAAACCACATCAAAGCTCAAGAGCAGTAATGTTACCTTTACTATTTAATTCAGTTTCATTTCCTACTGGACATAATCGTACTATACACATGGCAGACACAAATAAATGAGAAATAAATGGCAGGAAAAACTGTGATGCAAAAAAGATGCTACAGAAGTATGTAACTCCGAGCTGAGAAACTTCCAAACACCATAGCTGCAGATGTGCTGTACACAATGCAATTACCTCAGACAGGGTAACACAGCCCTCCCAGCCAGCCACAGACAAAAAAAAACGTGCTCTAATTGTGAGATATCTTCAATATTTGAACTCCGCATCCGAAAGTGCAACGTAAGAGACTTATCTCACCTTTCACATCTCTGCTAATTATTCTTGCCTGTAGCATAATGCCATGCAAACTACCCACAGCACCCAGGTCTGCTCATTCCCCAAAACCCCCTTAAAAGCATCAAAACTGCCACACTGCCAAAATCCTCAGAAATACGCTGTCAGTGATAGACTGGTTATACACCGTCAGAGGCAACCTAACGCTGATTTAAATAACACTCTACGGATACACACGTAGCCACCGGAATTATGGATAGCCTTTCTCCCCAGTTTTTACAGATTCGGCAGGCTCCAAATGCATCGTAGGCTTTTTGCTTGCCTCACTCCAGGATGTGTCACTCCTCTTTTTGAAGAAAATGTTCCAGTCTTTCCAAGGCCCAGTTTCTATAAGTATCGTTCTCAACACCTTACTTTCACGACCTATAACTGAACTTAGACGTTCAGTGGAAAAATTCCATTCCTTAAAACTTCTGGTTTTACACATTAATGCTTTAGAATTTGGAAAACATCAACACGAAAAAATAACTTCTGAGCAATTAACTTCTAAGCAATAGCTACAAAAATTTCTGCTCGAGCAGTTTAACAAATCATACCAAAGCAAGCCAAAACCAATTAAATCATGTCCTTTTTTTGCTTATAAAAAGGTCTCCAATACCATCTTCATTCCAAAAAGGAAGTCCCTTTTATGTTACTATTGCGTGTTATTGAAAAGCTTGCAAACACCTTCTGGTTGTCCTAATGTGCTTTCTGCACTGTTACCGCAGCAAAATGTCAGCATCAACTTCAACGCAAGTGTTTCAGTTGCCAGTTCTACACAAAACGAGGTGTTCAAAAGACATAAAGGTTAAAAACTACCAGTGTTTTCATAGTAACTTAAAAACAATGGCACCTAACCTGCTAATCAGTTCTGCGAAGGCATACATCATTAATTCAATTTCTCCAAAGTTTTATATCAAGAGTTGTTGAAGAATTTACCACAATACACTCAATATCAGAGTTGACTGGATCTCTTCTTCCACACACAGATTTCATGTGAATTTTATATCACGTTACTTAGTTGCATGCAGTCAGCTTATTACAGAGCAAAAAATGCTCATTTTTGCTGTCTCCCATGCTTATAAAAACAAAGTAATAATATTTTTCCCAAGTTTTAGCAGCATAAACTCTTTAAGTGTTCCTGCCCCACTGAATCTACTGGAGAGATACCTCTACCAGCTATTTTTATAAGGACTCAAACGCAAAACATCATCATTTCTCATGAAGCAATTCTTTTGGTCTGTTCCATCGTATCAATGAGTTCTAATCTCTCAAAAAACTGTCAGTTCCAAGTATAAATCATTGTGTACAACATAATTTACAGGATTACAAAAATAGCTCTGCTTGGAACAACCATCAGAGACAATTATCGCCAGACTCTCCTCTCCTGTGTCTTCACCATCTCACTTACAAAAATCTGTTCAAAGACGATTACCTGATGATGATTTGAGAAAGTAAAATACAGCAATCTGAACAAATGTGGCTTAGCCCTTGAACAGGAGAAGTGGATACACCCCAGATCTTATTTTCCTTCCAGAAGCACGAAGAACTGGTTTCACATGGAAAGAGAGCCAAAGCATCATGGTAAACACAACGAAGCTTATTCTAATTCTGAGTAGGATTTCATTAGTATCAGTATCTGTTCACAGAATTATTTAGTAGTGTATGGCTGTCCTCTAAGCTGCAGATCATGAACAGAAGCTACACCTTCTCAGCAACTAAGACCACCTGCATTATAATAAAAACATTCTTTGCTGGTTCTCATTACACAACATATAAACTCTGGAAGTGATTTATAATATTACACATGAAAATTTACATACAACAGGCAGGAAAAAAAGCAAGCTAAAGACTTTGTATACTGCTGGTGAGAGTGACCGCACTCATTATCATATCTTTTGATCAAGCATACAGCCACAAACCTGGATGAAGCAGACGAGACAAAATAGTAATTACAGAATTCTTCACCACTGTAAACTTCACACAAGTAACAGTCAATGTTCATGAAACAGGCATTATTAAAGAAACAAATATTTAACTGTTGAATATTTGCATAACAGAACAACTTGCTTAGAAATATTTTTACTATGGGCCTGAGAAGAATGCTGGCAAAGAACAGAAGTGGGGAACCCAGGGATTTAGGGCAATTAAGCCCACGAAACATGTTCACACTGCCCCTACCAACCGGTAACCGTGAGAAGCTATAACGGTACTGTAAAACCTTAGTTAACAGGTAAGTATTAATTACTTCAAAGAAAAGAAAAAAAGCCACAACTTGCATTTCCCTACAGTGCATTACAGGAGCCCTTGGCTTTCCTGCCTGTATCTTGCCAAAGGTCTCGGGCTAATGCCAGTGTTAAGTCTGGAAACTATGTACAACTCCTAGCCCGAATAAATAAGTAAACCACACCAAATTCATTTTGAAAACCCAAATTTTACAAATTGTTTTAAAGAATCACAGGATGATGAGGGTTGGCAGGGCCCTCTGGGGATCCCCCAGCCCAACCCCTGCCGAAGCAGGGTCACCCAGAGCAGGCTGCACAGCACCACATCCAGGCAGGGTTTGAATATCTCCAGAGAAGGAGACTCCACAGCCTCCCTGGGCAGCCTGGGCCAGGGCTCCGTCACCCTCAGAGGGAAGAAGTTCTTCCTCCTGTTCAGCTGGAGCTTCCTCTGCTTCAGTTTGTGCCCACTGCCCCTTGTCCTGTCGCTGGGCACCACTGAACAGAGTCTGGCCCTGTC
>Ga0065711_1003831_pt1 | contig 30309 bp, 24 predicted proteins | sample Hoacrofraction12_FD_59098 | JGI IMG/M metagenome (GOLD analysis project Ga0065711, IMG submission 59098) | Hoatzin crop microbial communities from Cojedes, Venezuela - Epithelial fraction 12 v2 (version 2) | ecosystem: Host-associated > Birds > Digestive system > Esophagus > Crop | place...
CGAATGAGCTGCTTGCTGCACGATGGAGTGAGGCCACAAAATACTCAATCTGATGTATCAATTGAAAAAAAAACAACAGGCTACGTATTTCTTTCATCCGGCACATGAACTTAACTGTATATTACAGTTATTTGTTATTTAAAAGCATTCTAGTTTAAGGTATATTTTCTTGGCAAGATGTAATAAATTATTATGGAAATTGTGGACATTTAGGCATCCATTTTTTATTTTCGTAAGTGTATCTTTTTGTTAACACTGATAAAGAAATACATTGCTGTCTGTCAAAAGTACAGCTGCTTTAGTGAATTACCAATCCCTGTTCAGCAGCTGATTTCAGGTGTGGTGGCTCTAAGTGAGATACGGTTCAAATGTTTTGAAGATCGGCAAGTGGGTACATCAGAAGCACCATTTAATTACCGCCTCAGTTATTTAATAAATTATTTGAAAACAAAAATTAAAGTCAAACAAGGTAAACATTAAACAATGTGGAAAGTTAAAGGCAAGCTAAAGGCAGACAAAAGTTTATCAGAAAGAAAACAACTGCCCGGAGGCTTACACCTGCTTGTAGTGAAGCAGCCAGGATCTGCCCCAAGCTGCTCAGAAGCCCCTAGGAATGAAGAAGGCATTAAGAAAGGTCAGGTCAGCTGTGCCATGGCTTCCTTCATCCTTCCTCTTTTCTGGAAGAAACTCTTCCCAGTCTATCCGCAGGCTCAATAAAACTAGGTGTTTCTAAGAGAAAACTTGGAACAACTGCGCATGTTTTCTTATATTGCGCAAATACCGACTAACAGCTCTTACCTCACTTTTCATAAAATGCTTTATCTGCATTGGTAAATTAGCAAATTAATATTCCGCAATGTGATCAACATCCCACAGAATTCACCAAGTCCAAGTGTTTACAGGTCATGCCTACAGAAAAACTGTACATATGCAAAAAAGTGTCTCATCCTTTTCAACCTACATTTTAAAGTTAAGCAGTATCACCTTGTAGATGTGTTTCCATGCAACGGGTTTAGCATGAGATTTTTGACACCAGCTGGTCACTCAGGTGTCACATGCTGAGCAAGGCACCCCCAAGAAGTCTTCCCACCAGGTGGGTTCTTGCGCCGTCTAGAGAGGACTTAAACCTGCTCATCTCACGGGCAGCTTTTTAAAGCAGAGATTATCTCATGCAGTCCTGCACTCCCTTCTGAGATCATGTCATTTGCCTCTGAGAAAATCTATACCATCTGCTAAGCTGGCTCCCAACTTCACCTGAAGATCTTGGACCCCAACTGCCCACAAGGCACAACTGCTCCTTTGCGGCAGTGAACCATCTATTGCCTCCAAACCAAAACATCGGTGTGGTTTTAGAGGTGGATCTCTGCAGGCATCAAGCCCAAAGAGCAGCATGGGCAGGACTGCACCAAGTTCAGCTGCCTCCACCCTGCTCAGTCCTGTGATGCTGCTCTAGCAAGGCCTGTGCACCTTCAAACACTTCATCTTGCCATGGCCCAGGGCATGAAACACATCCTCAGCTAAAGGTTAAAACCCCCCATGTTGATATGGCACACTGCTCATCTTATTTCCGTTGCTGGGACCAAAGAAAAACCACCCAGAAGAACAGTCATACTGTAGGTCCATCAAAGCCCCGCCATTTGTCATGGGGAGACCCTGACCCACGTGCCATGTATCTGTCACCGCAGTCAGTCTGCTCTAGAGGTTTGCCTCTTTGCAATGTGGACATGAGTTCCTCTGCCCACCACGCCAGGGCACCAGGGATCTCTCCTTGGGTCAGACGCATTTAGCATTGTAGAAGTAGCCTATAATTGCACTAATTACTTCCATGGGAGAATAATGTTAGGAGAGCATGAACGTCATTTTAGATGTTTTTAAGTTTAGAAGCTTGAAAGCTGTAGATGCCAGGAGCACTGAATAGATAGCTCTCCATGGGAATGTTCAACACAAGAAACTTAGATCTAACAAGCTTCACACTAAATTGACACAACTCTTGCCTTCCTGCAAAGCAAACTTGTTTTATACACGTATTTCTCAGCCAGTGCTTACCTTAACAAAGACCCAGCTCACTAAGCTGGATTTTGCTAGAAATCCTTCTTCTTTCTCTACCAGAAGGGTTTCCTTCTGATAGAGATCCCACTTGGATGGGTGTCTGGGGTTGAGTGAAAGAACCCAAACATCCCACTCCACCCCACATGCAGGTTTTAGCACCTCCTGTAGACAACATTTTCTCAGAGGCTCCTAAGGACGTGATGAAGCCCGTTACAGCTAGCTGTTCCCTCTTGGCAGAGGCCCTGAAGGATGGGCAGCAGTACAAAAGCTACTGCATTCTCTTCTTCCCACCCCCACACCTCCAAAGTGGGAGAGGGAAAACAGCACCAGAATGCCACGTCCTGCATGTCTCCGCATCGGCAGTGACTAGCTGAGGCAGGAACTGAGCCCTCATACATAAAATAAGATCAACTCTGTGACTCATGTACTCATGGCAAGGAGTACGGACCTTTTCGAAATGACTTCACTTGTTTTCTGTGGTCTAAACCAAACCTGACAATGTGAATTTTTCCCTGCCTAGACTTATGATCGATGTTAAAGGAACTGAGATTCTTCTCCAGTTTGAAAGTGGGACCTGAGGAGGTGGTCATTATCCAGGTCAAATCTCCCCTGTGTCAATCCTAGGGTTGTAGGATGGTATTTGTACATCACTGATAGATGTATTGTACTGGTACAATACAACACACATCTTTCTAGACATGTAGAGAAGAATTCTTCATTGTTTATTGGTGTTCTTCAAAATCTTTTTAAGTTCCTCATTTAGATACTCCTGATTGCAGTGGAACAAATTACTGGAACTTGCGACATTTCTTTCCCTAAGCTTTTCTTCAACTGCATTATCTTCCTTGCTGAAGTCAACTATTTTTAATGCTAGGCTGACTGAGAAGGTGTTCCTTAGTGAGGCTTCTGGAATATCTGTAAAGTTTAAAGTAAGGTTGGTACATATTCCCCAATAAAAGGATATGATAAATCTGCGTATGTTTATTTCTGCAACATCAAAGCAGTCTCTACCCTCTTATGCTTATTCCCACTCCATGCCCCATTTTTTTCTCCATGCACGCATTTCCAATGCAACCATTTCCTGAGCCAATATGCACACTGGATCACTGATGCAATCACATTAGAAAAACTCAGGTTTATTTTATTTCTGGGTGGGAGAGTAGGATTTTTTTTTTTTTACCCCAGACCATTTCAGCAGTCCCATTTACAGCACGGCCATACAAACAATTGTATCGCTGCCAACAAGGGACTTGCAAAGGATGACAACAAGCAGCTAGGAAGGGCAACAGGAAAAGACGAACTTTCTGAGCTGCTTTGTTTTTTTCCACCAGAGCCAATCAGCTGAGCACCCATCATTTCACTTATTTTGTGCTAGTGAGGAGAGTAGCAGGTAGGATTCAAGCAAATGCCTGCATCCCAAAACAACCATCACTACGAGCCCCCATTCTTATAGAATGGAATCATAGAATCATAGAATCATTAAGGTTGGAAAAGACCTTCAAGATCATCAAGTCCAACTGTCAACCCAACACCACTGTGACTGCTAAACCATGTCCTGAACTGCCACACCTACACATTTTTTTAACACCTCCAGGGATGGTGACTCCACCACCTCCCTGGGCAGCCTGTTCCAATGCCTGACCACTCTTTCAGTAAAGAAACTTTTCCTAATATCCAATCCAAACCTCTCCTGACACAACTTGAGGCCATTGCCTCTCGTCCTATCGCTAGTTACCTGGGAGAAGAGACCAACACCTGCCTCACTACAACCTCCTTTCAGATAGTTGTAGAGAACAACAAGGTTCCCCCTCAGCCTCCTCTTCTCCAGACTAAGCAACCCCAGCTCCCTCATCTGCTCCTCACAGGACTTGTTCTCTAGACCCCTCACCTGCCTGGTTGCTCTCCCACATACTTACGCATCTATATGTACTTACCCCTAACGTTACCTCAGCATAACCAAACGGGGCATCTGGAAGAAGGGCACCTTGTTAAATCATCAGTTACTTGACTAACAGAAATTTTGCCTTCGGTTAGGTTGCTCCCTTCATAACATTTTTGATGTTATGATGTTTTGATCATAACCTCTGGCTTATGAGATATTTTCTCTCACTTTTTGGACAATGACTCTGCCAAATGCAATGACAATAAAAGACAAGTAAGATGAGTTCAGCTTTGGACCATTTCTTAGCACACATAATAAATGCTGGGGCCAGCCTGGACTCTGCCTTTGCACCGACTTAACTACTTTGAATTTAATCAACACCAATAACGTTAAGTTGATGCTGAGCTTTGGCATGCATCTGTTCACCAAAGTGCTGCCAGCAGTATAGTTTATTTTCTTGTATGAATGAACTACATGGACAATCAGGATTTTATAGCAATATAATTGCATTCATACAGTACTGCTGCTCTGGTTTTATGTTATTAATTTGAAACCAACAGTGATAAAATGGAATTCAGTATTCACAAGTCTGACACCCATTAAATAACCATTTTTGTTCATGGTATCCCAACTTGCTTTTTGTCTAAAATATGTATTTAGTAATTTTTGCTCCCTTTGACTTGATATGACTGTCTTCTTGATCTGAATGAAGGACTGCCAAAAGAGATTCATGAAAATGTGTTCTACTTACCTAATGAAATTTTTAAATGAAACTGTTCTGCTTTGCTTGCTAAACCTGTTCACACTTTTTGACTGCCATGATAATAATATGTTTTGTATTGAGACTGGAAGGTAGTTCTTACCCCAAAGTGCTCAGAGACATCTTCTCCAGCCAGAATCCCCACTCTCATCACCTGCATCAGGTGCAGGTTATCCCTGGTGGGACCCACATGATGCTCCCTTCCTTTTCCTTGGCAGTGGCTGCTCCCTCCGCTGCCAGCTTGCCATCAAGCATTGTGTCCCCCTGGCAGCCACCCCTACAACCTCTGGAAGCTCCCCAGCTCCGTTTGCTCATTCCAGCTGGGCACCAAGGCACCATCTCCACCAGCACCTTTGTGGTGCTTGTGCTGGACACAGCAGGCCATTCAGGTCTTGTTCTAGTTACGGTGCCTTTGCTTTCGCTTGGGGTGGGGCTGTGGCTGGTACAGACCAAGGTGGTCGTCACACCACCTGTCAAGGGTTTGCTCTACATCTAGAGAACTTATTTTCTGAGCGCAAAATACACAGTGACATCAGCGCTGTTAGGCTTTATCTGTCGGTGAGTTCCCTACCCATTTCTCTGCCCACTCTTTCATTTGGCATGCAATTGTCAATAAACTTCCTAGGAAGTCGTCTATTTAGAGGCAGTATGTTTCTGCAGCACAGGTGCAGGAAAAACTCTGTTCTCCCTCTTGAGCCCACTGGACTACTCCAATGTCTGAGGGTGCTGTACCAGGTACAACAGTACCAGAAAACTGTTGTAAAGTGTGTATCTTACTGAAGTCTCTCTCTTTGCTCCTCATTGGATCTACCACCTTCCCCAGTGTGCTTCAGACAGAGTCACAGAATCACAGAATGGCTTAGCTTGCAAGGGACCTCTGGAGGTCATCTTGTCCAACCCACTTACCCAAGCAGGGCCACCCAGAGCTGGTTGCCAGGGCTGTGTCCAGATGGCTTTTGAGTATCTCCAAGGATGGAGACTCCACAACCTCCCTGGCCAACCTGTACCAGTGCTCGGTCACCCTCTCAGTAAAAAAGTGTTTCCTGATGTTCAGTGGGAATGTCCTGGGTTTCAGTCTGTGCCCATTGCCTTTGGTCTGTCCCTGGGCACCACCGAGCAGAGCCTGGCTCTGTCCTCTTTGCACCCTCCCTGCAGGTATTTATGTACATTGATGAGATCCCCCCGGGCCTTCTCTTCTCCAGTCCCATCTCTCTCAGCCTCTCCTCACAGGAGAGATGCTCCAGTCCCTTCATCATCTTTGCAGCCCCTTGCTGGACTCTATCCAGTCTGTCCATGGCTCTCATGTACTGAGACCTCTGGGATTCTCTTCCAAACGATTTGCAAGGTTTAGAAGTCCTCTCTGCTATTTGTCAGAAGTCTTTGAGCATCTTAAAACTGTCTACTTCTTTTTTCATCTTTGAAAAATGCTTAGGTCCACTTTTAAAAAAAGTTATTGGTATTCAGCAGTCCAGTTTATTTATTAATATTATTTTTAAAAAAATTCCTGTGCCCTTTCATGCTCTCGGCATCACCTTTTCCAATACAATTCTCGTTTCCAACTGAGTGATTTGATCTTCCCTTTAAGATAATTTTTCATCTGTTGCTTATTTGGCTTTATTTCTTCTTGACCAGGTTTCACAGCTTCAGATTCTGTGTTGGCAGTTTCTTGGCCAGTTTTCCTTTCCTGTAGACCAGATATAATCTCTGCCAGTATAGAAGCTAAGTCCTTTCTTGCTGGCCAAGCAAGAATCAATCATGCTGAATCTTACTAATACAAATCTACACTTAACACAAATGTAATCCTCTTGGGAATTATCATCCATTCTAACAAAAACTTTGTCGCATTTTATGAATGCTTATGAATATTAATTCTAGCCCACTTAAATCCTTGTTTGTAAATAGACGGCTATCAGGATAATTAAAATAGCAAGACAGGAGTAGCAAAATGGCTTCAGTCTAACAGCTATATAAATATATACATTTAAGAACACTGCTTCTGCCTGTGTTTCTCAGGACGGGTCGCTGTTCGTCTCCACACGCACGTGGACCTACTTTCCGGCAATTCTAGTTTCACATCTACATTGCAGCATCGCTGCGGAGCCACAGGCAGGTTGAACCCCATTGTCCTCTAGACCATTCAGGCCTAGCACAAATGCACGATCTAGCGCCGAGTGCTTTCACTCAGACAATTCTGTGTGCCTAAAAGTTCAGCTCAGCTTTTTCATCCTGAACAATGGGGAAGCAAGGGGGACAGCCTAATATTTTATCCTCTGTTTTGCCTACGTAGTCTTTGTCCACCAGCGGTTTGCAGCATTAAAGGCAAACCTCTTGCATGTAACAGCTTTCAAAAAGCTTTCCTCCTGTAGACGAGGGGATGACGAGTTACAGTCACTGTTCGCTCTTCTCCTAATCTGTTTCTCAAATGAAGATGCCTTTTCTCTTGTCTATATAAATCGTTCTGCTCCTTCTCTCTGTGTCCTCCCACAGCACGGCATGCTCTGCGGGCTGAATACAGGACAAAATTCAGAAAATTTGTTCTTCTGCTCTCCTGTCTTCCAAGGATCACCTCCTCCCTTCGAGCTTTGCTTGTACTTTTTCACTGCTCCTAGTCAAACAAGTTATTGAAATGTTTTTGTTTGTTTTTTGCTGTTTCCCTCCCTCGCCTTCAGTCGATGTTTGTAAAGCATTTAACACTACACCAGGCGGGTTAATTTACTGCACTGGTAAAACAGGCTATTTGGAGTGTCTTGCAACACTGACATGTTTTCAGCTTGAAAATCAGATGTCTCCATCCCAAAGGAAAGAATTCTTGCCAAAGCTTTGTTTATATCGATGCCAGGTGCAATCTGGCCCAACAGTGGTAATGACATATGAACACTAAACAGTTTGTAAAAAGCATGCTTCAAAATGAAATCTGAATCCTATATATAAAGACCCAGGTAAGAGTCTGACTAGGAATTTGCCTGGTGTAGGAAAGTATTTCTTTGTAGAAACATTAATTTGGCTTCTGGGCTCCCTTTAGTGTTATTAGTGGCTTCTGATTTCAGTTTTTTCATTACAGATTGTTTTTCTTTTGCTTCTGGTAGAGTTTTCAAAGCCACAGGTTTATTGTGTAGAAATATTTTAACAAAAATTACTGTAATTACTGTATTTAATACTTTATTTTGTACATGGCTCTTGCACGTATGATTAACAAAAGAAACCTTTCGTCTTTTTGCCTCGCAGAGAGCGACCCCGATTTGGTGAAAATTCCAAATACTGCGATGCAATGCATACTGCAGCAACTCTTGAAAGGGAATTGCCAGAACTGAATTGCATCCTCTTCTTTCTAGACAAATTCAGAATAGGCTTTCAACCCTTAAGGAGATTTATTTGGTTACTGCTGGCTACACAGAGGGAAAAAAACTGTTAACCCTGTATGAGAGTCCTGACCTTTAGACTAAGCAACTCCCTGCCCATAACATGAAAACATCAGAAACCCTGGGAGGCTGCAACTTGCGTATGCCTGTCTGAGCTCCGTGACGGTCACATCCTCAGCATTGCTTTGCAAACTTACGGTCAGAGAGAACTGGAAAACAGCAGTGGGTTGACACAGTGAGGGGTTTTAAAAATGTGCTCACATTTTGTTTGCAAACCTGTAATAAATTGACGCTCCCACTATAATCAGCAGCTGTTTACGTGAAGATCTGGCCCTTAAGAATCAATGATGACATTTATGTTGTGATCAGATTCTTATCTCTTCAGAGGGGCAACATTAAAACCAAACCCCCACTGCTGCTGTGGAGTGTGTGTACTGCAGTAAGGAAGGTGCTCAGTGTGATCTACATATCACGTAGGCATAGAACAAATCATTTGCCCGTAGAATAAAGCAAACAAAAGCTGGGAGAACAACAGCAATAAGAGACTATTTGACAAAAAGCTATTCATGTGTGCAACCCATTACCTCACCGCATACCTAAGAGTGAGCCAGTGGCTCTGGGTTTTGTCTCAAGGAGAAATCCGAGGGAAATTTTCAGGATGCCTTTCCCATGTGTTTGAAGTAAAACGAAGAGATCAGTATGCCTTTAAAACGAGAGATAAACCACTTAATACTTTAACTCAAACTTCAGAAATCATGATCCTTGAATCAGTGCCTCAGCAGAAAAGGAAAGACTCAGATTTGCAGATGGCAAGTTGCTTGCTGCAATCTGAAAGGGTCTATACTATAATGGCAAAAAATATGACTATATACACTTTCTTCCTCTGTCCATCTGCCACTGTTATAGTCTAGTATGGGGGTGATTTTATTTAAATTTGGACTGTTTGCAGGCTGATTTCTCATTTCTGCAATCATTAGGTTTGTCACAAAAAGAGTAAATAGATTTAAAAAAAACCCAAACCAACTGCTGCCTTGGTGCTGTGTGACTTAAATAGTGAAATCATTGAAATAGACTCCCACTGAAGAAATCTACATACATCTGCTGCCGGTCTGCATGTTATCTCATCCAGTGACTGTGTATGTACATCTATATACGGAGGGTCTGGGAATCTTTACAATGCTTGTAAGTATTTGCTGAAAGAGAAGATGCAGAATAGAAGTAATGAACAGACAGACTAAGAATAAAAGAAGAGAAATACATTAACAATAGAAAATGAGTAATGCAAATGGATATTTAATTTATTAATATTTAAAGGTCATAGGAAGAGTCATCTTGTTTTACTCACTTACTATTCACCTTCATCCAGGGAAATTATACACTAGCTTGCCACGGTTTCCCCCACACTCATTTTGTAAGAAAAAATGTCAGCAGACAGAGGTATGCATTTATCAAGACACATTGAAGAGCTGTCAGGAATCGTAACTGCAAACATCGGATCATTCACCTTTCCCCTTGCTCAAGACTTGCCAAGACTAGGACATACAGATGGATTATTATTTATTTTTGCAGAGGGACTGGATTTGCTTAGAAGAAGCTTTTGTGCCTTCTGCCATCAGACTCTCATCCTCGCAGGGACCGCTTGGGGAACTGGCCTCCTGGAGCAGCAGTCCTCATGGCTGGTCCCCGGCACTATGCTCACGCCTTGGGGCTCCCAGCAGCACTGATGCACCAAGGAGCTGTCCCCCCCACCACCCTGCAGAGTCACCCCCCAGAACACCCGGCTCCCCAGAAGGCGAGCTGGCGGCTGCAGGGAGCGGGGCATCTGGCTAAAGCTGCCAGCTCTGCCAGGCTGGTGGCAAAGGAATTGCAGCAGATAACGGACATTTGCTCCTCAACGTGCTATGTTTTCAAAATGCCCTGTGATGTTGCAGGATGTGTACACTGGTTTTAGGGCTTGTAGGTCATTAGGTCAGGGGCTCTGAAAAATTAATAATCTTAAGGCAGGCTTCTAAAGGGTTCACGTTGAATAGTTTATTCTGCAAAATTATCCAACTAAAATTATTAAAGAACGTTGATTCCTCTCACTTTTGCGCTGCGGAAGGAGTGTCAAGTGTGCAAGCTGGAAACCCATGTCCATCGGGACAGTAAAGATTTTGGATCTGTGTTTTGTGCAAGCTGGAAGAGAGCAAGGCAGCTGCCACTCAGGTTTCATCCTGCTTTGAGTCCCATGGCAACTCCACCAGTGAAGGGGGAAGACGAGTTTGGCCCACTGCTTGGCAGCACCTTGCAAGGTACACATCCAGGTATAAGTCATCTGCCGGGTCTAAATACTAACAAAGTCTGTCACCTTCTAGATGGCCCACCTTATACAATTTGGGTTTTTTTTTTCTTCTTTTTCCTTTAAAATTTAAAATGAACTTTGATTTTGTTTTAGTTTGCCTTCAGTATTTACCCTCCATCAAAATGGTGTTGCTATAATACAGCACACATGTTGTTCTAAACTCACTGAAAACAGCATTAAGGAGTACCGAAGATTATTTGCTGTGGATCTGAAAATATACAAACATTAACATATTTCTTTAGCTGAAGAAAATGAATAGGCAGGAGACATTTTGTTGCATGGTTCTGAAATCTATGTCTAAGGCTGATGTAAAAAATAAATGGATTTTACGCTATGTAAGATTTAAACTATCTAGAATCTTTGTCACTTACTCCATGTCAAGTGGGTATAGACTGCAGCGATTCTGATAAGCAGGCATTTCACATTCACATTCACATTCACATTCACTTCTACCAGAAGGTTCTACCTTAACCCAAGACGTGGAGGGGGGTGAAGAACAAGGGTCATATTTATAATCTGGAATGCTGCAAACTGTATCTCTTCAAGTTTTCAGCTGAACTGAGATATTTATCTTAACAAGATCTAATTAGACCTAATTTCCATAGCGTATCAATTATTTTCCTCATTAGAGTAGCTAATGCCATGTTCAGATATCACAGCAATCAAGCTTGCGATTTCTGGAAAAACTGGTTAGAAGGCTCAGTATTAAGCGTGTTTCCAACTGTGAAATTTATCCTTCCGAGCAATGCCTCCCAGTTTACTCACTTTGTTCCAGGATTCTCTGCAGCATATGGCCACTGGAACCCATTAAATAACACGAAGTAAGACAAAGTCAGCGATGAGTCAAAAATAGCTGCACTAGTGAATCGCCTTTCAAAATTCTGTCTCTAACAAGAAAAATAATGAAGAATAAGACATGCAATTAGAAGAAATTAAGGTCAATTTTCAAGCCGTGTTGCCTACGTGGTGGTTTCGAAATCCACGTTAGGCACCTCAAATAAAAGCAGTCTGATTGAACACCTGCAGCTCTTGGCAATGCACTCGCGCATATAAGGCAGCCAGGCAATTCTTGTACACAAAGTCTCTACCTCTCAGTTTTATTTTCCCCATTACCTAAAACTCCTAAAACTCCAGGTCCTAATCGCTGGGTTTGACACGTTCCTTTCTCCTCCTAAGGCAGATACCCAGCGTTTCCAGTGCGGGGCCATATGTGTGCCATATACTTGTTGGACAAGTCCCATTTGCTCAGCATGAGAGTGAAGGCGTTTATTTTAGTACATGAGCTTGTCACAATGTATTTGGCCAAATACGTTATCGCAATATATTTTGATTCTTCGCACCCAGACCGAGTCATCTAAAATTTCGATGTCTGCTCTAAGTTTTTTTCTAGATTTTTTTTACAGTCGATAGTGAGAGGTCGGTATGTCTGGAAGGAGATTTGTCTTCCCCTAGACTAGCTGCCTAAGGCATAGAGATGATTTGTTCTTCAGAGGCACCCGGCTCTCTCGGCTGAGCAGACAGGGAGCCTCAGCAGCTGGTTGAGACGAAGTGCCTTCTTCCTAGAGAGCTACAACAGGCAAGATGAGTCTCACCTCAGTGTTTTTGAGGCTGGTGGCTCTTATCCCAGATGAGACACGTGACATTTTGCTAATGTGAAAGGTCTAACAGCCATAAGAGCACATAATGTGAAAGGTCTTTGCAGCCATAAGAGCACCATGCTAACAGTGCATCTTCAGGATGAGCCCAATGTAGGGTTACACTGACATGTTGCATGGCCAAAAGCGGAGAAGGGCTTTCATTCACAGCTATACCTTACCCAAACACTAGCCAACTGCATTTATTTCCTCTCATTTAAAATACACCCAGTGCTCTGAATGGGTGCGTCTCAAATGAGGCATAGGAAACATGCAAGTTTCTGAATAAACTGAATTCTTTATTTAATGCATTTTGAAGCTTTGTAGTCATTATTACTTGGTTACTTTTGCATCCAACTCCCTTCATTTGCAAATAAGAAGATGCTTCATCAGGCCATCCAAATAGTACATTCAAACAAAATATCCCAGGAAATAAGCAACGGTGTCCTTCTGTCCTGTGTTACGAACAGCGAAAAGTTATCCAGAGTCCACAGACTGCACGTACTGTGTCTGTCCCCTTATACCTAAGCATATCTGTGTATTTAATGGGCATATTCAGGTATAATGCAGATTGGAATCTGGCCACATAACTCCTAATTGATTTAAAATTATACGCATGGTAACGGTGCCAGAAGACAATTTAGTTTGCTCTCTTTCATACTGAGCTGAAGTTGTTTGGTTTTCTTAAAAGAAATAAAACTGATAATTGTCACTACAGTAAGTAAATACGTCTGAATACACGCAGAAAGCAGATCTATTGGGTAAGAAGGTTACAGAATCTCATTTTGTGGTCCATCTGCTCCCTCTTTGCTTCCCAAGCCAACAGACACTAATCTGGGATGAAGAAACTGACAGGACAGGGGGGAGGAGTAGATGGTCACGATTCCGGCTCGTTTCAGCTTTTTGATATATGTGCTCATGCCATTGTGATATAATTGAATGAAAATAATGCAGTAGAGTCGGGAGGACAATTCAAACAATTATGTATTACAGCAGCATTTTACTGTGCGAGACTTTCTCATCATTTCAGTGCAATTTATATATTTTACCTCTAAGCCCCTAACACTCAAAATTAATGTTCAAGGGTAAAAAGCTGCATTGCTGGAAATGATTGTTAAGCAGATGATAAGCTGAAATAAACAGTAAAATAATCAGATCGAGCTAAGAAAAGTGTCCAGGGTACTCCTGTTGGAATTTTTTTTTAGTTCTAATTTGCATCTCTGCTGATAGTCTTGAAGAAAATGTGAACACCATCCCAACAGAAATTTTCTAGCGACCCTAACATGAAAAAATATCAAACGCGGGGCAAAAGGATGAGAACTAAATACAAAAGAGCTAAGGCTAAAAACAAAAATCAAAGCCACGGACCATCAGTAAGAAAGACAAAGCCGAAGCGGCAGTGTGGTGAACTGGGGACGGCAAATGAGAAAGGGATGTGCTGTGTGACAGTGCAGGAGTGAAAAAACAGCAAGTGGAGCTGTACCCTGTCACCTCCGCCTCTGCGCAGCTCGGCAACAACAGTACTGCCAGCCTTTATTTCTAATTCTGGGCACACTGTCATCAGAAAGACCATAATAAATAGAAATATGTTTGTATGGAAGCAAGAAGGAACAAAGTAAAAAAGAGATGAAAAGAGGTAAATACATATCATTTAGCTTAACTGTAGTTAAGATGCAAGGCATGTACAAATAATTTAAGCATGTTAACACTCCACTGAAACCGGTAAGTTCTTGAACGCAGTGAAAGAGAAGTCTCACTGGGATTTTGGAGAAGTGCTATGAAGAAGTCACAAAAAAAAAAGCCGTTGTTGGTGGGAAAGTGCGTCTCATAATTAAAGCACCTAATCTGAAGTGAATATTTTAAAATCATTTTGACCACACAATGCGAAGCATTGACACAGCGGAAGGTCCCTCTGCCAGGTGAAGGCTGTTCATGCTTTCTGGAAGGGTGACATTAGCCCAGATCAGAGGCTGTGGACGTACGTAAAAATGACTGGACTTCCCTCAGTTAACCACGGACTTTTCATGGGTCCGTTCTTATGCCCTTTCCCCTCCCAGGCCTCCAAAGCTACCTGGTTGTCTCTTGGATGTGGTTGCCCTCCCTTATGTGCAGAGCCATGACGATTCATGAAGATGTTGGCTTAACTTTGACCTTTTTTTGCCCACTGCAAAACACCTGAACGGACTCCATTGCTCCCAAGACACCACACCTTAAGTCAACCACACCAAACAGTAGCGTGGTGCTGTCGATCACCACTGTCAGGGCTGAGCTGGTGGCCCCAGCAAAACATGACAGAGACTGCGTGCTGACAGCGGTATTCCCGGGCAACACCAGCATTTGGTCAGGGCATGGAATGTTCTTGGGTTGTGAAGGCAGCAGCCATACAGGAGCAACCAGGGGGAACTCCGGACATTGCCACGCACACGCCATATGGATAATTTAGGACATTGGAGCAGAAGGCAGTTAAGGGAAAGCTCTGAGCTAAGTCTATGAAATGGTCAAGGGCAATGACAGAAATTCAAAGTCAGCACTACAAGGAGCTTGCCTGCATCCAGACACAACTGCAAATGCAACAGAAGGTTCCCCGGAGAAGCAGTCATCCTTTGACTGAGGACAACTCTGTTCTTTCTAGAAGAGGTTAATGACCACACCACAGATGGTGAGATGACTGGGGGGAACCTCTCTGAAGCATTGGTTTCCCAAGATGTCCAGAAATTGGCTTGAATCCCATGACCCTCAGTGTGAAAGCAGTGTTTGGAGGCCCTTTGTTTCACTTTTTTTCTGGGCATGCTGAGAAGTACTGGGCAAAAATGTAACTTTTTGCTGCTCCGTTCTCTCACACACACATACACTCACCTACACAGCTGTCTCAGCCTTGCAGACTCCCAAACAGCCCTGGCTATGGCACAGGGTCTAAACTTTCCAGGGTCTAAGACCTTTCTCCTTACTGGTTTGCCCTGGATTAATGGTCATGAATCACATGATATTGATTTTTGTGAGAGCCAAGAATTTCATACAGAAAAGCCCATACATAATTACAGATCATCCTCTGAACTTCATCTAACGCATCAGGATTTATAAAAATCAAACCTGAACTTGAGATAACACAAGGGATTCCCAGCACAGCAAGCTTTTCCAGAGAAACCTGCGCAGATCTCTGCTCTTACGGTTTAATGCACTACAGGCACAGTATGCAATCACAGAATAAGGGTACGCTTGGCATGAGCGAAGATGTGCATTCATCAGCCTAGGAGAGCATGGATCCAAGTCACAACCTCCGATTTGTGTGGCCTCTTCAAATGGTCAGTCATCACCAAAAAGTCAGTCTAAACTCCCTTTCCTCACTCTCTTGCACTTTGATCCATTCCTCTTCCACTGAGGCTGTCAAAAATTCTGTATTCCCAGGAGTATAAAGAAAGAAACTCCCCCCTTCTACCCACACCGGATAAGGGATCCCTGGAATCAGAGGCAGTGCCTTTGTGTTTAATAGTCCTTGATTGGATTCTTTCACAGATACACTCTGTTGCTTTTTGGACTGATGCTCATTTCCACACTATCGAGAGGGAAAAGAGCCTAACTATGCATAGTGTGAAACAGAGCTGCTTTTTGATCTGCTTGGAACATGCCACATCATAATTTTTCTTGCTTGAAGCATCTTGGCATCTGTAGCCAAAGCCAGACAACTCAAGGACACAGCTGGTCCTATATGCTCTAGAGAAAGCCTGGGAACAAAACCAGGGCTGCAGTGGTGAGAGAAGACTCAGAAGAGTGAAGGTGCAAAATCAGACTTGGCAGAGAAAGCCACCATGAGCGTGGAGCACAGCCAGGCTTCAGTGGGTGCCTCAGTGGAAAATGTAAAGGTCTTTGTCCAGTACATGATTAGCAGAGGTCAGCTAATGAATAATACAGGAACAACACTTTCTCCTCCTCAAAATCCCATCTCCAGCCTTCAGATCCCACCTCTTGATGCAGCTGGAAAGCCCAATGCAAGCAAAGACTGCTTTGACAACCTGTGTGCCCATCACCTGTGGGAAGTGAGGGCCAAGAGCTTTGCTGGCTTTCACTCTGCAGGCCTGAGTGTTTGGTAGTGCAGCAGAGAAAGCTGAGCAATCACCAGCTTCCGGGTGGCGACAGTAGTGTGCTTGTTCCTCCTTTGCAAGGGGGTTTATCAGCTATGCACGTGGTCTTTCTCATCCTGGACCTCTTGCTCTGCTGCTGAGCCCTCACTGTGCTGCTGCTGGACCTCCTGTCCTTGCCCCCTCCTGCAGGACAGACACCGGAGTGCTCCGTAAGCCCAGCTCCACCTGAAGCCTCTCCCTCCGCATGGTCTGGATGGCACAGGAGATGGTACTTGAGGCTGGGGACTCTAAATACATCCCTGCTCCTGCTTGCAGGGTCTTTGCTGCCCTCAGCATGTGCTTCTGCAGCTGTGAGCTGCTGAAAAGCAAATGGCATCCGGAAAATGGCACAGTTTCTCTGGCAGGTCATCCCATGCGGTGGCCAGTGACCCACATTGTGGGGGGTGGCCGAGTCGAACGCAGCGGGACAGGGGATGCTGTGCACCAGATCCACGCCCCACACTGGCGAAAACACGGTCCCACATGCCCTGCCCTGCTCAGCAGAGGTGCCTGATCGGGAGCCTCATCCATCAGCTTAGCGGTTCATTAGACCCCTGGGACCGGCTGGCTTGGGAAGGAGACGGCTGCAGGAGTGGTGAGATCTGACAAGCAGCACACAGCGGAAAGGAATTAAACCTCTGTTGTTCGCTGTTCTTTGGTTCACTGCAAATTCCTTTCTGGGGAAGCAAAAAAACTTCATGTCTTGTGGTAGGCCAAAGATTTGCATTTGGAAGATCATTAAATACTTCAGTACTTACAGGGACTTATAGACCAAACAAAACCAAAAGCTCTGGAAAAATTCAAATTCTACTTCTCAGCACATCCATCTTTTGACAGAGCCAAGCGTTAGAACTAACTATTAGGTGATTTCTCTTAACTTGTGTCTCTTCCTTCTCTTTTACCTTCGCGCAGCCACTTACTACGGCATATCTCAGTTCAAACCCAGGTATCTCTTCTGAAAACAGGATTGCGTGACTTCTAAAATCTGGGCAAGTCAAAGCACTGGAAGGATTTACTGCTCATGGCAAATTACCAGATGCAGTAACTTCTCAAGAAGGAAGCAACACCAGCCAAAATAACACGGGTAGGTTGAAAGAGCTAACTAATCCATCCCGACTGGGCAGACCTAGAAGGAACTGCTGCCAACCATACATGTAAGAGAAACTACTCGCTGTCGTAAAATGCACCCTGAATGCAGCTATAAACAGCAGCAACATGAAAATCTGGATGTTCAGATTGATGAATTAAAAGAGATGACAATTTTGATTAGTTCATATAAAATACAATTAGATTTTTTTTAAATGCAGGTGGATCAAAATATACAATTTGTAAAGGAGAACCCAAATAACCCTATATGTTTTAGGTCCAATATATTTAGCCACAGCCTAATTTAAGAGATTTAAATGGAGCTTCACACAGGCGTCGGAGAAGAACCTGACCCCCTTGGTTCCAGCCCACACAGGAGCAAGTGCCGTCCTCTGCCCAGCACCAGACTCTTCCCACCAAAATAACATTTGCTTACTAATGACTCTTTCTCCAAAAGGTGTAAATGGGCCCTTGTCTGAGCTCGTCACAGATTCAGCTTTATTCTTTTATCTTCGGTAATTTGGAGATTTTTTTCCCCTGTAGATAGTTTCTATGTTCCACTCGCTGCTATTTGCTAGAGAAAGTCTCTTGGGCTTTTTGCCCTTTGTATTTCCTCTCTTCTTTCATGTGGAGAAGACTGCCAACGTGGGATTTGCAAACTGCTGCCAATATGGGATTTGTGCTGCTGCGGCTGCCAATCTTTAATTTAGCATATGTATAAAGCTAATTTTTGGACACGATGCTAGTGCCTGGCATCTCTGCAGGAGTCAGCCAGGTTGTAATGTTTGTATTGTAGTGCACTATAAAAAACAATAAAAAGAAAATATAAAGGAGAAAGCCTTTTATCTCTAGCTTTATAGCTACAGATATGGTCTAAATACTTGTATTCTCCCTCTGCATCTAAAATTCGCTTCCTCCTTTCTGTGCCGTAGCCCTTTCTTTTAGATTTGCAGTTTGTGTTGCCTGCAGTAGGAGCCAATGGTAGGCTCCCGCTCCCTACTGAGCATATCTTCGTATTAAAATGTATAAATGCAACTCTTTAGTGGAAGAAAAAAAAGACTAGTTTCCCTTTAATTATATTGAAACTACACAGCCACATGCGCGAAGTAATACTTTCTCCTTTCTTTTTTTTAGTATTCTAATCCAGGCAGTTGGAGAAAAAAATCTAATCATTCAGGAAACATCTTACAGAAAACATAAGCTTGACTACCCTTCTTTGGCAAGGACATCTGCTGTTTGGGAGGAGGTTCCTGCAGTGAATCCTCTAAAATACAGCGCTGCCGATCTGGCCCCCGCGCCGGAGCGGGAGCGAGCTGAACTCCGGCTCTGGGAGCCCCCCGTATGGAGAACCCCACGCAGCCCCAGCGAGGTCCTCGGCCGTGCCCCAGGAGCAGGTGAAGGGGAAAGCCACCAGGGAAGCTGGGGCTGCGGGGTGGGCAGAGGGGAGCAGCTTCATGCTGCCTCGTGATGGTGGCTATAGCAAGACAAAGGCTATCACAGGGTGGTACAGCTCCCAGTTGTCCTAGGTGGATTATAAGACGGATTTCTAGGAAGAGATGGATTTATAGGCAGAGCCTCCAGTGACACTTCGCAGCTCTTCCTTATGGAAGAGATTTAGTAAAACTTTACCTAACCCTGTTCCAGCCCTCGTACTTGAAAGGTGGACGTTCACCAGAAGAAGCGCAGGCAGGAAGGAAACTCCAGAGGACCGGCTGTGGTTTGGAAGAGCATGGCAGACCACAGCACCGGCAAGCCGAGCTGGTGACTTAAAGTAGGGCCCACTGAATGTATGCAGTTTGAGCATCTTTCCCTCAATGCAGGGGGAAAAATCACGGGACAAATGCAGAAAAATATGAGGGGGTTGCACATCTTCTTTTTACAAATTTTTAATTTTCCCCTGGGCTGCAGAATTTGTTATGATTTTTTTTTAATTGAGAGATTTTTGTAAATTCTTTGCCATGACAGATATCAGACGAAGGAAAACAGTATTGCACTGTCCTGGCATCACTTTTTCACTTTAATTACTGTGATTTAAATTACCCCATCGCCATAAGTCCACAATATAGCGTTGACTACCCAGTAATAGAAGGTAGTTTTTCCGCACGGCTAGACTGGTATTTTCTAAGAAGGAGATCTGCTAGCTTGCCTACTTTCACAGCGGCAGTGCCATGTGCCGTAATGAGACAGGATTATTGTTGCAACTGCTCTTGAAGGCCTCTCTCCCCAGGCAGCCGAAGAATGACTGCGTCATGCAGGTGATGCGTTTGCCGTAATGAGACGGACAAAACCCCAAAACCCGCATCCAGGCCTCCGCTCCGTGCAGAACAATCCCCCCGCGTACCCACGCCTCTGGTGGAGTGGGGGGGACGGGGACGGGGGGGTGAGAACAAAACCACCGATATAAGGAAAAATCAAATAGATAATATTTATTAAATAAAAAAAAAGGGGTGGTGGTGTCTAATGCTAATATGCCCTGCACAGTCATGCAGAAAACCCGGAGTCTGATTTCTAATCTCAGCCTCTTGTTCCCCTGGCTGGCAGGGAGCGAGCGCGGGGTGGAAGGAGGTGCCGTGCGTCACTCCATGGCAGCCCCTCCGGCGGCCTAATGAAAGGGGCTGACAGGCTCTTACGGGACACCCATCCAGCCCGCCTTGGCTGGAAGGATAATGGCCTTGGCACGGAACATCGCGCCACAGGAGGGGACTTTTTCGCGGCTTTATAGACTCCATCCTTGAGGCCCTGTGTCGCTGCCAACTTCTTCTGCCCAACTCAGGACTGTCTCGGACTCCCTCTGGGGCTCATCCGCCGGTTGGAGAGGCTGTTGTTGAGAAACACAGGACACACTCTTGGAGAGCGCGCCGAGGCTGGACCACCCTCGCTGAGCTTCCCGCACCTGCTGGCCGGCGGACCGAGCATCGGGGCTGGGAACGGTCGCAAGAATAGTACCATTGATAGGAAGCAGAAGCGCAAAACAATTGTTTATCTTTTGCCAGGAGTTCGCGAGGGGGGTATCGTGCGGAGCCCTCTGTAAGTCCGAAATCGGCTCTATTCCCAGAGCATCGGTCTGTCAGAAAACCCTACTGACAGGCACCTCAGAAATACAGAAAGGATCAGCACTCTGAATGCCAGGATGCTGTCACCAACGTTGTGTTCACGTTAGCAGCCGTGCTCCGCGCCCCCCACCCTCTCCCATCTTGGGGGTGGCAGGAGGAGATGCTGCTGTCTTTCTGGTGTCAAATGTAGCTGGACAAAAGTGGGCCAGACTCTATTTTATAGACCTCCACGCAGCTTCAGGATTACAACGCAAACATTAATGTCCAGTCTGTATTGGAGAAAGGGGAAGGATCTCTGCACCTTTGCTTCGCTTTGCAGACTCCTCTCCTGCGGACTGGTATGTGAGCACTGGTGAATGCATCGGGGAGCCGATCCCAGCAACTAAGGTCTCATTTCCATCATGAGTGCCTGCTGTGGTTTGGATCAGTCCTTTGATTTCATAGCATACAGGAGTGCCCTCTGCTACGAGCCAGTGCCATCTGAAGCTACTGGAGAAGCAAAGCAAGCAGTTAAGGACATTTCAGGCCTGTTTACCAGCATAAAACCTACCACAGGTTTGATTTTGCATGTGTCTGGCCCTACTCTTCTGATTAAATCCCATGATTTCTTAGGTTTTCCTGATGCAGTCAGAGCCCAGGCACCCTGTTTTCCCTAACCAGGTATCACACAACCTCAATGCAAGCACTGTTCAGCCCCAAGACAAAGATATTATCCCTGGGCTGAAAGCACAGGCTGGTGTCTGTGTCCGATGAACCACCGGAGACTTGCTAAACCTGCCACAAAAGGGTCTGCCACCAAGTACGTTGCTGTCAGAGAGTTAAAATCTTTGACAGTGCCAACGAGGAATAAATCTTAACTGAGGGACACGTACCGAAGCTGCATGCTGCATCACAAAACCCATTCAGAAGCCTACACAAAACCCAACCCAACCAAAACAACAACAAAGAGCTTTTTGGGAGATCTTAGTATTGACCTCATCATTGACCTGCTGATTCACCATTCAGCTGGGCAAAGGATTCATATGACATGAGTCTTTCCCAATCATGTGAGAAGGGTACTAAATAAAATGGAGTCACTGGTGTGAAACATGAAATTATCCTCTCACATTTCATCTGTCAATTATTTCACATCAGCAGTCAAGGAAAACAGATGTAATGAACAGCTCATCATTCAAAAGAATCACCCACTAAACCCAATTCCCTCACTAAATATATTCAGGGGAATATCAGCAATGGTTGGATTTACCCATGACGTGAATCAAGTTCACCGGCCAGTTTTCTACGCTGGGCCACACCAGCCCAGCTGTACCCCACACCTCCGAGGGTCCGGGCAGCTGCCTGCTCCCAACCCACGCCCTCTCTCTGTACAACAGCCACGTCCGAAGGCAACCCCCGTTAGAAGTGCAGTGCCTTAATGTCACTTACTCGATACCCTGGGCATCCACCTCTCCTGGTGTACCAGTGCTCAAGAAAAATTATCTGTGCCGGACAATAAAATAGCCAGGGCAGAAGATAAGCACGCTACCATCACTACATCCAAGGTAGATCAAAATCAACTGTGAAAGCAAGGGCACATCAAATATGAATGATACAGCTTCATTCAAAAAAATGACTGATGTTCCTAAAAAAAATCCGTATTTAAGAGGCAGGCAGACACCTCAATTTTTTTCCATCTGTTTTCTTCAAGTCTTGGCTCTTTACAACCTTTGCCATCCTACCCACGCCTGACTTTAGGACTACCAAAGCCTTAGCGCTGCTGACTGTATCTCAGTGTAAGAAATACCTTAGAAATTGCACAGATGAGATAATTATCACTGCAGACTGCTATTTAAAAATGTGTTACTATGACTAATGGGAGAAGAAAAAAGGGTATTTTTTATTTCTCAAAATATGACACACACCTCTATAGCACAAAAATTAAATGCAGCGTTTTTACATACAGCCCTTTGCTGATGTGAATATTAGAAATGGATGCTATATTGTCGATGGAGCACTGTTTGAGCACAGGCAGTCACACAAGAGTGACGTTTCCCATCTAATCGCACAAACACGCCAACAAACTGCGGCACCTCGGTGGTCTGATTCCTTACTGATATTTCAGTTGTTCGGCTGCCGCAGCCACAGACACAGCGAATTTTGAATTAAACTCCAGCGCTCGGCGACGCTGACGCTCGCAGTCAAGCATATCTTGATGAAATTAGAGATGCAGAAAATATTTTTTGACAGAGTGCATGAGCAAAACAGCCAGAAGTGCAGCCAGTTCGGTGCAAATGGCTCGTGCAGAGAGGGAGACCGGGGAGATGTTGAAAATTGGACTCTCTGGTTTTGGCAGGAAGAGGCGAATTTTATTAGCAATCTATGCCGCAAACATAACTTTCCGACTATTAACAGTTTTTAGTTGCCAAAAGAAAATCACCATTTCTAATTACTTCTCAGCTCTTACATTTTATAATGGAAAAACAAGAGGAAGGCAAGCAAACTTACATCTCCATTATGTAAAAGAATACAGTAGCATTTCACTTTAACAAAATCTTCACAAAGGTAAACACTTTACAACCTTCTGCCCAAACCCAGCAGCTGTAATTCCACAACAATTTTGCACACACATATTAAAAATGTGCAACAAAATTTTGCAAAGCATTGTAAGTTAAATAAGAATTGGTAAAAATAAGACTGGTTATTCTTACTGTTGCTATTTATTACCTAGTATGCAGGGTCTTACAAGTCTAAAGACCCTTTTTTGCCTCGACAAAACACGTTGTATTCTTATTTTCCTTTGAATTCAACAGAATGCAAATTTTAAATTCGTAGTGCAAGAGACAGCAGGACTAGTTCTAACCTGCAAAGCACCAAAGCCCACCTGTTTTACCGTACCTCTTCCTGTCGCAGAAGGAAAATACAGCCTTTCTGGCTCTGTGAGTACTACCGTGATCGCTGAGCAGAGGAAATTGCTACGAAACAATACTTCAGGTGCCTCTAATTGGAGGTTTGGGTGGGCTGAATGAGACTTCTCAGCAGCATGTCTAAACTCCACTGAAAATATCCTCAGCTTTTTAGAAGATACCCAAAGGTTCACTACGACATTAGTAGCTGTATCTCCTTTACAGGACAAGGCTGGCAGGCTCGCCAGGGAAATACCCTTCAGTCACAGCAGGGAGAGTGACACTTGGGGAAGGGCCCAAACGGCCTCGGCTCCCATGGTCAGCCACGCTGCCCAGCCAGAAACACACTGCTTGGCACTAGAACCAAACCAGCTGTTCTCAACCACAAGGTTATATATCTGTCAATTGCAAAAGTGTCTTTATCCAGTGCTCTGGTCATGCTAGCTGAGAAGACCACGCATGTAAGCTTCCTGGTTGCATTAAAAAGCATTGATTAGTTGCTCGGAGAGGTGAGTGGGGACATTTCCTACCATGGCTTGCCAGAACATGGCTACCATATGTACCAGCTTGCAGAGGAGGGGGTTGTGAAAATGAAATACTAATTCTTCTACACATCCTTCCTGGAGCTATGGATGTGGAGGAGAAGTTAATGGAGAGCTAAGCAGTGCCAGACGCACAATGGTTTAAAACTCATGCTGCCGATAAAGCTGAAGGAACACCACTGTATGGGCACAAAGCAGGAGGGAAGGGCTCGACTACGAGCTCCCTGGATTATAAAGTGCCAGTTGGAGCACATAGCTGCAGACGGCCAAGCTTTCTCTGTTGTCTCTGTGGCTGGGCACAGCCAAGCATGTGTGGCAGCGCAGGGTCCGCCCTGGACCTTTGGGGGTCCTGGAGACTGCCTGCAGCATTGCTATGCAGTAGCTTTTGGCAACGGTGCTCTCTTTCCCCTGCCCCAAATACCCCCAAACCAGTAGGCAAATGCAGTTCAGGTGAAATACATGAGCGGGAAGCTCGTCGTCCTTGTAGGAGAAGCACCAGGCTCCAGCCCCTCGTAGGACCCCACCACAAGGGCAGACCCGACGTTCCTCTGACCACCGGCGCTCAGGCTGAGCTCAACCAGGGTCCCCAGCCAGCGCACAGAGGAGCCGGGGAGCAATGAAGCCCAACCTTTCTTTTTCCCTTCTGCAAGACGGCGCAGCGGCCTCTGCACGTGCACGCGTGCGTTTTGAAGGCAGCCCCCAGGAGCTGCAGCAACCATGACAGGCTTTGCACGACGTGCCCCGCCGGGCGCCCGCTGGGCCGGCGTGGCTCGGCACCCACCCCTACTGCTAGCCCCCTCGCAGTGCAACAATTTACCCTTGAATAAATTAGCAATAATTGGAAATCCACTTCACTGGACCTTACGCAGCATGACTAATGTGACTCACTTTTTAGCTCTGTTCCTTTTGTGTGACTACTCGGCAAAGAGGGTGCCTTAGAAAAGAGAAGAACCAGTAAACTTTATGCTGTGGAAAAAGAAATGACAGTCTCTGAAGAGTGATATAAAGGTTTAATGGGTGCTTTGGATGCACAAGAAGCAAGTGTTTTAAGAGTACTGTGGGGCACAATGCTTCTACTGATGGCTTTTTTGCCTTTGTATCCTTGTCTTTACCTTTTAGATGGTGCATGTTAATTTTGGTGGCACAGGGACAAGGTTCACAAAATTACATCGCTGCAAAAAAGGGAATACAAATCTGAAGAGCACAAATAATTTTGAAAAGAAATCAACAGCCTTGTGCTATTTACTGGAAACATCGCAAGGGTTGGGTGGGCTGAGAGTCATCCTAATCTCAGCCTTTGTCTTTGCCTAGGTCTCTTCTGAGAATGTGGTTAAGCCACTTATACACTTCCTTAGTGGAAAAAATTTATATTAAAGGATATTTAGAATGGTAAACACTTACAGTGAAATTACAGTGTAAAAAGCTAACATGCCAGAAATGTAATTTTTAAAAAAGTGAGAGTGCAAACATTGTTAATTCTGGAGTGTCTCATACATCAGTTTTCTTTCATGACTCTATTCACGATCACTGTATCAAGCTAATTGCCAGGCCATTTTTTTTCCAAAAAATAAAAAGAGGAATATTCAGCACATAAATGCCTGTGTAAGCCCTATAATATAGTGCAGCTACAATGTTCAAACAATTTGGCAAACTCTGTGCGCTCACAGTAACTTGCAACCTGGTATATGAAGTAAGCACCATGAATTACAATACAGAATTTGTGACATAATCAGTGTGGGTTTATTAATGTCATATGCAAGTGCCGTGTTTAAATATTTATCTTTCAGTACCTGCCAACAGGTATTTTCCATTCTAGGGGGAGTACTTTTCTCTTGATTTACGCACATAATTCCTGTAACATGAAGCCCAGATATGCATGCAGAAGGAGAGAAAAATACACCCCTGTAGCTACCATTTTTTCTAAGACATTAGTAAGACAAGTGTTTCACAATTTCTGTGCAGGATCCTTAAGCAGAAATTGTGGTGCATGAAACAATCACAATTTCCAAGGAAAAAATTATAGCCTTTCATTCTCATAGCAGCATGTAACTAAGGTTTAGATGAGTGAACAGATGCATGCAAAAATCAGCCATGAGAATGGAAAACATTCATTTTCACAATCTGCTAAATCTGCTAGGTATGCATGAAACGGAGCCAAAGAGATCTCCAGCAGAACGCAATGTCACAGTCTTGGCACAACGGGGAACTTTCTCAGATGCTCCTCATGCCAGCACTGGCACTTGTACTGTACAGCTGTGTTTAGAGATCACTGAAATATACCGGAATCTCAAAGAGTTAATAATATGACTGCTATTAAAATATATTCTCTCCACTTCCCACTTTTCCAGGAAATTAGAGGTGATTTTTTTCTTATTATTGCAGCTACCGCTTTATGTGAAGTAACAAGTTCAATAGAGAGATTTTTCCGAGCGTGTTTCCCTCTGCAACAATGTAAGTCCCTTATCAAAACCTTTCAATGAAAACTCCATGGTGTTGCCTTCACAGCACTTACATGACCCAAGCTTAGTGACCTCATGCAATGCTGAAAAAGATCCCAAATTTTGTATGATTTTTTATATTACTGTTCTTCTGAACTGGAGTAGAAATGAGCATATAATTAGACTGGCTAGATTAGATTGAATTAAAGAGTATAGTCAAATCTTCTTTTAAGTAGTAGTTTCTCAGAAATAAGGCCTCTGACTTTTCGAGGGTGAATTATATGTCTTATTCTGTTGAAATGTAGATCTTATCAATTTAACTTCACAGCTGGTGCCCGGCCTCCAAAAGCCTGACTCTCTAAAGCCCAAAGAAAGCAACTGGATTGAGTACCACCCTGTCTCATTTTAGCACGTTGCAAAGAAGGGCCGTGGGCAAGAAAGGATATATGGAAAAGCAGGAAGGGAGGAGACCGTTCCCCTGAGCGGCAGGCTTCATCTGACAGCTCCTTTGTGCCTGCTCTTGGCGTGGGAGGCTCGGGCCCTCCCGTTCCTAAAGAAGGCACCTTTCATCTCTTTCCCCCTAAACATGACTGCTCGGAAGCGCTTGCTTTCAGCAGCACCTGCAGGATGAAGATCTTTTTCTGAAGTGATAGGAGAGGTTTTCTGCAGAGGTAGCATTGTTTTCTGGTCTCTGGACTGGAGTCTTTGCCTTCGGAAATCTGTCAGCTTCACACATAAGGAATTTCATAGCTTATCTTTTGGGATCTTGGATCAATTTTAATGGGAAAAAGCATTAAAGGAACATGTCACATGGCTCCCGGAACCACATGGAGAGTCAAGGATGTCTCTGCACTCCAAGGCTGCCGCTCCAGCACTTGCATTTATATTTCCTGGCAAAACCTGCATTTATGTACTCCCTCGATTTTCAGAACAGGGTGAAAACCAGATGCCCTTCTTTGCACCACGCAGCTTACTCCCTGGGATGTCTACATGAAAGATACTGTGATGATGGGGTTTATTTTAAGGAGGTGGTTGATTGGTAGCCTACAGTGTTGCCCTTTTCATGCCACACTCTGGAAGGGAAAAAAAAATAAGTATGAAAGGAGGTGTGTTAGCGCCGAGGCGCTCAATGAGGTATACCTTCCCTCTGATCTATGACCTGGAATTGGTCCCCAGAGGCAGGGAGGTAGATGCTGCCAGGACGGCCTTCGGACGGCTTACAAAACTCTGCTGGAGTCCTGACATGAGGAGGAGGAAAATGAAAGGAGTAGTTTAGAAAAAAATACTTTTGTTTAGGCCAGGTCTGTGACCTGTAAAGCTCTCTCGAAAGGGGTACACAGCCTCTATCCTTCCTTCAGAGGCTCCATCAAAAGGAATGCCTGGAATCTGCAGCTCCGTGCAGTGCAATGTTTCACTGCGTACTCTTTTCTCTTTGTTAAGCTCCAGTAGCGTGCGTTATCATTTTGTATCTTCTTCAAAGATTTACTTGTCCTTTACTGGGGTATCTCTCTCTCTTTCCATTTAAGAAATTACCCGGGTAATTACTCAGCACCAGAAGAATGGACAATTTACTTTTCTAAGTCAGATGCGATGCCAGCATTCACTTCTCTGCCTTGTTGTTGGCAATAATGATTTTTAACACTGCTTTGGGGAACAAGTACCCTGCATTTAGGGAATCCCACCAAAGTCTGCAAGCATTTCAATATTGTAATGAAAGGATATACCTCATCTGGTTTTCCTTCTGTGGTGAATGGGGTGCAAAACCATGTTTTGGGGGTTTTGGGATGCTCTGCCATGGGTTACAGCGATGCCTCACATAAGTGAAAAACACGCAATTCCCGTTCTGTGACAGCCTACCGCAGCCACTTGAAAAAAAAGCAACAAAAAGAAACTGAACTAGTTCACTGTGGTTACTGCAAAGCAAGCTCTTTACTGTACCTGCTGCGGGGCTACCTTGGCAGGCCTGTAGGCTGCTACCACCAGACTGACAAATGCTGGAGAACGTGTTTGCACGGTTCGGCGAGTCCATAGGAGAGAATGTGGCGAGCAACCTTGGTGAGTGTTGAAAGTGCGAGTCAAGGAAACGTGTAAAGTGCCAAAAGGGAACCAGCAGAACATTACACTTGTATGAAATGGGAGTAATCTCATTACCAGAGGTGATAACCATTGCACCCCTGATGGAAAGGCGTAATTACTGAAAACAGCTAATCAACTGCAAGAGCAGCAGGGTAGCCAGAAGCTCCTATCTGTACCATCTACTGTGCTTAACCCAGTTGAGCTGCTTCTCCTCCTCCACCTTTAGCCAAAGGATCAGTAACACATACTGCACGTACAGACCCTCACATGTGGGTCAGCGCAGCTAAGTGATACAGTGCTTTGCATTTTTAATTGCTAATAAAACATATATCAGTGCCATGAAATTTCCTTCCTAATTCTGTAGGATGCTAAAGCACGCCACACTTACAGCTGTTCATTTCATAGCTACATCTGTAGACAGGCAGAGTTTGGAATAACAGTTTAGCACCCAGCTCCTATTGAAAAAAACAGTGACAGCAAGTTTCTTACCATTAATCTCTGACCTTGAGAAACATTGCCTTTAATTTACTAACAATACATATATGGCTATGGGCAATAAGAAGCGGTAATTCTCAGGCTAAAGGTAAAATAAGCTGAATGGTTAATGGGATCTGGGGCCAGCTACAGGAGTGACCCTGTGTATGTGCATACGTGTACGTGTGTGTGTGTTTTTAATGAAAGAAGTCTGACTAACAGCAACTGCGGTGGGGACATGAACCTCCATGCTTCATAGGTCCAGGGGACACAAACTGAGGAGATTAAGGGATCTGAGGCCAACTACAGGGTTTACTGACTGTCTAAGGACAGATAAGAGAGGTCTGTGTTATGTGTGTATAGATGTACATTATATAGACACTGTGTGTATATGCATACTGCTATACAGAGGGAGTGTATGCAGGACTGGAGCAGGATTTGGCCATCGTGCTGCCCATGTGTGTATGAGCGCTGTGTTTACATGAGTGCTGATAAAGTTACTACCTTCTGACTGTGCAGGAACCGAGTGGCTGTCCACTCAATCTATTTAGCATAGTCAGAAAGTATGTGTATACATATGTATACACACACATATACACGTAAATACGTGTACGCATGTGCCTGTTGGGAACACTTGCCCAGCCTAACTGATGGTGGAACTGGCTCTAACGGGTTGCTGGATTCAGCAAACTCTAACACATGGGTTTTTATTTGTCCTGACCCTTGTAGTCTCTGTCCAGGCACTTCCAACAAAATGAGGAATTGTCTTGAATTGTTTTTCAAACTGCAACAGGTGAGGGAAGAGTACAGAGGGACATTAAAAATAGCTGTCAGCAGTTCTAAGTAAAATATATCATTTTCCACCTACAACTAGAAAAGCAGTAAAAACTACATGGATGGTTTCAAGATTTTTAAACAGAACGAGCTGCTCACAGAGGTGGCAGGCTGTTAAGAAAAGCATAAATGAAAATTTCCCTAGTAGTCTAGTGGTACCTTCGATGGTACCAGTTTCATGCCTGTTGAGGATCTGATTTCTTGATTAGATCAGTAAACTAGGACTAGAACCACACAGGGACACATGCACTGTGATGTTTGAAAAAAAGCCATAGGCTAAAATGTGTAAACTGTCCCTGGAGTACAGCTAGAAATCCAGGTCTCTCTTCTCTTAGGTTCACGCCCTAATCACTAAGCTAGAAAGCCAGCTTCAGGCCTAGATGTGGTCTGTGGCCCAATTAATAACTACTTATTTAAAGCAAGGTGGAGGATGTCTCTACCACATAGGTGCATGCATACAGATCATATATGGGAGTTTCATTTAGCAAGCAGGGTGCTGTTGTTACTCTGCCTAAGGACAAATAGACCTCTGCTTCAGGCTTCCCGGACAAGTTTCCTAACTACTAGGGAAATTATGCAATCACACAGTCTAATCCAGGTTAGAAGGGACCTCAGCAGACCACCTCATCCGTCCGCCTCCTGAAAGCAGGGCTAACTACTGCTTTTCATCAGGTTGATCAGGGCCTCACCCAGTCAAGGCCTGATTACCATCATGGAGGGAGGATGCACCACTGTTCTGGGCAACCTCATCCAGTGCTCCACCACCTGCATGGGGAAGACT
>Ga0065711_1005404_pt1 | contig 30307 bp, 14 predicted proteins | sample Hoacrofraction12_FD_59098 | JGI IMG/M metagenome (GOLD analysis project Ga0065711, IMG submission 59098) | Hoatzin crop microbial communities from Cojedes, Venezuela - Epithelial fraction 12 v2 (version 2) | ecosystem: Host-associated > Birds > Digestive system > Esophagus > Crop | place...
CTTCCAAAAAAAAAAAAAAAAAAAATCAAGCAGAGAGTTGAAATTTAGCATAGAAATGTCCCTCAGTGAGAAGAAGTGCTTTTGAGTGTTCTGGTGCAAACTGATTTTGATTTGACTGAGTCATGAACCTTTGAAATCTGCACTTTGAGCATGCAGAGTACAATTGGTATGATTTTTTTAGCACTCTGAAATATACAGAGTGGAGAAGGTTGTGCTGTGCATAAATACATAGCTGACAGTAAAAAATAAAGTAGCCTGTCAGCCATTGCCTCATCCACTGTGTATCTTGTGAATATGTGCAGCAACTTGCTCGTGTAGAGTCCAAGAGTTTGGACTCTACAAGAAGTATTGCTTCAATCATGCTGCCTCTAAGTTGGAAGCAGCACGGCTTCCAAAGCTTTCAGGAGGAGGAATTCCCTCTTTAGTTTCTTACTTCTATGGGAAAAGGGTCATTTGAGTAGCATCTAGACCACATTATAGATTTATTTTTTCTTTTACATTTCTCCCACTCAGAAGCCTTAGGAAAGCTCATTAAAAATACATTAAGAGAACATTAAAGTTGCACATCTAGCCACTCAAAAGGCAGGAAATTATACTGTCATTCTATAAGCACATACAATTCACATTTTAAAAATTAGATAGTAGAACTATGCGCATTGCAGGACTCGAGTTAGAATCTGGCCCAGAATATTGATTCCCCAGGAACAACGAGCTGTTCAGTCTATTAGGTGAAGCTAACTGAGCTCGTTAAAAGGTACCTAGCATGGGCAAGTACTCTCGCTTTCAGCAATAACCAAGAACTAAAGGCTACATCCTCAAAGACAATTTTAGATCTACTGTTCCCATTTAGGTACCAAAATCAATGGGAGCTAAGTGCCTGTATGCTGCAGGGTATAATATGAGAAAATCAGATCTATATGTATTTTAAAGGTCTCTAAACACACATTTATGAAGGGATAAAGGTAGGGGGGATTATGGCTGCAGGTGTCCCTGTACCTTATGGATTTGCATTCCATACCCTGTCACTTATTTTCATATCATGCTGGGCAAATCACTTTATCAGTGCCTCTGTTCAGCTGGGAGCGAGACATGTCCCTGGGGGAGGGCCTCCACGAGTCCTCTCAGTTCACCATTTTTCATCCTCTTTGGAGATGAATTGCTTACTAAGGAGCCCCTGTGAGTACCAATGTCTGATGAGGTAGTTCTCCCATCCAGTTTTGGAAAAGCTGATAGTAATCTGCTTTAATCAACTCTAAAGAAAGGAAATACTCCACCACTAGTTGGAAAATTACTTATTTCTAATTCCCTGACCCCCAACAGCTAGTGCAAAATTCCTCCTCCATTTCCATTACCTAGCCATATTCTGAGATTTGAAACATGTTTTACCCTTTTCTTGCTGCTCAGGCTAGAAGTGTTTAGACAGAAGTGCTACATGGATTTGCATCAGATGTAGCATCTCTGTAATGAGGCAAAGATCAAACACTGTCCTCCCTGGATCCAGACTTTTCACTTACTTAAAACTTCCTTAACACTTTGGCAGCTAAAAATCGACACCTTCAATTTGATACGCCGCTATAGCTGCGCCCCAAGCAAATCCAGATGGAAAAGCAATATCCTCTGGCACCGGCTGCAGAGAACAGGCGAATACACAGCATTATGTGATGCTATGGAGATGTGGGCTTCATTTGCAGACAACGGTTTCTGGTTCAGCCACTCTTCCACTTGTTACAAGCAGATTCTATACCGAAGACAAAAATAAACCCCGTGCAGCTTCACACACTGAAGGGCAAGCCATGCACTTTGCATATCTGAGGATTAAAGCGGAGAGGTTCAGTCAGCTAACGGTGAAAGTGGAAAAGGCAACAGTGGAAAAGCCTACGGTGGTCACGGTAAACGGGCTCCACTTAGTACAAAGCATCAGTACACAGAAGAGACCCCTGTACCTCTTCACATCCCTCTCACCTTCTACTTCCCAGCCAAAGGACTTTGTGGACCCTCTACTCAAAGTAAATCCTTTAGCCACCAGGCAAAAAAAATAATTTCCACCCCTTTCAGTAAGCTTCAAAAACCAGCAGCACCTCTTCTTTTCTGGCATCTAATTTATATTTTTTCTCTCCCAACATGAAAACAACTGGCCTGAAATAGGTGAGAAAGGATGTTTTAGCCATTACATGTTTAGCAGTGGAAATCAATGACTGGAAGAGGAAGATTTGTATGGGAGTTCAGACAGAACAGCTATCTTTCTCCTTCTTTAAAATCCCACGGATGCTCATTTTTTCTAGAGCAGCAATGACAACCTTATGGCATGTGTGCCAGAATCAGCATCTGTACAACAGCCCTCAGGTCCTTTCCTCTACGTTCTGTCAATGCAGTCACTGCTCCCCTGTCAGCAGGCTGAGAAGGGAGCAGCAGCAGGAGGACGAAGCTGGATACGACGGTAACAAGTGGGGTGGGCTGAAAGTAGTTTACTGTCCCTTCGCAGAAAACTCCAATGCCTGGCACAGTAGATGGCACTACTGCAATTTTTTTTTTTTTTTTTGACTTACAGGAGTGTTTTTCCCCATTTATTATAACGCTATATTCACTCTGCTTTTGCCCAAGGTCAGTATCTGCATTTACTGGACTGCTAGGCAATAATGTATGATCACTACCTTTTTTTTTCCTTGTTTACTTTTCTTGCACTCTTTTGATTTTGAAACCTTTCTGGGTGAGGACCTGCTTCTGCAAAGCATTACACACATAAGTGATACTTTCTTTGACAACAAAAATAAGACAAACCTTAACATATACAGAAAAAGCCACTAATACAGTAAATACACATACTTTTGCCAGGAATACACACAATGAAAGAGTCAACTTCTTAGGAAAAAAAATGCTTTGCAGAAATGAAGAGAAGCTGATTTAATTCCAAATGCACATTGCAGAACCAGACAGCGCAGATGCAATGCAAAACAAATCGGGCTTTCACAGCAGGCATGCATTTCCTCAAGTGTCTTTCAAAGGAAAGGTAAAAGCCCCTTGAATACAAAGGAACAACATATCGACTTATTCCCAAAACACATGCTGGAACATGGTCTAGGCAAATATACAGATCCTTTACGTGTTTTATACAGATGACCAAAAATTAATGCAACGAACTAGTTAACGTTCTCTGGTTGAAGGAGCCTCCTCAGGCTTTCATTTGCAAGAAGGTAAGCATTGGACAGTTAACAGTAAAACTCATCAGGGACACCTTAAATCATGATTAATAGGTATTAATGAACCAGAGTAATAATACATATTTTTTACATCATTAAATGTTATTGGTAGGTACCTTTGAAAATGTAAGTGACATTAAATCTTTTCCCAGAAAATCATACAATTCAATTTCACAAGAGATATAATAAATATGTAACTCAATAATAGGGGGAGAGGGGCAGACAGGAGATAGCAGCAATAAAAACCCAATAAAAAGTTTTATAAAAATGCTTAACCGTAAAAACAAGGCTAAAAAGTGTCACTGCTGATTCTCTAGCAGGAATCAACAGAGACAGAGATGGGTTTTAGGAGAGACTGAGTGGGAGGAAAATATTCCATAAGCAGTCTGGGGAAGAGTGAACAAAATTTGCCTCAGAGGTTGAAGGCAGATTCACAGTAATGAGATAGCAGGCTATGTCAGATAAGTAGGCAGATACTGAAAGATGCAGAGCTTCAAAATTCAAAGAAGGTGAGTTTATAGCAGTTAATTTCAAACTCTTCTGGCAACCCAATTCTGTATTTGTGACCCCACTTCTGGCTGCATTTTTGGACCCATGAACCCACTCCTTGTCGCAGTAGCGGGACTTGCAATTATATTTCCATTAGACCCACTGCATGTCATGGCCCTTAGGATGCACCCACCTTCTTACTCTGATAGTTTTTCCTCGAACAAATAACCTGAACTCAACACGAATTTCAATATTTCAGTGTCCCATTGTTTTGTTCAACATGTAAGAGTACAACACTATAAGAGATCTCAGTTCTACCTAGAGGTAAATTTTTTCCAGACGAGGCTTAGGGTTGTAACATTTGCACTGACACAGACTATATATAACTAAATGAGCTCAAGCCAAGTTTTCCTAGGAAAAATCGAGCAGTTCTTGGATATCCAAATGTATTTAGTTAAATATATTTTTGGCAAGTCAATAAAGACTGAGAATAATTGGCCCTGGTACTAAGGGTTGGCAACCTAACCTTATAAAATGCGAGGTATTATATTCAGGTGAAGGATGAACAGGCTTTGGTGTTGGGCCCTTAAGTCATGTGGGATTAATTATTATCAGAGGAATTGTATTCTGTCAAAATGAGTTTTTCCTGACTGAATCTATGTTCTCTAACAATGTATTACAAACATGTTTAATAGAATTTACTATGAAATTTAGAAATCAAACTTTGAAGGGGTTGTGAAAATTAAAATCTCTTTCCTGAAATATCACACTGTGCAGGAACAGAAGAAGGATACAGCTTCTTTGGAAGCAAGACTGTACGTCTCTGCAACAGCCAAAGACAGACATTCACATATTCTGTGAGTTGTCTTTGAAATTGCTACTCATAAATTTAGCTTCCCTTCCTGGCAACATAATGGAACAGCTATTGAGAAAACAAATTTACTAAAACACTTTGAAGTCTGCCAGACAAACTTGATTTTTTAATAGTAATACAGAATTAATGAATAGAGAGCAGAAGCTATACCGTCACGTGTCTGAATTTTAGCAGTATATTGTTTTCTTTAGGATATTTTAGCACTGAGCTTAAGATATTCTCAATTAAGTTATGGAGACGGTTTCCACCTTACACTGTGGCTGCAGCAGAAGATTCCTAACTTTGATCCTCTAAGCTGAGCCTTAATTAGAAGCCTCTGCTGGATTTTTGATTAGCCTTTCTTCTCCCATCTCCAATGTGCCAAAATTCTGTTCCCAAACTTAAATCAAATTAGAAATGAACTATCATGTTGACTGAAATGAAAGGTGATGACAAACAACAAAGGGTAATGATAAACAATAACTTTGAAGGGAGGCATTTAGTGCAGTACACAAAGATTAGTATTACTTCTGATCTCATTTAATAGCTTCAATAATGAGCTAGAAGAGGGAGTAAATGGTACATTAATGAAATCTGCAGATCTATTAAACTAGGAGGAGCTGAGCACACTGCTGAAAATGGAGAAATAATACAGGGGTCATGGGAAGATTAGAAACACAGGCAGAATATTGCAATGAGTTTCAGTTTAGAAACCAGAATAATATTTGGGTAAAAAAATCAACAGATGGTAACAGGTAAAAATCTGGAGAGCTGTAATACTGGAAGAGACATAAAATCAAGAACATCAGGAAAACCAGGCGAGAATCTGTAAAGGAGCAGCAGAGAAAAACAGTGAAATTTGGGCAAAACCATTAAAGAACGAACAAAGAAGTAATGACTCATAGAGCAGCTCTACAATCATCAGCTCTCTTCTGCATTTAGTCGGGGCACTGGAAAAACAGACTATCAGTCAGATGCTTAGAGATTTTGCAGCTACAGAATTTTGTGCAGGAAGAAAACTTAAACGTAAGCCATCCATTTAACAAACAGAGTGTTGTCCTTCATGAAGTGAATGACATAACAGTGAGCCACTGGCTAAAAGACTGTAAAAGAGCATGAGACTGAAGAAATAAAATATTCTCCCACTGCTTCTGGTAATTGCATCATGCAGCTTGAATTTTTTGATATTGCTGAGGAAACTGCCGAAGTATGCCAGCTGCTATGAGCTTTCCAATACCAGATATATGTGCACAATATCTTGGAGAGCTAAAGCCAGTTGTGAGCAAGTTAATTCCAGTTGAGGAGCTCACACAAATTAATCTTGCTGGGAATAACTCCACACAGGCTATAGTGGAAAGCCAAAGTGCTGTTACACCACCCCCAGTACGAGAGAAAACTTTGTGCAGCACAGTATTAGGATGTATAGTACGTATGTAAAGTGATATTCCACATTGGTCATCAGTCTTCAAAAGTCCTTGGTAGCTCTTGGCTGTTGAAAGCATCGTCCTTTATTGCTGAGTGCCTCCATACAGTATTTTTAAGCGGGCTTGGCCACTCAGGAGTTTGTCACTGTCACTACGTTGTGACCCAAAACTGAGTGTGCGGAGAGCAGGGCGTTGATCCACAGCTTTAAATTTGCACACATCGGTAGAAAACTTGGAACAAGCTCTTTCAGGTAAAACCTTGCTCTATTATTTTATATCTTGGCATGTCCTGCTATTCCATGTTTCTGGATTGTTCACCTTCTAAGTTAACACGCTTAAAAACAATGAGCTGTCATGCAAAAATATCAGGGTATAAAAAGGAGGATATATACATGAAAACCAACATAAAAAATACCAGAAGCATAGACAGACCCCCTGGTCCCTTTTGAATACAACTTCTTTGCTGAGACAGTGCCCCTTCACTGACGTTTCACAGAGAGCTGCCTACATTTTCCAGAAATTGAGAGTTTCAAGACATTTGTAGAAACTACCTACTGGCAAACTTGATATGATTTTCCCAGAAAAATATCTGCTGTACCTAATCAGATTGGCTGCAACTGGTTAGAATGACACATCTGAATGATTTTAAACTAAACTTGTTAACATTTTTAAAACAGTAGGCAAAGCAGCTTCACATGTGTGTGAAAGCAGTATAATTTCCCTATTTATGTCATGAAACTGTAGGCTATTTCACTAGACAGCTGAATTTTCAAAATCATGTACCTATAATCTTTGCTGCACATACCAAGTTCTTTAAAGCCAGTATGCCCCATTTTTTTACAGTAGGTATACTTTGATATTTCAGCAGCTTATCCAAGGGCGACCTCATCCTCAAACATCATTTAAATGTCCATATGAATACAAATCTAGAGGTCAACTTTGACTCTCTTGAAAATGTAGGCCCAGTATCTGGTCGTTCTGATGCTTGTAAAACTTCTCGCTTGTCAACAGCTAAATCATTTACTCTTAGGAACCTGTCATATCACTTGGGTTTTATTCCTGGGAGATTATATATGTGACATCTGTATTATTCACCCACTCTTAACACGCACAACTTACATATTTCCCAGCACAGCACTGATTTTTTTTTTGCTTGCTTCTGACCCCACATGCCATCAACAAGCAGAAGCCAAAGCAGGGCAGAGCTTGCGGAGACTGTACCCCTCATCCCACGCACACATCCACCCGCTGCCCCGGCTGCCCCTGCATTCCCAGGTGGCAGAGGTGTGTGCTGCCATCACATCACACGGTGGGTAAAAACGTTGCTGAGAAGATTGAACACCTACAGGGACAATGAGGCTTTGTCCTCACAGTCTGTCAACCCTCCACTGATATCAGTGGAAATCACTAGCCAGCACCAGCCAAATTTGACAGAAAACTAACATTTGTGAGAATAGGTGGCTGAATAAATGGATAGACTGATATTGGTGTTGCAACTGATGGAAAGCCTGAAAAGTAGGTGCAACTATAATATTAGGCACCAAACAATATACTCAGAGAAGGCATATTACATACAGATGCTGATACTATGGGAAATGCTTCAAGCACAATGCATAAAACCACACAACAGCAAAAATCAAACCTCCCAGATAAACCTAGTTTTAAAACTGAATGACCATAGAAGCGTTTCTTTTTTTCAATTCTATGCAGATTTTCTCACCAAAACACTAATCACATAGAAAAATTCTTAACACTTTTCACTTTTTTTCAAGTTTTCTATTATTATTTGTTTTAACACATACATAGAATAAACTAGGAAAGGATTCTGCTCAGATCAATTTTATGCTGGGGATATATTGACTAAAGCAAATTATTTTAACATTTATGATAAATATTAAGTCCTGTAAAGTCCCACATTTTGTTTTCAGAATTAGCTAGAAATAGTGCAACTAGTTTTTATAGCAGTGAAACTGTATCCTTCATTTTCTTTTCTTACAGAAATGCTGTTTCTAGTGTCACTGTCTATGACTAATGACATTGACTATGACTTTCGCAAATATGCTTGAAAAGCTTCTTCCACCAGTCAGGATTAAGAAATCCCATTATATGAGTGCATTTACATAAAATTCACTTCCCTGTATCAGCAATATGGAACTATCTACTATTAAGCAGCAGCATGCTATGAGAGACAGTAGTTGATATTACTTTTCAAAAGATTTGTGCTACGCCATTATGCTGTAAATATTTTTTCCTTTTGCAGGAAATGCTATCCATTGTACTATTCTTTTTTATCCTGCAAAATATTAGTGAACACTACTACTTGCACCTGGAAAGGGAGATAAGTAGCACAGCAGTACTTTAATTTGACAAAGTAATCCAAATACCTATTTGGAATTCAGTAAATACAGGTTATTTTTCAAACAACTTGTGCTTTATATATACATTTTTGGTCTTCCAAACAGCATTAGAGATGTGCAGTGATGTCGGAGGATGATGTTATTCTGGGAATATCACAAAACATGTACCTGATCCTGCAGCTAAACTAATAGAATCAAAAGAAAAAAATCAATACAACTGTTTAACATAGCTCTCTCTTTCTTGATTTAAACACATAAATAAAAAAAAAAAGATTAAAGGATATGGTGGGTATAATGGTGCAGCACTGACCTTTTTATCATCACAGAGGTTGTCTACTTAACAAAGAAGTCACACGGCTGAACACAGTATCTCATTCAATTTAAGCTCTTTAGATCTTTTCTCATGTTTTAGCCTGGCACAGAGAAAACTGAACAGTTGCACAGTGTAGATGAAATCATATACATTTTTTCCCTACTGATGAAATTCTAAAGAATTTTATAACCATGCAACAAAAAAAGTGGAGTTTTGGGGTAAGCAAGTCCATTTTTGTATCCAACTCCTTTGTGTCTCTCTCTCTTAACTGCCTCTTTCAAATTAGTCTGGTGAATACACCTATTAATGGTTGTTGTATTAAAGCTTTTGGCTATTGAGTGATCAATAGCCAACAGGAGGCAATAGCTAAAGATGTGAGGATGTGAAGGCTGGGTAAACATACATATTCAAGCTCTCAGAAATGTTTCTGATTCCTTACATTCCCATGGAGGCCTGTAGAAAAATAGTAGGTGTTTCTGTAATTAAAAGACTACATCATGATCTATGACATAGATTGGACTGGCGGATGCAAAGGCAACCTTTTATTTTCTAGTCTTGAAAAGATTTTGTAAATTACCATTATTTTAGTGGAATACATATAGCAATTTATTATATGTATTTAAAAACTGTCTGCTGGTGGTGCTGTTAGCCACATCACTTTCCTTTCAGTCTGAGGCAAGGCAAGTAGTTGCAGCAATAGAAAGCCATTACCTTCTATGTGGACTATTATGACAGCTTGTCATTGGTTTCAGTTATTTGTTTCCTTGCCAAAGACTGAGTAACTTTATGTTGAGTTCCAAGTTCTGCAGCGGAGCGTGCTCTACTGATTATAAACTATTTTTATACTCTGGTCTGTTTTTTTTTAAAACAACCTTTGGCAGCAGTAGGAAAATGGCAGGGAAAGTTTTGTTTGGCCTCTGAACTCTAGCATGGAGCCTACTCAATCTCTGCAGGAACAGCCCAATCCAGTTAATGCAAAAAAGCTGAGAGGGGCTGAAGCATTCTCGAAGCAGACGGAATCTTTGGCAGATTACACAACCAAACCTTAACAAGTTCTCCACTGAGATATGTAGCTTCACTGAGCTTACAAAATGTGTATTTCTTCTTATTTTTCCTATTATATAAGGCTTATACTGGATCCAAATTTTAATGAATCTTAACAGATAACGCAAGAGAGGTATGCTGACAAGCATGTGTCACTGATGTCCCAATGTTTACGTGCTCCTTCAGTGTCTGGAGATGTGCTGTGGTTTTGCCTCAGTTTGCAACAAAGAACCACGCAGTTACTCTCTCACTCCTTCCCCCTCCCCGGTGGGATAAGGAGGAGAATCAGAAGGAAAAAGGCAAAAACTNGTGGGTTGGGATGAGAACAGTTTAACAGAATGGCAAAGGGAGAAGAAAACAACAATCAGTAATACTGATAAAAAGCATATACAACATGCAGTGTTCTCACCACCTGACACTCAGCTTGCTCCCAAGTAGCAAAAGCCCCTCCTTCAGCCAGCTCCCCACTTAAATACTGAGCATGACGACACATGGTACAGAATATCCCATTTGATTGGCTGTTTGGGTCAGCCCAGCCAACTTCTTGGGAAAATTAACTCTATCCCAGGTGAACCCAGGACAAGATGCTAAAGGTATCTGACTTTCTTCCTGCAAAAATCTCATCTTTCAAACACCTCTGATCCATACCAGGACAAATTTGAGCCTGAAAAGAAAAAGGAAGTCAGACTCATGGACAAAAACAATGAGGAATAGCTTCAATAGTTATTAGCAGTGTTAGCTGAAGTATTTGCAAGAAAAGAGTCAGATTAGAAGGCGCATTTCTCACTAACCAGATGAGTGTCCTCAGCAGCACATATTGGCTATCCTGCACTGAGCTTATGAACTCCTCTCCTTTTTTTGGCATTCTGGATAGCTTATTGATAAAAAGTGTATCACAGTGCTGCATTCTGACAAAATATCCTGGTTCTAATGGATCTGTCAGTTTTCAACAGTAAAAAAAGAATTGAAAAAAATCATAATAATCTCTCTTTTTAAAATCCATCTTCCCATATTCACTGTTTTGCTCCTTTTAAATGTATTAGTGTGGAATTCCTCAGAGTGCAGTGGAAAAATGCAAATTCTTTTACACTTTTGACAAATAGAATACAAAAAGATTCCCATTTTGGACTCTATACGGACACAGCCTCTATGAACAAAATCAACACAAGCTTTCCATTAAAGTCATTGGAAGTTGGATCAGGTCTTAGCTTTCATAAAAATAAACCACTTAACCAACCTGAATAAAAGGAGAAGAAAATATAACACTGGACTGGTATCCAAAGTTTTTCCTACAACAAAATGTCCTTTTTCATATAATTGTAACTGATATTTTAAAAGCTACTTTCTCAGTCTTCTTTCAACATGGCTGAACTTACACTATGGCAATGGGATATTAAATGGGCATTGCAAAAGGGGATGGGATTTTTTTCTTTCACTCTCCCTCTCCCAATGAAGATTAGCCAACTCCTCAGTAACATATGCTATATATAAGATTTCTAAGGGTTTTCTAAAGACTGCAGGTTCTGTGCTTCTCTTGCAGTTATAGCACAGAGTCTTGGATTGATGCCTAGAACAGACCCAAGATGTGTATCTCTCAGCATGCTCGGTCATGTGCTATTGGTGAAAAAGCTTGCAATTGTTATACAGGCGGATTAGTGCCTTAAGCATACCTTTGCCATTCAAGGAGAAGGTTTAAATAAAACTTTTGTTCTCCTAGGAAAGACTGATGTGAATGTCAGCATGACAAAGCAAGCTGGGAATATTTTCTTAAGAGAAGATCTTGTGATTAGTAACTTTTGTTTCTAGCAATATCTGGCTATTTCCATGGAATACTTTACAGCCATTAATTTCTCTAGGCACCGGTTTATTCTCTTCTCTATTTAAAAAAAAAAAAAAGCTATATTAATTTTTTAAGCATTTAATTCTTTTTTTCGCTTGAATGTGCTGAGTTTTCATACGAGAAGAGTTCACAGATGGAACAATGGAAAGAGAACACAATAAGTAGGAAATAACAGTGTTGAAAGACAAACAATCCTTATAAAAACCAACTAATACCATTTGTTTCCTACCACAATACAATAAGCATTCCAGCGCAAAAAGATTCCAGTGTTGTTATGCACAGATCTTCTTTCTCTGTCCCTGAAAAGACACTATAGAGAAAAATAAAATCCCTAGAGAAAAGAGAAATGATTTCTCAAAAGCCATACAAAAGATCAATATCAGGATTAGGAAAATATTTAGATCTTTCATCAGGCAAATGTCCTTTTCAGGGGACAATACCTATCTGTACCTCCTCACATCCACTGCAGAACTATCTGGCACTGAGCATATTTCTCAAGAGTTAGGAAAATGTGCAGATAGATGTTTTGCTTTACAATTATAAAAATGGAAAGATAGAAGGTTTTCTGTTAGCTTGACTTGTGTTTTATATTTATGTACACACTGAAAGTAAGTTACAGTGCTGCTTTGTTCTGGAAAGCATGTCTGTAGAAATGCTCAACAGAATATTATACTTTGTGCTTTCCTTCAAAAACTGACATTAACAGAGCTTTATAACTTAAATGTTAAAATGTCAGAAAGAAGACCTGAAACTCAAACTCACATATTCCAGCTCTGCCCTTCTGAACATTTTCTATGCAGTAACCTTTATGTACTGCTGAGTGGATGCTGAAACATATCTTTTCATCCATAATTTCGCAATAGCTAGTTTCCTGTACTAATTTTACATTGCATTTTAAAAGTTTAAAAGTTGAATGATTGCCTATTAAAGTCAATACTTCAGAACCTCAACTCCTGTGGAGAAGGAAATCTTAAAGGCTTGTGTTCAGTATACAAGCAATTCAAACACGAACACTGTAATAACATTAGAGATTACCTTTTTATCATTTAAATTTCTCCTGTGAATCTGTAAGGGAAATAGATGATTTTATAAAAGAAAATTATAACTGCTTTTGAAGTGAGTTGTGATCACAGTCTGCTAAGACGGTGGATAAGTATTTGACTGCAGGACTAGAATTTTAACAGGTGTGGCAAATCTATTGGTAAACAATAGCTTTCACATTGGACAGCATGAAAAAACTGTTACACTTTTCCATTGTGGTTTCTCTCTGTCATTGCCCACCTAGCACTTTAAAATTTATCTTCTTAACATTGACACTTGAATACAAACTCTTCTCAAACTATGTTTGTGTATATATAGTGTAGATACTCATCACCATGATAAATGGAAACTTTCTCTGAAAGCTGGAAATAGCCAAAAAAACTGTTTGGCTATTTAAGACTAATTCAGAGAAATCTATGGAGTAATGCCATTATCCCACTCACAGCATCTGATAGTTGTAACCTCCCATGAGTTCACACATCCTGCTCACTTCTTCAGGCACTACATGTCTTTATGATTCTTTGATCATTGTGGAATCTCTCCTAGGTACTAGTTTCCTACATGAAGTCTCCGCATCATTTAGTGAGATAAATGTTTGCATGCACTTATGCACTTATTCTGAGACAGGAACCTCATCAAGCGGAGAGGAAATACTTCAAGTTTCCAAACTTTGGCAATGTCATGATTTTATTGGTTTCTTAAAGTTCTATTTCTTTCCACGCATGGCCCATATCATTGAAAAAAGAAACATAGCTTGGATAATCAGTATAATTCTACCAAATATGAATAAACTGGTAATAAACCACTGAAAAGAACACGTCTGTACTAAGTGTTCTCTGAGATAACTTTCAGAGTCTTCAGATACGAGTGTTGCTTAAAGTTCTGTAAGAAAAAATCCACAACCCTTCATGTAAGAAAAAACAAACTGCCACACAACTTAAGATCATAAAGCTGGATGAAATGGTTTTTTTCTAAAACTTAGTAAGTGACCTAGGACAAAATTGATCTTTGGTCGATGATCATATCTGAGAAATTTCAGTTATGAAAGTGAAAGTTTAACAAAGTCATAAATAACTGAAAGAGACAGAAAGAAAACATTAAGAAAACTATAAATGCCATTATGCTCTCCATCTGGAACACCATTGCTAGTACTTTTACAGTGCAGTACAGACGGTGGAGCAAGGGGATCTATGGAACAACAATCTGTCATTAATAAAGAGGAAAAACATCATGAAGACTGGAGATAAAATCATGGATCATCCAGAAGACCACCCACTGAAGAAAAAGACAAAGAGGAAAAGAAAGTCTGTTTTAGCCAGCTTTGGTTTCTTACTGAACTGACCCTTGAACCACTAAGTCATCAGTTTCCAAACATCCAGTTTTACTGGCCAATTACTCAGCAGAACATGACATGATCAATGATCTGAAAGTTTTCAGCTGGTTGTATTGATCAAATATACAAACAAAACACAACTGTCAGCTGCTCTGAGTTTACTGCTGATGAAGTGATGTTTAAAACAATTAATGAATTAATGCTTGAACACAGAAGAAAAAAGCCTAATTGATATAAAAGCATAAAATGTTTAGTGCTAAATTAATTCATAATTTGCCTTATAATTGATTTTTTGAATTGTTTGACTGGCAAAACAGAGGTGTGAACTGTAATTACCAGCTACCTATAAGAGCTCATTTTTTGGATTTCTGTTAATTACATTTAAAGTGAAGGAAGCAGGATCACCAAGGCCACCAAACTCTCTTTGAATTATTGGTGCTAAAAAAATAAATATCAGAAAATGCCAATTATTACAGAATGTGAAGGTTGATTACTTTTTGTAAAAAAAGGCAGATGAGCAAATGCTATGAAACGCTGAGGCAGGGCTGGGGCACACAAAGGAATTACAGTAAACTAATGAGCTTCCAGGTGTCGGCTGAGCTTGGGTAACTAACAGTATTTGTACTCTTAGCCTCAAGCAAATCTGAAGCAAAATGTGTTAGATAAATCTTCAGGGAGAGCACCCTCTGTTAGCGGGGTTAGCCCTGAACAAGACCACTTCATGAAGAACAACCTACCTCCCTTCTCTTTGTCCTGATCTGAGAATAGGAATGATTTCAACTTTTAAAGGTGGCAATTTAATTTCCCTCTAACAGTAACAGAATGATCCAAGACTCAGTACTATCTCACCTTTTCAGAGGAAGTATCTACACAGTGGACCACTTTCAAAAAGAGACTTGGAGTCAAATTCCGTATTGATCTTACTAGAAAATGTAATTTATGCCTTGCTTAGCTAGGTAAGATGGAAGGCAATCTAGCTGTTAGAAAATAAGGACCTGAGTTAAAGAAAATGGAAGGAGAAAGAATTAAGCATGAAAAGAACACTATTTAAAGAAAGGGTGAAAACTGAGAGATTAATTTACTGTTAGTTCCATTTTATCTCTTGTAAGTACATTTTTAAATTCTTTAAATCAAAGTTCTTCTGCTCTGTGCATGCTGCCATTATTTCACTGGAATTTAAAAAGTCTGTTTTGTTCAGCAAGTGCATGTTAGAAATCTTGAGCTATTAAAAGATGGTGCCAATGTTAACTATTATATAAAGGATTAAATTTTAACTAAGTAGTATTCAAAAGTCACTTTATAAACCTTTAGGTTATTGGTACTTCAAGATTTTTCAAAGAAAGGAAGACCAATATGAAGGATTAATAGTTAAGGTTATGCAAAATCCACTTAATCAGCATGGCTAATTTTAGCTTTAACTAAAGCTGTTGGCAACTATGTGCATTTTGCTTTGGGGCTTTACTTTTAAAGAAGGTGATGAATACATTTTTGAGGTAAATTTATCTTAACTGAGAGTCTACCTAATGCTCTTTAATTGCTGAAAAAGTGTTTTTAATAGCATTTGCATTTAGGAGAGGAAGCAGGTCTTTAGCTGCGCATCTTTAAGACCCTAAAATAAGCATTTTATTTCCCATTTATATAATATACTGCTTGGCTATAAAACAGGTGAGTTTTATAAACAATATAGTCATCAACATGGGCATTGTTTATGAAAAAAGAATTGTTCTCCTGACAGTACATACCCTATTCAGAAAAGAACCTAGGAAAATCGGAACATATTCTGAAGATATGAATACAATGACTTGTCAGAGTATCTAGGGCACAAATGCTGAAGATGAGGGTCTTTCACTGACAAATGCTACCTGAGTAAGGCAGATGTACAGAGTGTCAGCTCAAGCACCCTAGGCATTTGAAGCCAGAAATATAAACATGCTAATACTTATGCTCTTTTACCCAGCGCCAAAATCACAAAGGATTAGATCATTCAATGTGCAGTGGATTAGACATGGTTATGATTTTAGTTAAAACAAAATGATATGAACACTAAGTTTCCTGTCCGGTGAGAGTCAGATAAAATCTGACTGCAGCTCACATTGGTGGGGTAAGGTGTGGAGAAAGCAAGGAGATGGGTATTTGGTGAACTCGGCTTTCTCTCTTTTTTTCTGAAAATCTTGTGGGAGGAACTACCTTTACATTACAAAAATTAAGGGCCATGGTCATCTTTCCATAGTATATTACAAAGGGCTTTTTCTAGTGCAAAAAAGTGGGGAAGCCTGGTAAAATTAGACCACTGATTTACAATAACATTGCAATTGGAGGCTCAAGTAAAATTCGGATGAGGGCACCTATGTTAGCACAGTGCTAGTATTTAGAAAAACACAGAAATGCTATGTTAAAATGTATATCTAGATCCTAGCGTACTAGTATTAGAAAATTTAAGTTTTCATAAGCTGAAGTCTTTTTAGACACCTTCAGTACTATTTTCATCCTGTGTCATGAATAAATTAATTGTAATTCATGCAGCTTTGCCTCCCTATGCCTGCTGTCATGGCCTGAGAAGGTCATCCCAACGTCCCATTTCTCTTAGGATCTTCACTATTACTTTTTCACTGGAACCTGTTTATGAGCTAGGATCATAAGGGGTAACATACTGAACTGGATTCACTGCCTCCATCTATGTGAGTATTCTGCGTGTGGCAGTGATCAGCACAAGATGCTTCAGAAGAAGGCATACGAACCCCGAGTAAGCAAATAAACTTTCTCTCAGTCTACACAAATGGTTGGAGAAGGCTTAGGCCCTGTGGACCAAAGCTGAAAATTGCATGTAATTCTGTTCACTTTATGCAAAATTAGGCAAAGAAAGTAACTGAATGAGAAGCCACTTTAAGGAAACATGGAATCTCAACAGCAAGTCAGGAGTGATGTTCTTCCTTTTGGCAGTAAATTTATGCTATAGTGAAGGTTGTGATTAGATGTGTGCATTTACAGAGGTTAGAGTTGCAGCTAACTAGTTTAAGTGCTGTTAGAGGTGGTGTGCTAGCATTTGTGCTGAGCAATCTACTAATTTTTTTTTTTTAGAGGCATTCAGAAAGGACGTAAGTATCACTATCTTAACATTTTTTATCTTGTTTTATATCCTTGCTTTTGATCATGAACTCAAATGCATTTCTATGGGGTAGATCTGAAAAACACTTTAAAATTCTTTGAGAACTATTTATCTCTGTGTGTTTGTACATACATGTTTATACTATAGCTTCTCAATTAAAAAGAAAAAAGTACCCTTCTATATCTTCTAGGAAACATTCTTCAAAATGTTTTTTGAGCTAAAAGCTCTGACTAGACCTCCCTAAATCAGATGCTTGTAGGGCTCTTTTTAGTGAAAGTATTGTTATGAATAAATCTGTTTAGGTATGCTATAACAAATGGGTTTGGTTCTAGAGTAGAAAGTTAAGTATTTAAATCCATTATAACTTACAAGGAAGAATGGTAAACTTTAGAGTCCATGTAACCATCTGTATCCTTCATTGTGTTTGTGGCTTCAAAACACCAGTGTCAAACAGGCTGCCAGTTAGCTGGAATGTAAAAATTGGGATATTACATGGTGTGTACCCTTCCCAGGAACTTCTACAAAAAGTGCCTGGCCAATCGCTTCCTCAGAAAAAGGTACTGGTGTGTGTCGGCTTCCTAAGTGGCAGAGTATTCAAAAATAGTGGTAGCCTCTGCATTGGAAGTTGAAGTTTTACACTGCTCTCACTGCCTTGATGAGACTAATTTAACGTCTCATGTCTTCTGTTTTGACACTGCAGCATCAACTCTAGCCATGTGGGTCTCCAGTAACAGCAACTCCACAGTCACTTGTTTACTGTCTAGTTGACTCGTTGTAAACAAAATTTCCCCTTTGTAATTTGTATATATTCTTTATCTTGTTCTCAGCAAGCAGAATTTGCAATCTAGTACCCACTTGTATTTGTAGGCTATTAAACTTTGCTTTCATTTTTTTCTGTGAAGTGACCTAGAAACTGAGTTATGAGGAAAAACACCTAAATGCATTCATTTTTATTAGATGTTTTGAACTCTTAAATTTATCTTAAGACAATGCTGTAATTGTACTAGTACACAGATTTGAGGTTACATTCTTTACAGAGGAGAATGAAGTCACCTTATTCTTTGCATCTTTACATGTGATACTCCAACTGAAAAAACTCCATGCAGTATTTTTCTATTATTTTAAATGTAAGCTCCCAATTTTGTAACCCCAATCTATCTAATGATATTTTATCCTTGCCCTTTTTAAAATTAATTATTCAAGATATGTGGTACTTTGCTGAAATTAGAAGGCACACTGCTTATGAGTGCAAAGCCATTCCTGGTGAATTCAGAGGCAATTTTGCATTTATTTCAACTTTAATGCAATTTGGACTATATTAAGGGTGCAGAAATGACTGTGGCAAAAGTTTTACTGACTAACATTTTATTTGTCGCCTATATATTACTGGTTCTATTCATCATACTTTAAAATAAACACTACTGCAGTCTGTATGGGCAGACAAAATCAACTGTTTAACAATTAATGGTATTTGCTTTTTTCTTGTGTAAAACATTAATTGCATCTACTTATTCTCTGCACTCTGCAGTTCAATCTTTTTCTACAACTGATGTCTCCTTCCAACACTATATTTTTATTCTAACATCTAAAATACATTTGTTGTGTTTCATTGTCATATTTGATTTGATAAGCTCACTCTCCATGTGTGCTGCTTTTCTTACTTTGGAAGAACTGGAAGAATCTGCAAAACTAAGCTGATAATCCTTCTTTAAGACTTCTAAAAAATGTTCCTGCCCTCTAATACCTATGAAAAATATTGACAATGATGAGGCAGCTGATGTTCTTGCTACAACTGCTGTCTATAAGGCTCACACAAAATCTCTCATTGATATCTTGGGCTACCATGTCTCTATCAGCTCTTGTCTCTTTTCACATCAGCTTTTAGGAAAAGAACAAGTTTTTGTTCTGTAGGTGTCAAAATGCATAGGTGGTCATAACTGCCAACATCATGCTTATTTGCTGTGTTAAAAACAAATGAATAATTCTAAGAATCATTACTGGCTTTTATACAGAAAACAGCAAAATTTCCCAGAGACATGTGATGACACTAGACGTCTTTTATCACTCAGTCACAACAAAAAGGCATAAACATTTCATGAATCGCGCAATTTTTAGATGAATGGACAGAAATACCAGTCAACAGAAGCACATCAATAAATAAATTTGAGATAATCCTGCAGTAATCAAAGCTCTATTTATATATGCTGTGGGGGTATTTAATACATCTAAATAAAGAAACTCAGCTGTGTAGCAGAAAAACGATGCTGATGTAAGCCATTCTGGTGCTGGCATGGAACCAAAATGGCTGTCATTTTTGCTGGTCTGCTCAGTTTCTTTATTTAGGTGTTTCTTATACTACATGCTGTTTCATAGGGGATTTTTTTGCCTTCTAAAAAAAGCAAACAAAACCCCTTCACATCTAAATTGAGCTATGTAAGATGTTTGATCATCTAAAGTGGTTTTGACCTCCTCCCAGCTTCCAGCTCAACTGTTCATAAAGTTTCTCAGTGTTTGATTTATTTACCTGTGTATTCATTTTATGCTGGTTCCATCTAATCCAACTTTATTAGCTTCTTTCTGGGAATGCCATGTGCCACCAGTATCAGTGTCTTGTTAATATTAAGAAATTCTGTGTCTACCACTTTTCCTTTACGCATTCATTATTACATCAAAGAAATTAATTAGCTTGGTTTCACTTGATTTGTGCTTTTTACAAATGTGTTACCAATTTATCACTGCATTTTCTTCTAGCTGTTTACACACCGATTGCTCTTGCTTTACTAATTGTTCTAGTTATTTGTCAGGTATTGAAGTTAAAATTAGTGGCCTATAATTCTTCTTCATCTTTCCACAACCCTCACTTCTCTTCCTTTAAATTGTAATATAATTTTAGCCTGCCCTTGGCTTCCTGAAGCTAAGAAATGGAGATTGATATTAAACTCAGCAGTAAACAGCAACACTTGACTAATAAAATCTAGTGCAATCAACAAATGACTTTCGTGAGCAAAGGAGAAAGTTCTGCTTAAATGGGACTGGGGAAGTGGTCTCCATCTTTGGCTCACAAGACTATACCCTCTCTTGCTGCCTGTACTTCTTCTTTTCTGTAAGTGTGTGTTTCTTCGGGGTGAGAGGCACAGTATAGAAAAGCATTGGCACAGATGTTTCCTTGTCATTTCTGAATCATGAATCAGCTGAGAATAAAGACCACTGCTCCAGCCAAACCAGAGCTAGAGCTACAACATCAGTGTTATGGTGGTACAGTAAGAAATACATGGCAAGAGCCAGAAATTATATAATCTCTGGCTTTATATGAGAAACAAAAATTGAGTTCTATCAAGACAAAGAAAATGCGCACTGTTTGAAAAGTGCAGAGAAACATAAAATATCTAGTTCTTAAGTAGCTGAGGACTAATCCACAAAGACATATATTACTTAAATCCATCAACTTCTTGGATCTTACTGGTCAGTCACAAACAGCTAAACAATGTAAAGGGTATGTCTATATTCATTCTTTAGCTAACACAATTTAACTCTTTTTAAATACTCCTTATTTTCTCAGACTGGACAAGGTTACAAAGTTTGCACTCTTTCATGGCAGTGACTGCCATCAGCTCCCTCAATATCCAACTGTTATGAGAAAGAGAGAGCACAGGATGATCAAGACCCTAGAAGTTGCTGTGGAAGAGTCCTCACCAACACTACTTTATCTACGCAGCAAATACAGACTCAAATTCTAATAAGAGTTTGTGCAACAAATGTGAAGCTAGCCACAGAGGTTCAGTGCTAGCCTGTACTTCAGGAATGCGCATTTTAACAGCAGTCCTTTGACGGCTCCCCTGATGTGGCTCATCAAGCCAGCCTCCACCCTGCTCTGCGACTCTGCCTGCCAGCATCAGGTAGACAGTCGACACATCTGGCATGCAGTGCTACAGAGCAGGAGAAAAGTTACAACATGGCATTGCAAACTTATGAGAACACATCCGGGATGCAAGATGTTGCAAAATAGGAACTGCTGGACAAACTTTACAGGTCTGCACAGGAGCAGAGAAAATACAGTTGAAAACTACACATTTCATACTTGGAGGTCTTGTGTATTGTAGAAATAACACATTTGATTTTGTCTCTTTGCTGTGGCCATGGAGAATGTCATACAACAACTATAAAGGATACTAAATTTTTCTTCTGTGCTCAATTAGCTTGTGGCTGAGACTCCAAGGACAGTCTGCTGAGCATCTCTCTTATTCAGAGATGTTCAACTTCATACGTCTTGTAAAGCTGAATGAATTCCAGAGAATGGAGGCAGTATTACTGTTGTGCCAGTACTCAAAGCATAATGACCTGTGTGAATTTTTAATCTGGAAAAGTATAGAAAAAGTCAACACAGGATCAAATTCATCAATAGGGAAAAATTATAAGTTAACATCTGATGATTTTTTAAAGTACTCCTCATATGTACTTGAGCTCATTCCTTCTTGACACAAAGTTGGAATGATTGAGGTAACTTCGTAGATATGATTTCTCTGAGTGCTATAACACCATACCAAACGGTTTTCTGGTTTAAAAGAAATCAGACTATATGTTAACAGTAGGACATATGTTCTTCAGGTTAAGCCTTTAATAAATAATACATTTAAGGATTACATGCACTGAGATGTTTCTAGTATGTCTCATGAGAGTCTCAGTTCTGGTACTATGCAACAGTTTAATTTCAATTCTGGAAATAATTAATGCCACATTACAGTGACAGATAATATATACGGGGTAATAACACTGATCCTTTTGGACTGTAGCATGGCAACTTGCATGGAACTTGATTAAGAACTTGTACAGAACTAGGTAAGGCCCAGAGCAACCTGATCTGACATAGAAGTTGGCCTTGCTCAGAGCTGAAACTGAACCAGCTGATATAAAGAGCTCCCTTCCAATCTAAATTACACCATGACTCTAACTTGAAAATTGCAGGTTTCGGTGGGAATGGTTTTGTGGAAGAGAGCCAGAACACTGTGCTTGTGGTTTGGATGTTGGATGTTATTATAGCATCACTGAAATAGGTCTACCAGTAGAACATCGAAAGTTTGATTTCAGAAACAAAAAAGTTTTATTTCGTCTCTCATGCAAAAATAACATGCAATACATGCAGCAGCTTGCTGTACTGTTTGTATTTAAAAATTTATATGCATCTTCATATTGCTGCATACACAGATATATCTCGGCATAGCATCTAGATAGGACAAAGAATTCAAGGTAGAGCTACAAAACAACAGACTGCTCAGTGGGCTCCTGAACGCTCATTCTCAATGCGTAGTGGCAGAAAACCAAAGCACAGTCATTGGAAAAAAAGATTAACAGGAACAAAGAAGTTATACGGCATTGATGAGACTAGTATTGGAATAAGGAATACAGTTTTGGCAACTGCATTTTTTAGGGCTGTTGAGAAACCAGAGAGAGTGAAGTAAAGATCCACAGAAGGGCTGGGAAGACGTCTGTATGACAGGTATTGTTTGGCTTTAAAAAGATTGAGAGGTGCTGTGTTTAGGGTGTATGGACACAATTGTGAGAACTAGATACAGGGTGCTGAATAATGCCTTTATACTAGCTTTTAAAACTAGCATGACTGAAGGTAGAAAAGCTAAAACTGGTGTGTTTATTTTTAAAACTGAAGGTGAATAGGAATAGATTACTAAAAGAAGCAATGAATTCTCTAGCTCTAGATGTTCTCCGAAATATCTTTCTAGAGAGCTTGAATCAGATACAATTTACTGAGGTCAATATGGGCTTTTGATGGCTTCTTATAGTGTATGTTAGACTATGTGATTCAACAGCTTCTTCTGGCGCTAATTTCAAGGAATTCTGTCCCTTTCTCCAATGAAACATCTCAGTTCTCAGATCAAAACACTCTGATGCCAGTTATTTGCTCATGGCTGTGCAGTCTTTATCAAATAACAGAATCCAAGGTCTAAATGCAGCATTACTGCAGCTTCTCACATCTGTTATGCAGAGGACTGCAAGGGTTACAGTCACTTTTAGAGCAGTTCTGTTGTTCTCCCGATTCAAATAAAGAAGAAAAGTAGTTCAAAAATTTTTAATCTTACAGCCCTTCCTGAAAGTTGGTCATTTTGTAAACTAAAAATATACAAATCCCACAGCCAAACTTTGACTCACAGATTTTAATGAACTGCTGAATGCTATTTCCTTCAGTCAATAGGGATTACTCTTCCTAAACAAATATGTGATATTTTATTATCTCCAGGTAATGCTAATTAATCTGGAAGAAAATGGGAGAGAATCTTTAATATCATTATTAGCAGAGAAGCTTTGCAGAATGTGATTCGCAGGTATTCAGAGCACCTAGTAACTATGTTCTAAATGAAACAAATTTACTCTGTCTTTAACACTAATTTTAATGGAAAAATATGAAACAAAGATCAGATCTGCTGGGAAAATAGGTAACCTTTTAAATTAATGTTCCCTGAGCCACAATTAATTTAGATTTAATAGGACAGTTACTGTATGTTATTTGAATACTGATTATTAAACATTCACCAAGGATTAAAAGTTATGTAATAGATTCATAACTGTGAAATTGGTATGGACCTATTGCACAGCCATAATACTCTGTAAACATGTTTTAGTATGTAGTTGTTATTTATTTAATATATAATAACTGTTTAAAGAAGTCTAAATTAAATACTTAAATCTCAATTGAAAAAATGTCTGGGAAGTACAAAATACAATATGGAATACGTTTACCATGCTGTGTTTATGAAGATAAAATCACATTGTTTTGAAAACAACAACAAAAGTGAGTAGTCTGGGGGGCCTGCTTGAACAAAAAGTTTTCCCTGGATAGCTTCCCTGCGGAAACTCCCATGAAAGTGCCTAGATGTCAGGATGATTAAGTACCCAACAAGCAGGATACAGAAATATGGCTGATGTTGACATCAAAATGCATTGTTTTCCCTGTTTCCTTCCACCTTGAGAAGCAAACCTATAATGATATATTAATTGTCATTTATTATTATGCTTCCTATTGCTTCATTTTTTTATGGCTTGTAGTTGCTTACCAGAACTAAAAGTAATCCTATGGATAAAATGTACTGGGAGAAAAGATCTGTACGAGTCTTACTGCGCATTGTTTGGACCGTGTTGTTATTGAGTAATTGAGGGTGCCCCAAAGATCACTTCCCTGACAGGAGCACTAGCTCTGCAACCAGACAGGCTTGCTATAACCTACTGCTGTGGCTCCACCTGCTGAAAGGTACGGGTTTGAGTTCGGAAGGAGTACCACAGTAAGACGCGTTGTTTCTCCTATCCACTTACTGCTTTGTTTGCATCTCTGCATGGTACTGGCTGTGCCATGTGCCTTTATGCCACAAAGGGTGTAGATGTATCTGGGTGACTTGACAGCAAGGTCCCCAGCCCCTGTCTCAAGGGCAACATGTTACTTGTTGTCATCAACATGTCTGTAACTCCCGCTCCATCGGCTGGCTGGCTGCAGCTGCACCTCTGAGCCCAGATGTGCTTCTTATCATCCTCCCTTTTGCTTTTTTGATTGTTGCCTGAGTCCTGTAGGATACTGTCTGAGCTACAGTCCAGTGTCAAGTGTGGGGCTCAGGTGCTGCTTGCCTCTGGCCAGTGAAGTCTTTCTGCTTTCTTTAACTATCACATTAGCCTTTTCCCTTCTGTCTTTCCTTCTGAATTTTCTGCCTGAGATTGACGTACTATGCAGGGAAGAGAGAGATAAAAAATCTCTTACTTCAGGCGCCATTACGCAACCAATAAAATTGGGACTTTTCTACAGTTAATGTTCTGTAAAATCTAAGGTGATAAGATTTGGGAGTGAAGGAAATTCTTCAAAGTATTCATGTTAAGGAAGTTTAACTTCTGAACCATTTGAATTGCTTAAGCATCAGGCAGCTTTTCTTTCATATGTATTGTTCACACAACAGTGCAAATCCCCATCTATCTAGCTAGACATGATCACCACCACCTTGGAATACCTCCGCTGCCTTTTCAGCCATAAACACTGATGTGTTAGTAATCAAGAAGTTTGGCTTTTGTTTTCCCTACTAATTTTTCCCCACAACTCTATGCGTTTGGATCCTACTTACATTCTAACATCTATTAAAGTATTTAACAAACTAGAACAAGGAGTAGAAAGAAAACTATTTTATTTCTATTTTTATTTGTAGATTATTGTTTGGAAGCCTTTAAGCTTACTAATGTTGAGTGATGTGCCTAACTCTGACAATCTTTTCAAAAGGGCCTGAAATGACAGTTGCCCATTTTAGCAAAATTTTTAATGCAAGGTTGTATGAAAACTATATTTATCTCTTCCATGCAAATATATTTTTCTATAGCTTTAGCTTTAGCTTTATTTTATCGAAAATTCACATCAGATATATAGAAAGCCAAGAGGTTTCAAAATTGTATGAAACAATTATTTGGAGGCTAAACACTGAAAAGCGATTGGACTGTATCTCAAAGTCAGTGTTCCATCTACAATTATAGACTAGAACAGCAGTAGAGGAGCAAGAGCCCTGTATCAGTCTGCTGAATCCACGCAGTGTGGGCGTTTTTTCCGCCACTCAAGGCAAAGAAAATAATGAAAATCAAGCATGAAAATCTTCAGGGCCTGACTGTTACTTCTGCAGGACTGCATCTGCTGATATTTTGAGTTTTAATATATAAAACTTCAGTGTCTCTTTCTGGCTTAATTTGGGATTTATTGATAACCAAATCCAGAGACTTCCAAATAAACAGCTTTGAGAGCATTCTCCTTTTAAGTATTTTCAAAAAGTTTTTCATAAGAAGTATACAAACTAAGCCAACAAATGTTTGGTATTCTGCCAAAGCATTCTTGAAATATGTCTACTTAAAGGAACAATCAGGTAATGGGAAATAGTGTTTGTCCTCAGACTCCCAACTAAGTCTAAACACTGTATTTTCCCCAGTTATACTACTGACACTGCAGATCTCTGACCCTTGACCACAGTAGACTGGGGAGAGGGTCTTGCAGAGAACATCTCTGTGCCTCAGAACAAATGGAGGATACCCAACATGACAAACATCAGCCAAGCACCTGGGAATACCTGTGTTTGCCACAAGCGACAGCAGAGCTTGAGGTAACTCAGCGTACTGTCTGACAGAGGCGGGGATAGAATGCTACAACCTGCAGCTGTGTAAGCAGTAGTTGTGGTACAAAGGTGACTCTCTGCCTGCTTGGATTTAGTGGTTACCAACAGCAAGCCAGCATGTGCCAGCAGTTATCATCACCTCCTTGTACTTGGAACAGCAAATAACCACACTATTGCAGACATAGCTGAGGGCAACCAAATGCTTCCTCTTCCTTCACAATTGCTGTTGCAAACAAAACATAACTGATGATGACCCAATCCATTAAAAGGAGAGATGAAATGTGGTAGGTAGAATACTCCGTGGCAGTGAGAAAAAAAAAGAGAAGATATGAAGGTAGTGGCAGCAGGGGAGTCCCTTGAGAGAATTAGGGAGCAATCATTTCAGTGAAGGTGATGATAGCCCAGAAAAATGTGCAGGGATGTGAAACCTGAACTGATAAAAGCAAAGGACAGGAGTAAGCAAAGAAAAGAATCAGAATGACAGACGAAAAAATCACTTAAAAGCTCCTATTTATTTCTCAGTCCTGAGGACATATGGAGGATTTGAAGTTCTGCCAAAGCTACCTTTGTTTACACATAAACACCGGTAAGAAATTTGTTGCCTTACCCTCTTTGCCACACCCTTCTTCTTAATATCTTGGATACAAGAAGTCAGTAATTAGTAGACTAGAAAGAAGAGAGGAAAAAATAATTTTCAAAATTGAATGTAGTAGTGGCAAATTTTATGAAGGGAAGGGAAACATCAGGAAAGGATATAATATACTTGTTTGCAATCCAGAAGCAAAATGCTTTCAAAAAGTTCAAGTTATATGCCTCACCTCAAGTAAAGCATTACCAGCACCAACAAGATTATCAGCACTGATGGAGAATGAGGGGACTGAGGGAAAGACAGTTCATTTTTTTTCAATTCAGAAAAAGCAGCAAAAATTGCAGAATGAGCTAGTATTTTCGAGTAGGTGCTACCCCAGCTATAGCCAGTAAGTTTTGGGAATAGCTTGCTCCCTTTTTTGCAGCTATATCAGCTACTATAATGCAAGATGCTGCCCACCCTTACAAACCTTGCCTTTCTTGCAGTTACATATGATGGCTTACTTGGCTGACCATGAGGGAGGTTCCACTCCCTTTGCTAGCGCCCTCGTCTTCCTCCAGGTCTGGCACTCTTTTAACCCTTCCCTGAGTTGATTCAACTCAATAACCTTGCAGAAAATTAAATTCAAAAAAAGGTTAGCTTAATTGTTGAATCGAACCAGTTTACTGAACAATCAGACGACAACCACAGGTGGAGCAAGAGTGAGGCCGTATAACCTAAAGGTAGAGGGGTTGTTAGAAAGCTAGGAGGAACAGGACTTTCCAGGTTTTGAAACAGATGTACAACGTAACTTTATCTTTATACCCTTAGACCACTACAACTACAATAAAGGTAGTGTTCTAATAAACTTGACAAAGGTATATTGCAGTTAAAAAAAAACAAACCATATGAAATTCATTAAGTGACTCCTGTGGGACATACGTTTTGGATTAAGAGCTTTCCTGAGTCAATGTAAGAAAACCTATTTGCAAATCTTTGGCACAGAATGGAGGTTGCAGTAATTTTCACGAAAGACGAAAGACGAGGGTAAATGCACAAGCCTTCAGGAAGAGCCTTTTTCTTGAAGCCTTCAAGCTTTTTCAAAACAGGTGAGAAACAATACACCCTGGAATTAGATTCATTGCAGAAGCAGACAAACTAAGAGAATATAAATCAACAGAGAACAACACTTCAAGGTTTCAATAGTAGCAGTTTAAACAGAGGCATCATTTAAAACTGTAGGTGCTTTGCAACTGGGATCCATAGCTAGACATCTTAGTAGGGGTGGTGTCAGTGGAGTGGAAAGAACAGAGCAGATAGTGCAGAAACATCAAGGGCATATTAACACACTTCAATCTACACATTAGAAGGAAAGGAATTGGACATGACATTAAGGTGAAAAGCAGTGGCAAGAAATTTGCCTCTCCAGGATTACAGGAAAATTGAGAGTTAAAGATGGTCTATGAACACAGTCACCAGAAGCAATAGTTCACCACTTCCATCATCTTTAGATCATGTGACCATATGGATCATCTATCTGATCCAGCTGGAGACCAATGGAGTCAAAACATACGCACTGACACAAAAGCAAGACTAGCGAGAGGAGCAAGTAGCTTCAGAAAAACATAGGAGTGTTCCCTTCAGCAGCACTGAAGCACAGTCTTGATTAGCTATGCTGAAACTGTGGTGATGCCAAGCCAAAATTCTGGTGGGATGAATGGTTTGAACTGGCATAAACCTGCTCTGCTGACAGAAGAGGCAGCTCTATGCCTTGTCCCCATGTTGATCCTTAACCCAGCACAAACTTCTTATATAGCTGTGCAGTGAATTGGATCACGTTATTGACATAGCTGAAGATTATGGGAAGAAAGTAGCAAAAGGGAAGAAGTGTTTAACCTAGCACTACTTCTGAGGGAAGAAGTATCTTGGGCCGTGGTTTAATATAGTCAATCCAGTTTTAAAACTCCTGGTGCCAGATCAAAAATGATGGAGCTCTGTGATACAAAGCACTGATGCGATACAAATTGACTCTGCAGTTTGAATTTGTTTAAAACAAAGCCCCAAATGGAAGAAATAGCTTTATACTGGTGAGTTTTATGCTACATAGATCTCTATTCTCTTACAGTTGGCACAAAAGCAGCATAAGAGCACAAAAGCATTGTCAACTTTGTATTTTGTCTGCTGACTTAATTTAGTTCAAGTGTAACAGTGGCCTCGCATCTCACCCGGATCAGGTTGGTCCTGCTGAGTGACTCAGCGACGCAAACCTAATATTAAAGTTTAAGGACCTGTGTCTTCTTTGTACTCTGGTCAACAATTTCAGCACACGGTACAGTTTCCATCTTCATTGGTAAGAGGCCATACAGCTGAGGAGAGAAAACATGATGGTGGGTAAAGAGTATCTACAACATGCCCAGGTAATTGCGATGTTATTACTGTAGCCTTGTCCCACTTGCCCCTGTCCACAATTCGTATTTTTTGCCTGTATCTTTCATTAGGTTACATTTAAAACTGGGTCCCAACCTGCATGTTCAATGTTATTCCAGGACACCTTAAGTTAAAGACTTTGTAAGACTCATTTTGGCAGCGGTTATTGCCAATGCCTGAAACTGCATTTCTGTGTAATAACAGGTATTTTGCAGGGTGTTATTTGCCAGTGCTCTTCTGCAAGGATGGGGACTGTGAGTTCTTGGTTAGGAAACAGGACTTCCTACGGGTTCTGCAACATCTCTCCTAAAATTTTTACAGCGGGTGCTGCCAGGTCTTGTAATCTGATTGTGAGTTAGGTAAGTTATTATCCTCACACCTACTGGAGGCAAGGAACATACTGAGAATTTCAGCTGTCATTGGCACAAAGGCATTTGTGCTTGACTGTCCCAGCTGCAGAGGAATGTGAGACCACGACCTACCTGCACCCAGAGAAGCAGTCCCAGGTGCGCAATGAAAAGACACGTTGTAGGTGTTGTGGGTTTTTTTTACATTTGAGATTGATATTTAAATAACTTTTTCTGTCCTTTGGCTCTTTGTCAAGTGGGAGTAACAGGGTTATCTCACTTTACAGAGATGATTTGAGGCCAAAAGTCTTACAAGCACAAAACGCTTGACGTTTGAGTACTGAAAGCCATTTAACGCCTAGGCTGGAGGTTATCCTTTCTCCATGAAGCACGAACGGTAACAGCTCCTCCTCCAAGACCCAGGATTCAGAGACGGGGGCAAGCAGCGAGGCATGGAAACGCAAGAGAGGGAAACCAAACCGCTCCTGAGAGGGGGACAGGGCCCACGAAGCGTCAAAGGCACCCTCCGCTCCACAGAACTCTAGGGAGGCCGAAAGACACCGGCCAGCGGGGCCCGGGCAGAGAGCTCGGGCTGGAGGCGGCCGGGGGGGAAGGCCCCGACAACTCGCGGTGCCGCCGCTCCCCGCGACGACCCCGCCAAGGGGCCGGGAGGGCACTTCTTCCCCTCAGAAGCGCTCGCCCCCCCCTCCCCCAGGCAGCAGCACCTCCCCGCCTCGACCCCCTCATCCGTTCGCGCAGGCGCGGTGCGGGCTGCCGCCACCGCGGCGCTTGCGCAGTGGGGCCGAGGCCTGGCGGGCGCGCTGGGTGCCG
>Ga0065711_1003004_pt1 | contig 30306 bp, 15 predicted proteins | sample Hoacrofraction12_FD_59098 | JGI IMG/M metagenome (GOLD analysis project Ga0065711, IMG submission 59098) | Hoatzin crop microbial communities from Cojedes, Venezuela - Epithelial fraction 12 v2 (version 2) | ecosystem: Host-associated > Birds > Digestive system > Esophagus > Crop | place...
TCCCCGGGATGGAGCTGAAGGAATACTTTCTAGCCCTTTACATTTCAGAGCTCTGCTGCTGCAAGGGTTGATGAATAACCTTCATTGTGGACGCTCCTTCTCTGCTGCGGCTCCCACCCTTGTCTCAACATTCCCATCTGGATATAAATCTTGCTTTTGCCTGTCCCCTTCCCCCACTCTCCTCTTCTTCTCCCCCTGTAGCCCTCTCCATCCCTCCCCCCCTCCCCTTACCTTCTATGGAAAGCTGATAAATAAATCATACCTGCCTCGCTGACCAGGGTGATAGTCACCCAATCCATAACCACTACATGATTTCCTTTGCCAGCTGTTGGAAAATGAAAAACACACTGTCCTTTTGAACAGATCAGCATCTGTGTACATATAGAACTGTTATTGTCGGACTACCAGTGTTAGGGTCTATCATTTTCTGCCACGTACTGACCCAAGAAAAAGCTTTCATTGAACATGACTTACAATTCACTGAGGGCCCATTGTTGACTCAGGCCATTACTATTATTTTGTAGATATTCCCTGGTCTCTGTCGAAAATAAAAAAATTATCCAGGAAAGGAACTGCTTTAATTGAAAGCTACATTAACTTTTCCAACTTTACCACCATACTGAAAACCATCTAAAATATGAGCTTCAAATAGACTCCTGCAGGCAAACATTTTTGTGCTTTCACACTGCAGACTCGGAGAGACATTTGAAGAGCAAAGGACAGGTTGTGGAGTTTGTGCCAAATTTTTGAACTAGCCCTGAAAATTGCATCTACTCTGCACTCCTGATCAGATCTGGATCTTTATAACAAGTGGAAAGGACACATCTGTGATATTCTGAGACAGCATTTAGAGCCAGGTTTTGAAGTTCCAGCGAGTGTCTGGTGATGTGCATTAGTCAAATAGTTGCAGGGAATTAAAAAAAAAAAGTGAACCTGGGAAGGGGCATGATGTGGAGAAATTGTAATCTGGAAAGGGACATTTGTGTTGCATCATTTCCTAAGGGTGAGAGGTGCCAGGCTACAGAACAGTCTCTGGAGATAAGTGGTGGATGAGGTATTGGTTGGGCTATTTTAAAAGATGACTGAACACTACCGTGGTGGCAAGAGGGAACATTTCTCATTACTTGTAGATCCTGCTGCAATGAATTACGTGCTTACCTACAGCTTGTTAGAATGGCTGTTCCAGGAAACAGGGCTGGTGCGTACACAGGAAATGAACAAATTGCAACAATTTGTGACTCCACACCACTGGTGTGCTGCATCATGTGAGAAGCTGGCTTAGATAGTCCCGAAGTCTGCTTCCACTTGCAAAGAGATAAAGGAGTACAGCCAAAACGGAATATGCTGGTCTGCAAAACTAATTTGAATCTGGCCTTAGGCCTTTGCTCTAATTATGTGACATTCAAATGCAATGAGGCAAAGCGGAGCCTCCCTTTAACTTGCTGACCCTCCAACGGCAACTTTCATCAACATCTGCGAGAGGGAGACTGGTAGATCAACACGGAGATTTCAGTTCCAAAGTAGACTCGGCCATCCTCTGCAAGTGCCTCTCTTCTCTCTTCACCTGGAGAAGAAATCTGGAACAATTACACTCCTAATTTGTTAGCTCAGGTTGGTCAAATGAGCACGAGCGAAAATTTTGTGAAAATTTGCTCGCCAGTCTCACACGATTCATATCCATCTGGCCCCAGCTCTCCAATGTCCAATTTCTTCAACAGTTCTTTGCTCAGCCCTGTGCACGTTTTTACTATTTTTGCTTTTAATCTGAAATTATTTAGAAAGATTGAGATTTGGTACAGATACCGCATCAGCAGCTGCGTGGATACTCTGAGACAGTTACTGAGCTCAGCACAGCAGCCCAGGCAGTGACACCGCTTTACACCATCTGAAGACCGGGTCCAATTTAACAGGACAATCTTTCCCCGGTTTGGGAGGCAGGGAAGAGGGGGTGTCATTTTGTTTTTTTATTCCCTGTCGGAGGTTTGGAAACAGGCTGTACTTTTCTGGAATGCGTAGGATCTTCTGCAAGGTGACTTGCGACGTGATCGTAAGCAGGCAAAGAAATGTGTACATGCAAGCAGGCACACACGCATACACACACGCACACCTCAGCCCACCGGGCAGCCTGCCCAGTTAGCACTTGATGCTGCAAGTCATGATGATTAGCAGAGTTTCATCCTGCAGCCTGCTTGATACCAGGGAGATCGGCACATACAGACACACCTTCAGTGTGAGTGGAACAGTATTTACTTTGTTCTGACCAGGCCCTTACAAGATCTCTTTGCTGTGACAGCTGTCAAAAAGAGGCAGAAACAAAGCATTAATAAAAGGTGATGTTCTGAGGTGAAAATGTCATGAATGCAAAAAAGAAAAAAAAAATCTGTAAATACAGTCACAGAATCACAGAATCATAGAATGGTTGGGGTTGGAAGGGACCTCTGTGGGTCATCTAGTCCAACCCCCCTGCTGAAGCAGGGACTCCTACAGCAGGCTGCACAGGACCTTGTCCAGGCGGGTCTCGAATATCTCCAGAGAGGGAGATTCCAGAGAGTCAGGAGGAAATAACATGCCAGTGTAGTTTCTATCGATCTCTCTTCCTGGTTAGGCTAGCAGCTATTTTATTTCTGCCATTAAGGCTCAGGAAGTGATCTCAGTTGTGCTCTTGCCACTCTGAATGAACTCCTCAGCAGACAGGCAAAGTCACTGGAGTTGCTCAAGGTCTATACCAGACCAAAAGATACTGAAATTTATTTTCCAGCCTCTTCCCTCACATCCACTTGGTAGTTATCTGACATCTGTCTGTAACACCTCCACATGAAGAAAACCAGCCCCTGCCCATAAGCTAAAATTTCCACCAAACCTACTGGTTCAGTGAGGGGGTAGTCTGTGTAGCTGTTGGCTCGCTTGAATACATCCCACTTCAAAATGCAGGAGCACCTTGGACATTGAGGTCTAGCCATCCTTCTCGGGCTCTGAGGATGGGTTACATCTGCTCCACATGCACACAGCATTGGCTGTTCAGGAGGATGAGGAGGTGGTGTTTGGAGACTTGAGGATGGTCTCAGTCCATATGCCGACCTGAAGCATGATCTTTTAGTCTTTTCTTTTTCTGTTCAAATTTTATTTTTGGTGGCTTGTAAGCAGAAAGTTTTTGCCCCATGACGTGCTGGAGCTGTTTCAGCTTGGTCCAGATCTATGTGATCTACAGAAATTCTCCAGACGTCCACTGTGCCAGCAGGCAGAGGAAGAGACAAAGCTATTGATCTTCAAAACCGGACAGATTTGTGCTGTGTCGAGCAGCAGTGTAGGCCCGCTGGCACAAAGCGGCAGAGTATGCATATACAAGTGGGTTGTCCAGTTTCTGGGAACTAGAAATTACAGATATGAAGACAACTGCCCAACAGCACAATTTGCTGGTCGGCATAGTCTTCAAAGGAAGTACTGGGAGTGGTATTAGTCAACAGAGAAATTTCGCTAGCTGTTCTTGTATCTTTGATAAATAACATCAGGCTTACCCTCATGGCAATCAGAATCAAATGTGCACAGAAGCTTAGAACCAGATTTTTTAATCCAATTATATTATGGCTGACAAAAGACCACCCATTCCTCAAAACAGCTGGGGTCTAGATTTGATGCTAATGCCTGGGGACTCATAAAAGCTTTCAGTTTCTTGGTTGTCTCCAGGGGACACTTAAACTGGCTAGAACTTACCAGATCACAGGACAGTGTCATCACGAAGGCTAAATTTCCTGCCCAAGGCTGCATTAATGCAGTTTCCACGTCTCCTTCAATCTTCCTACTTTACTGGCATGCCAACTTCAGGTGTTAACCTTAAAGATAACTGTTCTTACCCTCTTCATCACCTCTTAGAGGAGCAGAACACGCCAGCCAGGGCCTCTCATACTAAGCCAATATCTGAAGAAAGAATAAGTCGCTACATGAGCAGCCGAACTATAGAAGCCAGATTTCCTGTGGAATTGTGTCCTCTTTTCCAGATGTTTCTTTCTTCTACCTCCTCCATAATAACCTCATGTTTCTTATGTCCTTTCCACCTGGCAAGAGATGATGTGCACTGGGGCTAATCCAGGGTGCCTTGAGAAAGTCAGGAAGATATGAACTTTGCATTCTGATCAATCTAGGGGAAATGATTGCTCATAAAGCAAACTGCCATGAGAAAAAGATAGTTCTTTCTATTGAGGTGGTTATAAATGAGAATTTGCTATCTGCTCTTCATTGTGTTCTTCCCTTTCACTTTGTTTGTATAAATCACTAAAGTGAGCTTTTATTTATTTGAGCATAATCAAACATATTTATTTGAATATCTAAATGAATCAAATGATTAATCTGAAACATGACTTTTATTTTTACCTCATTGAAATGTGTTTTCATTTACTGGACAGCATACTTTGACAATATGACAATGAAAACTTTCAATGGTCCCCTGCTGAAATTTTTAGTCTGTTCTTTCCACAAGAAATTTCACAATGTTGGCTTTCTATTCCAGTTTGGAATACAAACTCTCTTCTTTCATGGGCCAGAGTATCATAAGAAAAGGAAATTCTGGTTTCTGATCAGCTATAATTATAATCCAAAAGCAGCAAATATTTCGTCAAGAAAACGATGCTATAAACACAAGGTTTCTAACAGGGAGGAGAGGTAGTTAGTAAGAGCTACTGGGAAGTGGTTGAAAACCAACTAACAAAGTCAATCGGACTTAATTCTTCAGATACAACCTGGAGATGAAGTCCATGGCAAAACATCTCACAAAGTGTTATCTCCATCTTTGTTACCATTTGAAGGTCTTGAGTATGGCGACCTAAGGCTGTGTGTCCAGAGACATAGCTTCAGCTACACCATCCTTACAATTTAGGGCTCATATTTCAAGTGAGAGAGGTGCTTTTCAGGTGACTCATCACTAATCAGATAAAAAAGTATATTCCTTTGGCTTCAGAGCCCTGAGGTGGCATGGAGATCCACCTCAGTGGTGGTGTTCAGAGAGGAACAACAGTCTCAGGGCACTTTTCAGGAGAAAGTATGCTGAGATTCTCCCTTGTCACTTTGCTTTCTATACCTCATGGGTTTTTCATTCAAGACTTTTTTTTTTTAATATAGTCTAAGTTTTCTTGAAGCAGCGCATTGTGGTTTTGATGTCATTTGCTTATTTATTACCAATGCAGAGTTTAAGTGTTTGAGGCTTGAATGTAGCCAATTAACATTTTTAGTAAATATTCCTGCTTCCTATCTGAGAAGGAGCTTCCAGATTTTGGGCTGAAATCACTGCTTTAGTTGTCTGTAAGACTTTACTACATGTGTTCTTTGCCTATGTGCATCTTTCAAAAAAATCAAGTGAATCATCTTTGCTTGCTAAAAAAGTGAAACAAAGACTGTCCTTTTAAGACTGGTAAATAGTCTCGCAGTTTTAGTTGGTCTGGTTATGAGGAAAAAGTAGTTACTAAACTGAGAAATATATACGTATGTAGGTGTATGGGATTTTATATACATGTGTATAAGTATTTACGAATATATTTTTAAAATATTGAAACTCGACTTTTTCACTAGAAAAGCTGGAAACTGTAGACCAAAACAGAAAAAAAATCCTATGCGGAAATTCTTCTTTCCTCTTTAAACCCCCAGAATGTATTTTGAGAAATAATAATAATAAAGCAGTGCTTGAAACCTGAGTTCACAAGCTTATTTAGGCTGAAGTGAAAAATTTAATTTCAGGGATCTACTTCCAGCATGTTGGATCATTTCTGCAAATCAGAAATCCATCATGTAATGCTGTGGCCTCTTGCACAATCAGGCTCAGGAACAATCCAGTAGAGAAGTTTATCAGTCAGCAGGACAAATGTCCCGCGAATTGACAGCATCAAATGGAATTTTGGAGTGGGGTTAGGGTGCTGCTCTTAAAGTTTGGATTAACGTGAATTGCCAGCGTTATAGCTGTGGTTTGACATGGCGTGGGCGAGTGTTGCGAGGAAACATTCTGTCGCTTGATGTTCAGCACAAATGACTGACGTGTGTATTTCGTGCTTTCAAAGGTTCATCCCTGCCATGTTCCTTATAGCAAATCTTGTTTATTTATATATAAAGTACCCATCTCAGCTGCCTTAATGGCACGGTTTCCTAAAACTAGATTGATTAGAAATTTCTTCTTAGCAAGAGAATGTAGTGAAGCCCAAATCACCTTTCAAACTGTGTACTTCCATATATAAGACTTTTACATAAACATACATGCATACACACAACCATATGTATAGATGTACCAACACGTATTTCCTTAGAATCAAAAGCACAGAGCCAGAAGAAACCTTTGCGATTGACTATATAATCCACATGTCCCTAGCACAAGTTGAGCGCTCTAAAATGGGTTTTTGTTTGAACTAGAACATGCATAAAATATACATTTTAAAAGTCCGTTCAGACCTGACTTCAAAATTGATGGTGAGGAGCCTTCACCAAGCCCTGTTTTTTATAGGCTGTGTGTAGGTACTTGTATGTGTGTAGATATAAATATATATAAATAGGCACACTCACATAACTGCCTTAAAAACTCTGACAACAGCTCAGTAAACCAGGAGAACTTACAGAACACAACAAACCTCCTCAGGCTCCTAAACCATCCCTAATCTTAAGCTTGTAGCTGCTCTTTGGCAGGTCAATGTATACAAGAGGCTTTGGAGCCAATCTGAAAACTGCACTCTACTCCATACCCACGTTGTGGCCCTTCAATTTAAAGCCATGTGCTAATATTAACCAAAAAAAATTAAAGAAAAAAAAGGCAACATCTGGTAAGAGGGACTGAGCCTACAAAAACCCATCCTGCAGTTCCAGCACTTGGACAGCGATGGGAAAAAGGAAATAGACTTCACACCCCCAGCACGCCATCCATCAATGGAGTGTGAAAGAAATGTAAGGATTACTGCCCCAGCCTTCAGGTGCCAGGCATAATTATCTAGAGATTGCAGAGTTCAGTTTTCACTCTGCTCTGCTTATATAGTTAAGAGCCCCCCTTCCTCTCTACATTCCCTTCTCAGCTCCCTCCCAGCACAAAGGTGCTTATGGGGGCGGGAGGGGGAGGGAAGAAAATATCAAATAAAAAAATATTCCAGCTTTGAAAAGAAAGCAGATGTTTCTGGGATTCTGAACACAGGGCTTTAGCTATGGTTCTTGCCTGGGCCTTCCAGAAAAGCAAATACCAGAGCCCCTGTTTATTGGCTGTTTCCTTGCTCACACTGCAATATGGCTTCCAAATGGAACAAGGCACTGAGCCAAAAATCAGCAAAATTGGCTCTGAAAATGGGTGATTTTTTTTTCAGGGGAGGGAGCAGATTCTTGCTTTCGGGGAATGAACCCTCCCTCCCCCTGTGAACCTGAAAAATAGAGTGACATATCCCACTCTCTCCTTGTGGGAGAACTGTGGTGAGGGAGACCCTAACCGAACCATTCAGTAAAGCTGCACGTCATCACTTGTTTTATTAGCATTTAATCAGCAGTGTGCGGAAAGCAAGCAGCGCCCACCAATGGCAAGTGCCACAAGCTTGGCGTTTGTCAAAAGAACAAAGAGAGATTTGGACTGTAAAGCTGTGAACATCTTGCTAGAAACATAAGGTTTTTTTCCTCTAGTTTTCAGCATCGGTTTCCCTTTCATTCTCCCAGAGCACCAAACTGTGACATCTGTAAAGGTGTGAGGGTACTGCCTGTTTGAAGCTTCTCCTAAGAGATTTCCATCTCTGCTCCAGCGTCAAGACATTGCTGAGCAGCTTAAGGGTTTGCAAATAACAAGCCAGAGCCTTTGCCCCAGCTTTGATTCTGATGAGCTCACTTCAGTAGCTGGTTGGGATGCATCCACAATATCTGCAACATTGTAGAAACTGGACTCAATCTTGCTCAAGGTGATGCCCCTTTATCAACACCTTGTCTCTCTCAGGGTGCATGCACTCCTTTTTCTTGGCACAGCCCTGGCCATGGGTGTACCAGTGATGGCCTCACTGGACAGTCTGTTGAAAATGGGAGACGGGTGTGAAGCTCTCAAACCACGATTTTCACAAGACACCATGGCAGCTGAAGAGGCAGTGGCTGAATATTTAATAAAGCCAATGAAATGAAACGAAATGCTTCATTTAAGGTACGTGGATATATTTTGTTTTGGTTGGAAGCTGTGGCTGTCCACTGAAAATGTCCTTATGGCAGGCTTGCAGCGATTGACAAAAGTTGGTATTCTGTACAGAAAGCAAACAATCCAGTTTTCTATTGAGGTAAACCCTCCATTTTATCACAGAGGCAACAACAAATGGTTTTGATAGAAAATCATAACAAGATCTAATAAACAGCACTCTCGTAAGAGGCAAAACCAACTGATCAGTCTATGCGAGGCTGCTCTATAGCAAACAGGTTCCAGCCAAGCCTGCGTCTCGGCAATGCTTGCTAGTAAAAGACAGCTGCAGAAATCCAAGGGGGGGTTCTTGCTGTTACTGTAGCACTCTACAGTGCTGTTCACTGGGAAAATGCAGTATGTTTTTCAAAGACCGCTGTTTTATGTGTCACTTGTGCTGTTTGCACACAGGAGGATCTAGCCATCAACTGTGACAAGGTCTTATGGGTCAGTCATAAGGACAGACATGTTATCACCCCAGATTGTCACAGAGAAGAGAGGGGGCTATTCCGTCCTAAGAGGGGCTGCAAGTTGCTTTTGTGATCTTGGGATAGATAGGCTAAAAAAAGGCAAAGGAAAACTTAGGACCTCGTTCTGATAGCTCAAGATCATTGTTGTACTGTTTCCATGGGATATAAGCAGTGTATGCTCTGCCTCCCAAGTCAGCGGACTCCAACCTTCTTTATTACAGAGCTCTTCCAATACCAGAGGAGGATAGCAGTGGTACCTCTTATGCAAAACTAGATTATAATCTTGGCAAAGTGATGAACTGTGTGCTAGGTTGTACACAGATATTATTTTTGTCTCTTCTGTTATATTAAATTGACGATTACTGTTTGTGCATTGCTGTGTCATAACCGGATTGTGAGTCCAGGACAAGTTTTCCAGTTAAGTTGTCCTCAGACAGAGCTGGGAAAATTTGCGGAGAGTCTTTGAAAATTAATCTTTAAATGGATGGAATGCATTACTATTGAACCTCTTTCATCAAAGCCTAAAGTACAGTGCATTATTTATTCTAAGCAGAAAAGATATAATCAGCTGTGCTCTCTGGGATGCATGTTGTTGTTACAACCATGACAGGCTAGTTCCGTTGACGTGTATTGACTTTAGTGTTTTCTTTTTCCTCTACACTTAGCAAAATAAATTCTGTCCCACTCCATACTCTGCTAGGAGGTCTTTAAAAACAAAGTGTATGTATTATTGAGGCTTCACAAGGTTTTTTGGTTTCTAGATCAATGTAAAGGAAATTTTTGTTTCTGTTTGTTTTGCCTTTCTTTCAGTCTTACTACCTTTCATTTTCCAGTCATATTTTCACCTTCTCTTTTTTTTTCTTTTTTTTTTTTTCAATAAAATGAATTTAGAAAAAGCATGCAGATCTCAGTAGCAAGGACTCCTGGTTTTCCGTCATTTTCCAGAGCAGTTTCCTCAAGAAAATGCTATGGAGTGCAATATTTGTAAAGTGTCATGAGGATGGAGGCCAAGATATTTAGGTCTAAATATACTTGAATTAAATTGGAACTACTATTGGGGGATAGCTCGGTGCCTGCTGGATGGTCAAGAAGAACGTTGGTCTAGTTCACATGTTACAGGCCATCAGCAAGACCTCAAACTGAAGCTCAGGCAAAGATGGCTCCATGAATGTCTCAGAGTTAGAGTTACAAAGCAAAGCTCCCTTCCAGATTTAAAACAAAATTTATAATAAATCTAGAAGTTAACATTAGAATTGCAGAACTGTTTGTTCTGGCTGCTTGTGTGCACAGCTTCATAAAAGACAAGCCCAATGCTGAAGGTCATATGATCCAAGGATCTTCTCATCTGCCTTATCAGCATTTGTTACTTCTACTTTGCAACTGAGAAACAGATAAATTCACAGAGAGTCCCACAGTTTTCCACGGGTCACAGAAATAATCTGTTTCATAGTCAGGAATTTAGCTGTAGACTATGTTTAATGCTTTAGGCACAAAGTTGCTTGTTTCTGATGTCCCTCCATTTTCAGAAGCACAAATCCTAGGCTTTGGTGCACAGGCAATGAAGGACCCAAACTTTCTAATTGCAGATCTTTACTAATCATTGATAGGGGTGGCAGGGATTGGAAAAAAATGAGAGAGAGAAAGAGAGTACATTTTTCTCTGTGGCCCCAGCCAAGAAAAACACACTTGAAATTATGTACCATGACTAGCAAAGACCTGTTTCAGCACAGGAAAGTATAGCTTGGCTAAACAACCCATCCATCTCACCTGGGCAATTGAAAGATGTCACAGCAAACACTAGAGGTCTGTCTTCTACATGGTGACTTGCCCTTGTGTGTCATCTCTTCAGGGAGTCTTCTTGTTGTATCCAATATATTTTTCTTTCCAGAAAACTAATGGACTTCTGTTTGTAATTTATAACCAGGAATAAGCATCAGGAGGAATCTGCATCCAGAGTTAACTGAAGGTAGAGACAGCAGCAGGAAACAGAGATATCTGTTGGAGATTTGATTTTTTTTCAGTGCACCTGCAATCTCCACCTGATATAAAAGTTAATACCACTCATGAGAGAGGTGTCTCCCATTGAGTGTGAATGCACACAAGCATGCACACACATACTACTTAGAGACTTGGTGAATGACATCCAATAGTCACTTTTCCTCTTACCTCTTCTTTATTTGCTTGCTGGATTTCTGACAAAGAAAATCCTATTTAAACTTTCAAGAAGGTTTGGAACAAATAACCATAAAGAAAAGCTTTTCATGCTTTTGCTCTGTTTGCATTTTCACCTTTATATTCTCACAATAGTTTTAACTCATTAACACATTTCAATGAAATTTGAGAGGTGGAGGTCTCAGAGAAAAGTTCCGTCAAGTTTAGTGAAAATTTGCTGCCTTGTATAGCCAAGACCCTAATTAATGTTCCTGTTACGAAAAAAGGTTGTAATACAGCTCTGTAGTTATCTGTTGTGGGGGTATTTTTGTGTGTTTGTCTGTTATTTTCCTGACCGGTCAGTTTGAATGTACTAAGAACCATCAACAATGTATTGATTTTTTTCTCACTGGTAGTTAAAGAACGTGAGAGGAAGATGAAGGTATATGGAAGAGAGTTAACAGGCACAGGAATGAACTTGAAGGTGTGGTGGACTTCGAGGATGTGACAATGTGAAGGTACTCTGTGGGTTGGGGAAGGGGGAGAAGAAAGGGGACAAATGGGGTTGTTAGCTGGAGGATTTGGTGGTGGAGGACACGAACCTGGAAGAAATCAGATGTCGTTCATTTCAGTCTGGCACCCACCAGACTACTTGTTTCATTTCTCAGGGAACTCCCATCCTGAAACCTCCAGGCATTTTGGCAGCTATTGCTGTTGGTATTCTGACAATGTTTAAAGTCTCTAGGCAAGAACTCCCCTTTGCTAACTGCTGTATATACTAAAAGTCTGAAGGCAATGAAGTCTTTGAGTCAAAGTGAAGATAAGATATACAGACCATAGCACAGAGACTGAAAATGACTTAGCTGAAGTCATACAGTGTGTGGGACTAATCACTGTACAATGAATGCCAAATCCATACTTGTCTCATTTGAGTCATGTTAAGTATTTGATATCGGTGAAATCACATGGAACTGGTTGGTGTTTACCAGAGAGAGGTGCCTGAATGACTTAGCTGTTGAATTTTTCTTCAGCTCTGTTTGGGCTCTGTTTCCTGCACAGTCAAAGGTATTAATTTTACTTACTGAGAAACATTTTATAGGTCAATGAAATTTTACACAAATACTGCAGAATAGCCACTGAGCGAAAATTTATTATGAGTATTCGTGTTTATGTTTGGTGGCTAATCCTATGGGCCACACACAAGCACTGCCACAAAACCTGTATACTGAATTATAACAGCTTGGATCTCCGACCTCAAGCACTGGTAGAGAGCAGGTTTCATGAAAAAAAAAGTCTACTACTAAGGTGCACAAAATTAAAGGAGGTGCACAGTTAAGTCCATTAAAAGCTTTCCAACCACATCTACACCAGAAAAGTGAAGAATATTTGGAAATATTTTCAGGCACTTGTGGGACTCAGCCCCACCATTTTGTGAGATGCATCAGAAAATTCACCACAGTTTTGGGTCTCCCCTGGCACCCCAGCCTGGCTGCAAGGGAAGGCTTTCTGCCGCCTGATTGGCCATAGCTGGCTACCAACTGGGGAATCACTGACCAGACAAGAACTGTCACAAACTTCAAGGAGACGAGACCCACCAGATGCAGCCAAGAGACCACACCTTAGAAACCTGCGTGTACCAAGGTGATTAGTGGAAGAGCTATGGGTACAAAATCATTGGTGCAAACTGACTACAGCAGGTTTACTCGGATACAAAAGGACCCTCTGAGAGACTGTGGGTGTGCACCCACCACTGACTGCTGAGGACCCTCAATGAGGGACTCCTCTCCCTCTTGAATTGTGAATCTATTTTATTATCCGTTGGGATTCAGGAGGGAGTACCCTATCCATATGTGGGTAGAGCACCTTGTGGTGTTCTGTGGGTGGGCTCCAAGAAGGAGCTGATGGCGTTGTCTTGAAGGTGGGCTCCACAAAGGTGGCCAAAGGCATTTTGTTTTGTAGGTGAGCTCTGAGACGGGCTGATGGCATTTTTTAGTTTCCAAGTTAAGGTTGTACGGCTGTGTGTGAATGAGATGTACAAACAAGTATGAAGCGTGTGTGGAGTTCTGATCTGCAGTTCTGTTCTCCCGTGAGGGAAGCAGCTGGAGACGAACAAAGCATAAGAAAGGAGTGAATGTTGATCTCTTAAATAATTATCACCTTGTTGTTCTAAATATCAGAACCTGACAGCACTGGAATGTGATTGTCCACGCTCTCACACTGCTAGACAGTGTGAGACATTACACGGTCCCTGTCAGCATTTTGTTTATGCCAGCTAATAATCTCCAAAATTTATTTCCAGGTGTGGTTCAGAGACTGATCCAGAAACCTTTTGCAGGAGGCAGTTTTCAGGTAGCCAGCCTATTTTGGGGGTGTGACAGAGGCTGCAAGTCGGTCATTTGGTGCCAGTTGATTTTAGTGCCAGAGAACATTCCTGGGCACTTCCACATGTGCTATTTGTATCAGTCTAATTGTGTTTTGGGTGTGTCTGGCTCAGATGCTTGGAGTAAATCAAGTTGCTGGGATTGGGGACAGAGATGAATTTTGCCCAGCTCAAATTTGCCTTTGTATTCCTCTGTAGAAAGGGACAAGGTCTATTTTCCAAGTATCATGTGACAAATTTATTTTTCAGAACAGGATATTTGCAATGATGTCCTTCATGACTTCTGTTAGCTGTTGTGGCATCTTCCCATCTTTTCTCATAGTGTCCACTTTACTGCACATTGGAAGAATCCTGCAGCCTCTTCTGTGTGGGAACATAAGAACTAGAAGATTTGTAGTTCCCCTAAGCAAAAAAAACTATTGAAGAGCTGCTGCAATTGTGGAGACATGACTTGGTAACACAGGCAATCCATCTGAGGTCTTTTTTCCTAACTTGAGGGGGAAAAAAATCATGATCTGTTTTTCCTCAAGTCACAGAAGTTCAAAAAAGAGACTTAATTCAATTAACAAGTCAGCTTGAAACACCCACTGAAGTCTTTTTGCTACCAGGACAAAAGCTTAAAGGAAAGAGAAATTCTAAGTAACTCCATACTTTCTAATCAGACCAGGTTTATGCTTGTGTATGGTAGACTTACTAATTTCTAAAATACAGCACTTTCAGAAAAGTTAGCTTAACACTTATGTTTTGCAGCTGAAAGTAATTAATTAGCATAGTTGTTATTTTTGAGACAGGTAAATACAGGGAATAGTGAAATGAAACTCAGAATTTCTGGAATTAACTGTGATTTTTGAATTTCAGTGGTTACCCAATATCTTAAGATTTGTGTTTAAACCTCTAACAACCATAGCTGCTGGTTCACATTTTGAATATTTGTCACCTGTGCAAACAAGGGCAGGTGTTTTAACTTGTCCATTTAAAGTTATAACAAGTAGAACTTCCTTCATCTCTACATCTAACTTGAAGCAAAGGAATTGTGACTGAGGTAAAAAAGATCTTCTGATTGTTTTGCAGCAGTTTTTGCAGCGTTGATGCATGTTTTCTTTTTGTGTTCTCAGATTATGTTTCATGTTGGTGGTCCACTTTCAAACTGAATCTCTACTCGCTAACTCTGTGCTGATATAAAACATGAACAAATTCAGAGGAAGATCTTTTTGTGGAGAACCTCTTCCAGCACCTAGCCCTCTCCTCCTGTGCTCCAGCTGCACTATAACTGAGGTCTGTCTGAGCAGACTGATTTCGGAAAAGGATGCAAGAGAATGTTGCACTCAGAGGAATTAAGGTGGGTTTTTGTTTTGTTTTTCTTTTTTCTGTTGCTCTAAGCTGCCCAGTCAGTAGAGGAAAATATCCAAAACTTCAGAGCAATGCGCAAGGGGAAGCTTAAAATCTCATTCCCAAAGAAGCCAATTTATCTTTCAAGGTTTCAGGATTTTTTTTTTCCTCTTCTCCTCCTACCATGCCTAAATTTGGCCTTCTAATAACATTTTTGTAATATACCATTACACAAAGAACACAGCAAAAGCCCATTCAGCTCAAGCCCAGCTGCTTGTAAAGGCTGAATGAATGAGCTGTTTTTTCTTTGCACTCTGCTCAGTGTGTTTCTCAACACCTCTGATTTTTTTTTTTTTTTCTTAAAGGAGGAATTGGGACAGGATTTTCCTTTTCATTTTATAGGTCAGTTACCTTTCATCAGCTCTGGTCCAGAAGTGTGAGGAAGCATCTCTTCAAGCTCAGTATCCGGTGATCCAACAAGCCTGTTAAGGTATATTGCAGTCTGTTGTAAGTTCACCACAGGAATTCACACCTGAAGGATGTCATTTTCATTAGTCTTGTTTGTAGCAAGAAGACAAAAAGTGGGCATCTTTGATACACTCTGATCTTTTATTAAGAGGGAACTACTAGAGATTGCATCATGGGCCTGTACATAGGCATGAGGTTCCTTTTGGATGCTACAGTATATCTTCTGTAGTGCCTCATCATATCCATGATCCCCAAGGGGATGTGTTTTGCTACTGTAGGAGAACAAAAAATATACTATGTCTACGTTTTAGGCACCTGGGCTGTTCCAGTGTGATCCAGGGGATCGTCGGCCTAGGGTATGTAGACAAAATATGCTCGGCCACAGAATCCCCTACACACGTTTTGTTATACAGTTTAGCCTACTGTAAAACTATAGTTTCGCAGGAACAAGGAGGGAGCCAAAGGAATTGCTCAGCACCTCTGCAGGAGCAGAGATGATGCACGCCAAGGTTCTTCCAGGTGGAAAGAGAAAATCTACTATTGACATGGTGATGGTGAATAAGGAATGATTGTGCACTCTTTCATTGAACGTCTTCTGCTTCTAGTAAAATACCAAGAGGTAAATTGAAAAAATCATAAACAAGGTACTTTTGGGCACAATGTAACCTATGGCCACAGGTTTCTGTGGATGATAAAATTTACACAGCCTCAGGGAGAGTTGAACTGAATGTTTTCATGGAGGAAACACCCATTTTGGGCTGTTCAAGATGCTGCTGCTAGTTCAGGTGAACAGTGGAGAAAAGGTAGTAGGAGTTGAGGTACTTGTCCTCTCCTTAAGCTGTTCATAGGCACTGCTATGAGTTCCCGATGAAGAATAAACACCAGGTGAGATGGATTTCCTTATTTTCTTAAAGTTGTGTCCAAAAGAAAAATTACATTTTGAAAGTCAAAATGTTTCATTTCCCCTTGCCAACTTAAATCTGATTTGTTTTACAACTGAGTGAACTTCAGTCTTCAGAAAACATTAAAAAAAGGTTTTATTTCACAGCAAATGAAACATTCTGCGTTTTCTTCAAGTGTTTTTTTGGGGATTTTTTTTTCCCCTTTTGGAAAGCAAAACTGACATTTTTGTTTTGGGGTGACATGAAACTTCTCTTTTTCTTTCTTGACCCCCCAAAATTGATTATATTCATGCAGCTGTCCTTGAGAAAAGAGCTGCCTTTTTTTCCCATGCTATCAAATTTGCTATTAAAACAAAACAAAGAAATGGCAGCAATGGCCTAGAGAAATAGTCATGGAACATTGGAAACCAAAAGGGAAACCTTGCCAAATGCAGTCAGTTTTCAACCTCAAGGGGGATGAGGGGGTGAATATTGTTGTATAGTTTGCTAAGTCACTTGTAAAGCACTTTGGGTGCCTCAAGGATGAAAGGCACTGTGTGAACACAAGTTGTTGTTATTATGACTTGTGAAATGTGAAGACATTATTAAAGGTTGTGGTCAAATTTCCCTAGGCAAAAAAAGAAATTCTCCTGTTGGTTTTGCTTACCTCAATTGGATGTTTACAAGGTGCCTGTAACTGGCTGATTCCCTCTTCAGTGTTAAACCCCATTTCAGTGGTCATGTTCCTTTTCATTGGCAGAGTGTTATGTAGTTTCTTGGAAATGAGTTTTACTGGGCAGTTCCCTGTGCTGCTGGATGTCAGACACCCTGTCTTAATCACCATTCTCTATTGACATTTCTTCTCTTGCCCTTGAGGGGTAAAGCTGAACACTTCTTCATGGCTGAAGTTTTGCCATATAGAAACTTCAGTATCTGAGGTGACAATGACCCTAAGGCAGACCTTTCCCATCATCTTTCCCAGAATCTAGTAATCCATGAGATAGGGCAAAGACAGTGGCACCTGCTTGTTCTCCTTATACTGCAGATACGACCTATAGATTGAATCAAAAGAAAAAAATTCACCTGCTCTCCTTTCTACAACGCATTTCTGCCAAAAAGACAAATGTTAGTGTTCACAATATTCCACCTGGTGTATGGGAGACTTTCTTCCACTAGCCAAGCATGCTCTGTTACCCAAACCTCTTCCTGCCCTTTTCTCCATCTCAGGCTTGAAAGATTGACGGTGAGGTTGATGCTCTGACAGCCCTTCTTTGAAAATTACCTTCATCACAGAAGATAAAAGGCCTGGATTTGGTCCATGTTTACCTGGAGAGTCACACGTAGTAAATACCACAGAGATAACGTGCTGCTAAGTTTTACATGCAAATTCACCCAGCAGTTTTGTTGTTTTTGGCATCCACCCAAAGCTGCTCTCTCTGAGGGTCACAATATGTGTAAAGAAAGGGACGAGTTAGCATCCATTTTATGTGCCTAGCTGAGAGGGGAAGGGGATGGGTAGGACTTACAGGTGGCGCAAGGGAGGACTGATTTGCTATATTAATTCATGGGGACAGGGGAGAAAAGAGCAGGGATGAGCTTTCACACTCGTGTATTTCTAGGATCTCCAGATACTGGAACAGTGAACGGATGTATTCTTCTGATATTCTCACCACTCTCCCCTCCCTGGTAACTTGCTGGATGTAGCTAAAAATTGCTGCTGTGTTGCCCTAATGAAATCATTCTGCCTGTCTTTGCACTCTCAGTTTCTAAAATTTTAGGAAGATAAGCACAGTTAAGAAGACTTCTGGCTCTAAATCCCTTGAAATGGAGCAACTGCCCAGAGGACAATGATGGCCTTTGCACATTTTCCAGTCTGCTGGCAATGACTTCAGTGCATCCCCTCACAGATGTGCAGCAGGTACCACAAATTCCTAAAGGAATTGTGCAAAAGGGCCAGCTGATTGGCAAGCACACAGGGATCCTTGTTTATCTGTTTCAGCAGAGGGAGAGGCAAATCTGTTGTTGCCTCTTGCCCCAGGTTGTGACATTTTGCCAAACCTGGGGCAAGCTAAAGGCTGCTAAAGCAGAGGCCACAACAAATGTCGCTGTGGTCTTCTGCATGTCCCCCTCCCTCGTTGAAAGTGCCAGCTCTTCATCCATGGAAGCAGTGATGACTCCCTTGCCTGGCATCCCATGCCTTTCTTCCAAAGCTGAAATGGCTCAGCAGGAAGAGTAGGGAACTGGATTGACTGCAGGGTAGAAAGGTGGGTGAAGAAGGGGGATGGGGCTTGTAATCTAAATTGATTTAAACTGATGGTTTAGGTTCTTTGAGGTAGGGATTCAACAAGCTCCTACAGTGTTCTTACCATCTTTGAATGCAAGCACTTCGGGCTATTTTAAGCCTCTGTGAAAGGAATAGCAGGGCAGCGTGTAAAATTTTCTCAGCTGACACTCAGGGGAGGAGAAGCTGCAAGTGAGGAAGAAAAAGCCTTTGAAAATTCCTACCTCCTCCACTTTGAGCTGCCTCCGGGGTTGAATTGCATGACCCACTATGCTCCTTGCATAGCTGTGCAAAGACCCCTGTGGTACTTCATGGAGACCTGACAGTCAGGCATCTGTCTAGGAAGAAGGGTGTTCTGCACAAAGATTGCTCCTTTCAGAAGGGGAGGAGGTGATCGCTAATACCTGGCTTTGCATTTGCACACTCAATCTAGAATTCACAGGGGATAAAACCTAACCAGCTCCTGGCCAGAAGTTGTCTTTACATCCATTTAGATTGTTGGAGTCTTGAAGGTACCTTCTTCTGCTTTGGTTTGTCTTTATTAGAGTATCCCAGCTTCATGGTTGCTCCAGGAAGTCAAGAAATGGACTTATAAGGCATCTCTGTGAGCACAGAGATGACCAGGAAACCAGTCCTGAAGGATTCCTATCAATACCAGACAGGTAGAAAGATATTGCATGTATTGCTATGTGTGGTATGCAAAATATACATTGAAAGAAGTAAGCTGCATTTTCAGCCATGTGAGAACGTGCTTCTTTTCAGACAACTTCACACAGTCTTGCCTGTAACAAATTTACTGTGAAGACAACGGATCATCATATCATCAAACCAAAAAATCAGAAAAGGCTGTGAGAAGCGAACCCAAATTTTGAAGAATATCTGTGAAGATTAATTTAATTTCTTGATGTGCTGCTCCTGAGAATGATGCTCAGAAACTGATGCAGATCTCACATTTCCATTTGCATTTGATATGACAAATCCAGGGTTGTGACAAGTGTATTTTAGACAAGTATTTCCAAGACTTCTAAGAAGTCAGAATGGGATGCCACCACCAAGAAACTTCTGTTTGTGAATGTGCAGACCCTTAGCAAATTAGAAAATATGTGTTTTCTATCACTGTCCCTGAGTTCAGTTGCTTAGAAAATGGAGGAATATATTTTCCTTTAATTCCATTTATATTTAGGAGAGCTTTGTCCGTGTGTTCACTTTTGACTACAGAATGGAGTACATAATTAAAAAAAAAACCTCCAGACATCCAACAATAAACAAGTAGGCTCTGATTCAGAAAATTACTAAATCACCTGTGCAATTTCATCTCAATGATTCATCCTGTTAAAAAGTTATGTGAATACTTAAATACGGGATTACTATTTCAGCTGTAATATTTATATGGCTTATTTAATGGCATTTCACCAAGTTAGAGCTCAGGCTAGCCCCTAATTCCTGGTTCAGCAAGTCTAAGGTTTCTCAGCCTCCTTAGGTCACAACCCCTTTCTAGAAGTCAATCATTTTTGCGACTCCCCATAAAAGTAGGAGTGAAAAATCTGCTGGTGATAACACGGTGAAGTCTCTCTAACGTGTTTGTGCTCAGGTTTTCTGAGATCTTGGCAGGGGATATTCGACCTTGGAGATGAAGGTGGTACAGGGAGGAGAACAGCAAGATTTCTTGGCCTTAGATTGTAATAACATTTCAGTGCCTCACAAACCCTCTTGATTGCCTTTCTGACCCCTCACTCCCTTCTCCTACCCTATCTGCCCTGGTTTTGCAATGCACAAGTTGGGAAACTTTTGTTACAAAGACAGCTAACCAGGCAGTTGTTTCAAGGAGTAGAGAACTGACCGCTTTGTAGCGGTGAAATGCTTGACCGCCCTGGCTAGAAAAAAGAGAAAACAAAACCAGGGTGCTTCATCTCTCGTGTAAATTGGCCAAATCAGTGGGGAGGGGAGGAGAAGGAATGTGGTAAACATCCAGGCTGTGACTATTAACTGAAGTAAGCAGTCTTCTGATATTGTCCTTATGCCCTATGTTCTCCTCTGCATCCTATGGGATCAAGTCACAAAGTAGGAAAAGAAACCTGCATTCTTTTCACTTTAAAGCAGATTTTCCAGATTTCAGATCATTCTTGGAGACTATCGTTTCATGGTCATTATTAAAATATGCATGTCAGAGCTGAACTCCAGATCTCAGTCAAAGTCTTCCTAAAGCAATATATGAAACTAATTTGGGTTTCCTAATCCTAGCTGCCATTTCGTAGTACAGTGTTGTGCTTTTAGAATATGAATGATAAGTGTTTATGCTGGCCAACTACCCAAGCCACTCTGTTAGGCTGTCTATAAACGGCAATAATTGGGAGAACATGTTTACAAACTCTCTTCACACCTCTCTGACAGGTTCCAACTCTGCCTCACTCTGAGGCTTTCCATTTTACTGAAACAGCCTGGCAAGAACATTTGTTTGCTTAAGAGCCAAGAGTTTAAACTCAGCTTTGGAATACATAGCTTGAGTGAATCTGATGGGGTTTCTCTGATCTCACTGCCCCGATGCTCAAGCCTCTCTCTAGCGTTAATAGTGTTGTATCTGAGAGGTAGAGAAGTCCTAACAGCTGCGTTTTTGACTGTGCCCACATGCCCTCTCAGAGGAACTTGCTCAGACTTAAAGAGGAAATCTTTCAGCAAAACCAGGACCAAACATGGGTTTCCAAATTCCAAACTCCATTCTCTAAGCAAGGCCACCTTTTCTTTCCTGTCCTTTATCAACAGGAGCGGTACTCCCACGGTGCTTCTGTACGCAGATTATTCAGCCTCTCAGCTTGCAGTTTTCCATTTCATTTCCACACAATGGTAAGGTACAAAGATGCTTCCTCTTTTAGTGGCTACCTCTGATTTGCAATTAGCTGGTGCTATTCAGACAGCATTTATGTGGCACTGGGGTTTTTCTGTGATATTGTTTCCACGTCTACATTCTGCAGGTCGCAGAAGGTTTTATGCTCTCATACCTGTACTGTGTTTCTCAGCTGTGACTCACGAGCAGTCAGCCATGCTATTCACTCCCAGAACACCATCTGACATTTGGAAACCTCTTTAGATGTGAGTATGTCTGAAGGTTACTGTGGATCTGTCCGTCAGTGACCTGGTGGGACAGATGTTTACAATTACTTTCTCAGCAGATATAGGCCAAGAGCTGCAGTAAAGATTATGAATCATTTCTGTGCCCAGTTTATCATTTGGGGTAACAGAATCGGCAACATTAGTCTTGGAAACTGTTGGTTAAAGCTAACTTGGCTATTTGAATATTCATTAAAGCATGCAAGATTTGAAGGAAGTTATTTTCTTGGTTGTTTGTAAGCAAGCAAGAGATACTTGCACTTAACTTATGCTATAGCTTTGTGGCCACCATCACACCTCTGGGTTTTCATTAGCATATGTCAAAGTAGTCTGTTAAAGCCTGGAAGGCACTGTAATACATTTTATTAGAACATAGTGAAAGTAATGTGAAAACCTTCAAAAAAATCTGCCCCTAGTAGAGTGTGAGTGGCCGATGTGACCACTCTGTAGAAGTTAAAGCCGAAAATGACTAACATGTCTCTTCTTTTCACCTGTAAAGATCTTCATAGTAGAGTAAGGTAACCACACTTTTCACCAGATTATGCACAGTTTGAAATTTCAAGAGGCTATTAAGTGAGTTCTTTGGTACCCTGAATATTGGTAAAAAGAATATCATAAACACTTCTTTAGTTATAATTTTGTTATATTTTGTTATAAATAACTTTTATTATATTAGGGTTTTATTACTATTATGATTACTATTATTTATTATTATTTGCTTTATCTCACAGTTTATATTGAGTACAAATTTATTTTCAAGATCCAGTCATACACTGAGTTTCTCCAAACATGAATGCAGGATTCATAAATTAAATTCGTACTCTGTGGTACACTGTATCTGTTTTGCTTCTGCTTGGAGTAGAGCTTGGTTAGTTTATTTTGGATGTTCTTCATTACTGTCAGTGGTAAGGGCGCATGTGCAAAGGCTCACGTGCAAATGTGGTTCTGAGTGTTATTCCTAAAGCTATTTAAAATATGGGGAAACTGAGGCAGAGGGCAATTCATTTGTCCACCATCACATGTATAATAATTGCTGAGGATGTGGAATAGAACCAGAGCTCCTGAAATGAAAGTATGTTATATATTTATGGAAGAAGATCACATAAAACATAGGTTTTATAATTCCCTGTTTGGGAAAAAACTAGGTAAAATACTGAGCTTTATTTTTCACAGTCTTGGTAGTTCTGGAGCTACAGTTAAAGCTGATGCGGTGTTTACTGCTGCTTCCCTGCTTATTTGTGTCTGTTGCTTTTTATCCTGGACTCCCTTGTACATAAGCTCTCACCTGCGTGTGCCCAGAGCAAGGAGATTTTGACCCAAGACTAAGGCATGCTAGAAGCTACAGTAGTGTGAACAGCTTTCAAGAGGTCGTAATCATTGCTTTTCCAGCTATTCTGCACCTTTATAATGAGCTGTCCTCTGAAGTGCTTTTCTGAGCTCTTGCATGTCTTCCTGCCTGTTTCTTATGGGTATGAAACCTGATCAGTTGGTGTCTCTGCACAAAGGGACGAGGAGTACTGCTGAAAAGCCCATAGGCTTTTGACATACTTTTTCTCAGCTTGTCTCTGACAGCAGGAGGGTCAGAAGTTTAAGAACTTCAATTTGGATCCACAGAAGGCAAAGAAGGACTTCAGCCTCTATTGGTTTCCAAATTGAACAAGACCTCTTGCATACAAAATACTGTGATGTTCTTGGAGAAACTTACATAATTTTAGTGTGCATTTCAGCAAGCAGTTTCTGTCTACCCTTCAAGACCTTCTCCCCCAGACCTGACTTTTCTCAAGCTTGACTGCCTTTGAAATTAAAGATGTCACCCATCTAACTGTTGGTCAGCATCAACCATAGTATTTTTCATGTGTGGGAGGATATTTCAACCAAAAACTGATGAAGTCTTTCCTTAAAAACAAAGTAGAGCAACAGGCATCATGTATGGTTTGGTGCAATGGTGATCAGGTTGCTCCAGAGCCCGAAACCAGGTCATCATTGCACCGTGCTTATATGTTAGAGTGGCAAATGCCTCAGCATGGAAATATCCATAGGAGCACAGCAGGCTCTTGTGGGATGGCTGTGCAACACAGGGGTCATGGTCCATGTAGTCTGAAGTCATGGAATCATGGGGTTTTAGGGTTTTTGTGTTTCAAATAAGACAGAGTCACAAGGCCTCAGGACCAGCCAAAGAATAATCGGTGCTTTTTCAGATTACAGAGGGTAGATTTGCCAATCTGTTCAGTTAAGAGGGTTTGTGGGGTCAGTCAAAGTTCAGTTACAGCAAACTCAACTGTGTCTGATTTTATGCATGTCCCTAATGCGCCCTTAAGGAAAGCAAATATCACAGCCATTTTCCACCTCAGCCTTATTGTCTTAATTATTTATCCCTCTCTGGAGCTGTTGCTAGTGCAGAAGCTGGAAATCTTGTGCAGGTGCAGACTTACCTATTTAAACACAGGGTTCATTACTCCTGTGGCCCATGTGTTGGCTAACCAGATGTTTCTCCATCCCTCTATTACTCCATACTGTTCCCTTGTGGTTTTATAAAGGTAAATGAACGTTCAGGACAGCAACTTAGCCGTGATCCAGAGATATGTCCTGGATGGAGACATATCTAACACAGCATACTGCAGAAAGCTGAATAGACACGCTGTTCCTTCAGGGAAAAAGAGCAAAGTTGCTGCATAGTTCTACAGCTTCAATTTAGACTACAGCAAATGGGAACAGAGACTGGGACATCTTTCTGGAAACTGTAAGGTAGTGGTTTAAGCTCCCTGCACATCAGTGGGGAGAAAGACTCATTCACGTGACTTACTCCTCTGTTTTAGGTGCTTAGTAGGTTAGGAATTCCTTTAACGTTAGGAGTGGAAACAGTTGCTCACTAGGCACAGAAACCATTTGTAGTGCTCTGGAATTCAAGTCATGGCTGAAGTGGCATGGCTGAAGTGTAAGTAAGAACAATAGCTAGTTGCAGTTTGCAGTCTCAGCAAGGAACCTGAAGACTGAGTGAAGAGACTGAATGAGAATCTGAAGACTGTCCAAGCAAGGAGATTCTATGATACGCTGTGTCTAAAGCAGATACAGCCAGCAAGGCTGGGGACAGTGCTCATGGGGTAATGCCATGAAAGCTTTATTTTGAGGAGGAAATGGTTCTCTCAGGTCCTCAGCCCAGCTTCAAATCCCTTTAAAAAAAAAATCCAACCTGCATCTGGGAGTGGGAGAAAGAAAGGTTTAATTCTTAAAGATCCCGTGCAAACAATAAACAGAGTTTAGCAGTCAACAGGCAGATTAAACTGGCTGTGGATCAAATCACATCAAGAGTAGAGATTTATTGCAGAAAACAAGACATGGAATAAACCCTGCTCTGTTGCTGGAGCTGTAACTAACTGGTTCTACTGAGGAAAGGGAGGGGGGAAAGAAAATTACACTGTCTTTGTAAATAGGCATCAGCAAAGCTGTTCTGGGCATGCTTTCCTGCCCCAGTCCATACCACCCAGTGGGGTAAATATCTCATTCCAATAATACCACTGATTAAATGGCTGTGGGATAAGGAATTTAATAAATTCCACACAGCATGTGAATGATAATCAGGCCAGGAGCTTTATGCACTTTGGCTTATGACATATACCACTGGCATATTGGATAATTCAGGGAATATTCCCTTCTGTCTCCAGGTCTCTAGAGACTGTAGGGTATGCTGAGCCTTCTGCTTCGAGGGGTAGAAATAGAGAAAATGGGATGAAATGAGATGAGGGACATAGTTTGAATACCAGTTAAATCTACTAGGCAGGGGCACAGGCCTCCATAGTCTTACACTTATGGGGATTTAGGTGACCTGGTAAACAACTTTATTCATCCTGCATCTGAGGTGTGTAATATGCCTATATGCTTATCTGATGATTCATTTTGACTCCTCGTTACAAGGGTAAAAGCCTTTTTAGATCGCATATACCCTGTGTGCCTGGGGACAAGAACAAGATGATTCCTTACTCCATTGCATTGCTATTAATCTGTATAGGGATTTCTCATCCGAGACATTCAACTCTAGACTGGACTCTGTCTAGTAAGAAGGTACTTTTTCACACTTGAAATTCATTGAATGTGTCACATAATGTGAAACCCAAACTTACATATCCCATAGTTCTGATCAGAGTTCCCAGGCAGAAACTTGAGTCATCCTACAGCCAGTGTATATGGAACGTACCTGTATCCACACATGGAGGTCCTTTCAGTTTCTAGTTATAATGGAAGAAGCCCTTCTAGATTGCATGTGCTCAGTCTCCTTTGCATACTGATTAACCTTTCATGGGGTGTTCAGTAAACATAAAAGAATTGATAACATCCCCTTTATGTGAGTGCATGGCACATAATGCGGTACAAATGGAGGGATTGCATCTTCTCCCCACAGCCATCAGGGAAATTGGCTTCTGAGGCTGCTGTGAAGTAGCTGGGGCATGCTAAGCTTTTTGGTATCTGCTGCTGATGGACACTAAACTATGAAGGAGTGTCATGGTGTAGATATTACCCTGAAAGGCAAAGATGTAGAAGAATTCAGATTTTTTTTTTCTTTTTTTAAACTGTGTTCTTCCTGTGTTTTGGAAATAACAAGTTAAAAGTTTTGTGTTTTCAGGTGTGCCTCAAAGCAATTTTCTCTATCATTAACCAGAGCTTTGGTGTTTTTACATCAGCAAGCTTTCGACACTGACTTGGTGCATTTAAATAGGTAGGTCTTCAGAGTTTGCATAAAAGAAGGATTTTATTTATATTTTTTAAATTAAAAAAAGTATCTGTAGTCTTCTGTTGTACAGGCTAACTGCTGGGCTGAATTATATATTCAGAGGGCTCCCTCTCCCCATATCACAGCTCACCTCAGCTGCCTGAGCTGTAGGAATGGCTGCCACTTCATTTATTCTCTGGAAAAGGGGCTAACGCACAGTTTGCCAGTGTATTTCACAACTTGCAAGACAGGAGATCAGGTATCCAGGTTCTGTCCCTGGCTCTGGGAGAAGAATGTGGCTTGGGGGGGGTCTGATATGGGATAATCAAAGCTCTTTCAGCTCGAAAGGCATTGCAGCTGAATAGTGAAGATATAGGCTTACTGTGCCATAGTCCTGCTTTCTGGCGAAGGTGACCTTTGGTAATCTCTGCGTTAGCACTGCTGTGAAATACGGCAGCAGCTTGAACTCGACTGTCTTCCATAATTGGGATTTATGGCCTTGGTCAGTAATAAGGATGAAGAAATGCGCAATATCAATCACAGCAAGTTGTAAGTGCATGAACCAGAGTTAGCTCAGGCAACTGGCTCTGAGGTTACAGGAGTGTTGGTGAGGGAGCAACATCCATCTGTTCTTCATACCTGTCCCTGAAGCAATCTTATGTCACTACTGTGATCGCTTCTTTGTGGTGCGTGTCTTTTCACCTAGAATAGAAAAAGGGTAAGATCATAACATACTGAATGCTTTATATTTGTAATGCTGTTGCATCTGTCAATATTTGGAGATCATCCTACAAAGTACAGTGGTTTTGGATAGACCTTTAAAAAATCAAAGCAATCTGATGAAAAACGTGGGAAAAAAGCCCATTTTCTGAATTTGTGAGTTTTTTATTTCTATCAATTCCTTTTTCGTCAAACGGATTCTGCTCAGAGCTTCCTTTAAGGGTGATGTTTGCCATTTTATGGAAATCTTTGTACCACAGAGATTTCTGTAGAAGTGACAATTTCTGATTCAGCCTCTGCTGTGGAATTGTAGCTCATTATCTCCATTACAACTGCTTCCCGTCATTTCCAACAGTTGATAAAATTCTGTTCTGTTTTCTAATGTAAACGATACTCTGCCTCAGTAAACTGGTGCATGGCTTCTCAAAACCTCTGGTGTGCAAAGGATTGGCAACTGGCGGTTTTGTATTTGTTCTATTTTATTTGGGCTATTTCTAGGCATGTGGAGTGATAAACATAGGGTCACTCTGCAGATGTGGACATCGGTAAGCTATAGTCTCCAAGGTGGCTAAGGGAATTTTCTAAAATTATGTTGGATGACTTTCAAGGTAATAATATGATGCATTTTTCACAATTAAAGCTAATCCTATATGTTCTATTTCAAAATTTGCATATCTGCAGTACAGTTGAGCAGCATCAGTTCTGCTTAATTATCCAATCCCTCACAGTTATAATGGAAAGTTCTTCAGTTTCTAATTTTGTTTTCCTCTTTATGTTTTTTACCCTTACTTTTGAGTTGTTTTGCATGTAAGTGCTTCCACTGTCACAATGGCTTTCATAAGACTGAAGGGAAAAACAAGCACCTTTCTGCCAGGTGTTTTGAATCTATTCCTTTTTTCTCTCTTAATAAAAATCAGTATTCCATCTGCTCTTGAACGTGCACATCTCCACTGCCAGTCCTATCCCAACCTCACACCCCTCCAGCTGTGCACATGTTTCTTATTACTAGACAAGTCTGTGGAGGAGGAGAGCAATTATTGCTTGGTCCCCATCTGAAACAAATTCCCAGGATGAAGGATGGCTTCTCAGATTGAAATTTCTTGTAAGAATAATGATGCCTTTCAGGCCCTTAGCAGTTTAGGTTTCCTTCAGAAAGAAGTATCTCTCAGTAAAAGATGCCGTAGGAAACTTATATTTGTGTTTAATTCTATTCTTGGCAATTCTTGTTATTAACATAGATGATCTAGGTGATGTTTCTTATGACTTTGGAATGGGTGAAGAATGCACCTTTCCAAAAACCAGATGAGGGTAGACAGACACAGCTGGATGTGACCCCAGAATCACCATGTTCCTCACTATCAAAACTGTTTATATATTTATTATGTTTATCTTTTTGTGTGGGTATGGGAGGAGTAGTGGAAGCATTATAAAAGCACCGGCTTTCTTGCATTATTTTTGAATCTGAAAGACAGAAATCTGGGAAAAAAAGCTAAACCTTGGTGTGTGTTCATAATTGTATACATATGATTGTTGTTCCTGTTAATGACACCCTGCGGTGGACCCATCCTGCAGGGGACCCAGAAGACACACTCATGTAAACATGAATGCAGTCTAGAAGCCAAATACCACCAGCAAATTCTTGTTGGAATTAGTAGGTCAACTGCATATCCACACAGTTTCAAATAGGTTGGTATGGAAGTAGCATACTCAAGTGTGATTGCACTTGAGAAAATTATCTTTAGTTAAAACTTCACATATTTGTGCAAATACTCTTACTTTCTCATTTCTGTGTTATAAAATTACTTCACTATCTGAAGTTTCCTTATGATGCTGTGATATTTTAATGTTTGTCCCTCCTCATCCAGAAAGAAATGCTTTCATGTTTTGGGGGAGACTGATCCAGGCAACAAAGGTTTCTCTCTGGGTGTCATATGGAGAATGAATTTGTCGTTTTTAAATGTATTCAGAATTGCCATCTAACGAGAATGTTAGTGTGAGTGGAAGGGAAACAATAGAATTGCCATAGTGGAAAAGAGAGGGACAATGAAGGTGTGGAGGCGATGGTGGTAGCAGTTGTAAAACACTAGAGAGGCAGATCTGGGCACCCCTGACAATCACAGATCAAATGAGAGGACCAGAAGGAAGTGCTGGAAGAGATGTCAAGTACTGTCTTGAGAGAAAGTTAGATAGTTACAGACATCCTTGGTGGTCCTGGGAGCCTGGGGACCTTGTGGGCTTGTAGTTATGTCCTTTTGGAAGCCTCTTTCTACTGTTCAGATGGGTTTTGCAGCAGTCCCTTGCTGCTGACCTGAGATTCCTGTTATTTATGACCTCTTATGTTCCACTTCTCTTGGCTGGATTCATCCCACTGTGGCTATTCCAATGGGATTCAGTATTTCCTTTCTAAAATAAACACCTGTCCTGCATCAACCTTCTTCCTTGTGTCCGTGTCTAGTTTAGCAAATTGCATAGCCACTAAGTAGTCCCTCTAGCTGCTGCCTTCTCCTGTCCATCACTCCTTCATATGACAGCTTAGGGTTGGAAACGTCGCTTCTGTGTCCCCGATCTCTTCCTCCAGAAAGTTATTTTCCTCTTTAATTTTATTTCTCTTACAGAAATGGCCATTCCAGGAGAAGGTCGTGTTGTTTGTGCTGTTTTAGGAAGGTAAGAAGGGTATTTAGTTTTAGTTACAGCAGCTAGATTTCAGTATGTTGTTTCTATAAATGGACCACTACAGTGTTTGTTATGAAATGGCCTTTGATATAGAATGGCCACAGCCTTACAGCTTCCAAATATATTTCAGACCTCTATAAAAATGACAAACCTCTCTGTGGCCACAGGGTATGGACATACACGCTTCCAAGAGCTCAGTTGTACCATCCTGAAATTAAACTGAGAACTGCTGACTTAATGTTGAGAAACAAGCGTTGTCTGCTTCTCTTTTACTTCTCTTCTGCTTCTGTCTTTGAGTTCTGGAGCCAGACTGGCCAATTCTGGGGAAAAATGGAGGACAAGAAATAGTGTAATAGTTGTCTGGTTATGACTCAGATCCTCCAGTCATCTGACACTGATGAAAGGAAGTCATGCATAAAAAAATGACTCTGGTCCTTCCAAATTGTGATGTAGGGTGTTGGTTCAGGTCAAGGTATAGCAAAGATCTGCCCAGTCTTGATCCAAATGAACCTGAATTTATCAGACTTTCAAAGATTGCTTCTCGAGTGAAGTGCGAGAATGCACCAATTCCAGAAATGTGACAGGGGTTTATGACTGTTGCGGTTTGTGTCCATTTTATAGATGAAGGTTTTTTTGGTTTCATTGCTTCCTGTGACTAGCAAGATTAGGCAGGGATGGGAAAGAAAGAGATCAAAGCAATAGGCAGAATACTGAAAATTTGTGAAACAGTTTTACTGGCAGAAGTACAAAAGATTTCTCCAGACTATGCTCAGAAAAACATCCAAGCCTTTAAGAGTTTGCTTCTCAAATTCATCTTTGAGTTTTACGTGGTTTGCTCATCAGTGCCACAGCAATGGGACATGGTATTTCCCAGGGATAAATATCACAGAATATCACAGAATAGTAGGGGTTGGAAGGGACCTCTGTGGGTCATCTAGTCCAACCCCCCTGCCGAAGCAGGGTCACCTACAGCAGGCTGCACAGGACC
>Ga0065711_1031192_pt1 | contig 30306 bp, 20 predicted proteins | sample Hoacrofraction12_FD_59098 | JGI IMG/M metagenome (GOLD analysis project Ga0065711, IMG submission 59098) | Hoatzin crop microbial communities from Cojedes, Venezuela - Epithelial fraction 12 v2 (version 2) | ecosystem: Host-associated > Birds > Digestive system > Esophagus > Crop | place...
AAAAAAACAAGGGAGAGAAAAATATATCTCAAATATTACATCTCTAAGCCTTTTTCAAGAAAGTTGGCAAGCCACCACAAGGCACCATGGAACACATCCCAGCAGGCTGCATGCTTGCCTCCCACCATGCCACATAAAAGGTGGCTCTCAGCCAGAAACCCTGAGTTGTAAGCACAAAGTAAAGCTGGAAAGCTTGAGGGTTCCCGTGTTGGGCAGAACATTCCTCAGTTCCTTCCCAAGTACGCTGCCAAGAGGACAAAACCAAGACTCAAGTGCTTCTTCAAAACCCAGTTCTCCACGAAGTTACTTGGTCTCCTGTGCTTCAGCCCCTCTTCCTCACCCCTCCACGCTGGAAAGCCCTCTCTGCTCTCCCCAGGAGCCATGGTTGCCTTTCCCCACCCTTCCAAGAGCTGAAGACCCAGCAGCATGACCACGGCAGAAGTCAGATGGGTGGCCTTGGGCAGCAGATGGAAAGCAAGAAGAGCTGGTTCCCACTCGGTGCCTGGTAGAGCAGGAAGGATGCAACCAGCTATAGCTGCGAAAGCGAGGGTCTGTGCAAGCTGCTCATATCCAATCTGCTTAATTCCTATTTGCTTCTTTAAATAACGAGGGCTCTCTGCCTGACTAGAAGATTTAAGACAGCCAGTCAGCCAAAAGACAGGAGCTCCTGCATTCCTGTGCCTCACTCAGTACTGCCTGCGAACCCTCTTGCAAATAACCTTAAAACCAGGAATTCATCAACAAAGCTAAAGGAGTCTTCTTCTCACCCAGCTAATTAGTCAGATAAGAGACACACAGTTTGGTCTGCAGAGATAGCACTAAATATATAGACAGCCATACGTGTACATACATCTAATTTAATAAGGGACAATATGGTTTAACCAGCTTTTTCTGAAGAAGCAGCTCCCATCTGCTGAAGCTAACTGTATTTCTGCTGTGTTTTACGCACTGCGGTGTGTTGGCCCTTGCTGCCCAGGCAGGGCTGGAGCAGGGTGGTCAGGCTGGACCAGGGTGGTCGGGCTGGAGCAGCATGAGGATGCTCCTCTGCATCCCCATCTCCAGGGCCAAGAGCTGGGCATGTCTCACCCCTCTTCTCCCGGGCATAGCTACCGTACAGGGGACTCATCCCAAGCCACAATCCATCACTTGTCACAGAAAAGGGATTTGTGAGGTCTGCTCCTGACATCATCAAACAGGACGCGTGTCGTATCTGCTGTGTCAATACGTCTTCACAAGGCTGTAAGGCTACGCGTTGAATCGGTTTAGGGTTTTGACCAGCTCTGGACCTAACAAGCAGCCTTTCACTGTAATCTGGTTTTAAGAGCCTTGAAAGGCTGATTAAAATGCGCCCATTGTATACTGAAGAATTTGTATCCTATAAATAGCGTATTAATCATTTATGGCGATCAGCTATGGCTTGAGATTTTAAGTTCTACACTCCCTGAATGCCAATGGAAAAGAAGAGCAAAGCTGGCTCCCTCTGCTCAAATCTCCAATCTCTGGGGAGCTAATTAGCGCAGAAACACTTGCTGGAAATTTTCAGCAATCTCTCAGTGCTGTGTCTGCTTGGGATTTCAACTCTTCAATACTACAGCCAAACAAAAGCTACTGGACGGCTCTACTCGCCTTCGCCAAACTTCAAGAAACAGACTTTAATATATTTAAAAATGCAATTATTGAACTGTCTAATTCAAATATTGTACTAAGGAGAAGTTGTCTCATCCCGCCCGCTCTCGGTCGCTTCCAGCCATGTTTAGCCAACAAAAAAATGAAATCTGGATGTGGCTCGCCGTGGCGTTATCACACGGGGGTATCTGTACGAATCTCTGCCTCCTTTCAAAACTGCTGGTTTCATTTTAAGCCTGGAAAACGCAGTTTCCTAGCATCCATGAAGACGCTGGTATCCTCTCCCATTTTGCCGGGGGAAGGGGGCTGAGCGGTATGTACCAAACCCCACCTTTTCTGACTGGACGTGATGTGCCCAGGCTGCAGAGCCCCAGTCCCAGCTCCCCAGGACCCACCGCTTTCAGACCTCAGATCTCCTTGTCTGGATGAAAACAGAGAATTCACCTATATAAGAAAATAGAAGCATTTGTGTATTTGAATAAGACTTCATGATTAAACAATTATTTTTAAATAAAACCATTCCACACAGAAACACTTGGCAAATACTGGATTGAGGTGTGAAAGCACCAGGAGATGACTTTGCATGCTTCCATCTGCGTCAGCAGGTGACTTCAGTGCCTGTGTTTTGGTGGTGTGAAATTCCCCTTTCAGTCCTACTGGGTAGATTGGTAAAACCCAATGTTCAAAAAGATTCCAATGGCTTAAGCGGGAACTGGTTTTATTTTCTCAAAGACACAGCGCTAGACTTTACTGTATAAAAGCAGAGGCAAGCGGCTTCGGCCACAATTTGCAGCTCCCCACCGGCTCTGTTCGGGAGCTCAGGCTGACTGATGTGCATGTAAAGATTTACAATGCAAAGTAAAGAATAACTGATTAAAGTGGAATCCACAGCATTTTGGGACCTTAATGAGTTGTTGGAGAAAATTAATTTCCACGTTTAATATATGCAGTGACTATGAGGAAATCTTAGAATTTAATTAATCACAGCATAAAAAAAGTTATTGGATATTATTGTAAGTAAATACTACTTAATTATTTTTCTAATACCACGACCAATTTAGAAGTCATTTCCCCCAATACTGGTCCTGGTTCAGTCTGTTATATATTTATTGATCCAACTATAATCTCCACATTTTTTGAAATAACAGCACATTTTCAACATCTCCATTCTAAAACCAACAAACGTGTGGCACAAAACCCCCTTGCGATTCCAGAGCAGAGCTGTATGGTGCAAAGTCCAGCTTGCCTAGGAAAAGCAGCAGAAATAATGCAGATTCACGTTAATTTATCTTTAAACTCGGTGCTGTCATTCCCATCTCTTTTATTAGCTGTCGTCTGTAATTAACTAGCCTGCCCAAGAGCTTTTTTCAGCTATACTTCCCTGTTCTGATTTTATTGTGAACCCTGCTCCATTTAAAGCTTCACAGCACTTACTTTTTTCATTCAAGAGGCTTTCCCAGAGCAGTGATCAACAGTACTTTCAGTGAATGATGTATTTTTAGAAACTCATTTATCTCAAAAATGTTTATTTTGAACGCCCTTGCACTGTGCAAGACAAGTGGACGCACTTGGGAAGTATGACATTCGTCTTCCCGTAGGCTACTCCGTGAGATGCCCTTGCTCGTTTAAAGTACAATCCTGACTGACTCCCACAGAGCTTAGATCAAATCCAGACATTGCTTCTGTCAGTCTGAAGTAGGAGTGAATGGAAAAACTCCAAAATATCGTCCTGTTTCCTACCGACACCACTGAAGTTCTTTAAAATGCCCTTTCCAGCCTGTGCCTTCAGGAGCACCGGGATTACAACCAGCTGAAACACCAAAGCTTTGCGAGGGAACATGAAGTCTTATGGGTGGGTAAATGCTAGTGGTGGATTAATAAACCGTGTTGGGGTTTTGGCTGCTGTCGAGAGACAAAGCCCTTGAATAACTGAGTAGATACACCACTGTATACACACAAAGGCATCCACTGCTCTTTAGGGCACGTCTGCTCACTGGCTCTATTGCTTGAGGAACACCAACTGAAGTCCATCATCCTTTCCGAATTTTGAGCCAAAATTAATCTAGAAAAATTAATCATCTTATTTACATATTAAAACTTTATCTTGGAGATCAAACAGTAAAAAAACCTGATTGCATTGCCTATGTCAGCCCCCTTCCCAGCCCAGCCCTCAGGGTGCAAGCACAGGGCAAGATGTTCTTCCAGGTGGCTGGGAGCTGCGGTTCTGCTGCCTTGCAATTTCTCATGGTTTTGCTCCAGTTAATTATGGTTTTTAATTAGCCATTAGTTGTGCCTGGGGAATAAGATAAATGGTCTCTTCTGATTTAAAAAATTTAAACGATTGCATCAGTCTAAACAAAGCAAAACCTTGGATTATCACTAATTGCGCCTGGACCTGACTGACGCGCCGCTGCCGGAGCCTGGGTGGCACCGACGGGGAGGCTCCTCCAAAAGGCACACCGCGACAAGCAGCTCTGCTTGGTATTCAAGACACATAGGAAACCCCCAAAAACAAGGAGCGGGGGAGATTTATCTGCGTTCCCTAAAGTGCAGGCCAAGCGGCAGAGCTCGTACCCTGCAAATGGACACCGTGCACTGCGGGAATGGGCGTCAGCTTCACGGTGCAGCGAAGATCCCGACTTCGGCACAGCAGCAGGCACCAGCTTTGCAAAAAAATTGTCCTGGTGGCAACGTGTAACCAAACCATAACGGGGTACCGGAGGCTGTCACAGAAACCCACTGGGCAGGAAAGGCTACGCCAGCAAGGACGTTGCCCTATTTTCTTTTTTTTATGTGGGCATCAACATCTGCCAAAGCCAATTTAACACGGTTCACAAGACCTCTGTGATCGATACCAGCACTTGATGTATAGGATGGTTACACTAGAAATAAAACTATTTGGAACAGGAAAAATAAAATAAATCAATGTTTGCCTTTGAAATATCAAAATAAAACTTTTTTGGTAGAACTTTTCCCAAGCAGAAGCATTTAACCAAAATTCGTAGCAATTTGTTAAATATATCCCTTGATCCTTACCTTCCTTTTTTCTGGGCAAGGAATGGCAGCCATAACTTTTGCTGCAGCTCTACCAGCTGCCCGAGGGGTTTGGATGTTACAGGGAGAATTTAAGCATTTTCTGCTTGGGGAACTGCTCAGGTAACGCTGAGGTACAGGAGGACTTGAAACGGCCGACCTACATGAAATACAGCATTCATGTTACGAATAAAACTAAACAGAAATATATGGTTTGCACCCACATTTTGCCTTCACATGCATTTTTCAAGCAATGAAGGACCCGGGCGCCACTTCCAACAACTGATGCACTGATGTGAGAGTCCCATTTCAAGGCTCAGCTTTTGCAGGAAGCGTGTCCATGCCATGTCTCCTGCCCGGCCCCGAGCATCCCGCGTCTCCATTACTTACCAGCTTCTCTCACCCATCCTCCCCTGGTGACCCTTCTCACGTGCATCAGAAGCACAACTTCTGCAGCAAATGAATAAAACCCACGCCAGTTGTAAATGTTACAGAACCAAGAGAGACTTGCCTTAAATGAGAACTTCGCAAACAGGTTTGCAAAATCAATAGCACAGCTGCTGTAGTCACAAGTAAGAAAATGACATTCCATTGACACAGATTTTTAATTTTTTTTTACTAAACTCAGTGTAAGCTACTTCAGATAGAAAATGAAAAGGACTGCCACTTTCAAATCATTTTTTCTCTGCCAAGAACCATCCGAAAAAGTAAGTCCTGTGAGAATGCAAAGCCCCTCTTCTCTCGCAAACAGGATGGCAACTGCCTTACTGTGTTTTTTTTCTTCATGCATAAAAGGCGAATTTCTCTGCATGTTTTTATAGACAGCTGCAGGCAACGCAGAGCCTGCACCTGAGTGATTAGGACCAAAACATGCTCTTCTTGCTCATCAGAGCATACAGAGAATGAAGACTATTGCGGTATGGTTCTCGCAGCGCAGGTGGGTTTGGTTCAGGGACCGACTTCAGGTTCACTCTGTGATCATGGCACTAAACTCACAGAAAATATTCCACCCTGTGGAGCACAGAATCCAGTTTAAACTGCCGTGGGAAGGAACCCATTAGAGAAGAGCAAGGATTTTTCCTCCCAGCACTGAAGAGCAGCTGCAGACTTCCACTGGTCAGGCAGGAACAAGGGGAACATTTTAATTGGACTTAAAACTTTCGCTACTAAAAGAGCATGCCTGCTGAGCAGATGTTCCTCTTGCAGATGAAATGGTGCAAAGCCCTGCAGAGGACTTTGTGGGTTCGTTCCCTTTATTCTAGCTGGCTTTTTCACCTACAGCTGCCCTGCCTAAAGAGAAAGGACCCATTCACCCACTGTGCTCACGTGTTTCCTCATCCCTAGCCAGAAAGGTGCTTTCAGAGAAGTCAAACGGACATTGAGGAGGAGAGAATCCCTGCATCCTCCCAATATGTTCACCGGGTGTGGGATTCACACATCAACTGTGGGATTTCACAGGACTATGGAATAGGTTGCCCACAGCAAGCCCCGAATTACAACAATCCAACTTTCAAAGGCTTCAGCCTGAAGAAAGACATCATCTTATTTGTATTGAATTAATTAATTTTTTTGAAATTAACCATTGAAAGAAGCTTTTTTACAAGACCGCTCTGATAAAGGACACCAACCACTATATAAATATAAATTATCCAATTTAAAAAGCCTGTCTTTCAGCTCAAAGCAGCGCCACGACTACTCGGTAATTCCCCAAGGTGAGGTTGGGAATATAACACGCTGGCTGCTACATAATGGCTGTCTCACACGTGAAGAGTAAAGAGCCATTTATGAAATTTTAGCATGCAGGAAGACTAACGTGTCTATTAAAAGAAAAATGTGAACCCTGGGTCTCTCATCAGGGACTCATTTAAATGCAATTTTGCTAAATTAGCTGCACTAAGAAGCCAATGGAGGAAGGCTAACTGTAAATCCAGATAAAATAGTACTTCTTTGATGACAGCAATTTATGTGAAAGGACTCCAGTGTATAATAAGTCATAAACAGGTAAACATTTTTTTAATCCAATATATCCTAAAACAAGCCCAGAACTGAGCTCCTCATACTGTTATCCGGTAAATGGAGGTTTTTCCCATATTTCACTGCAGAATTCGAAATGCATCATTTATATTTAAGCCATGGAGGGAAAGAGACTGGGACCTGTTAGACTGACCTTAAACATACGCAAGACTTCAAAAGAGATTTGAAAAGGCAAGAATGCCTGGAAAACGGGGTGTAGGACAACATGGGTTTACCAAATGATACTAGATTAGCACAGTACTTTGATACTGTTGCTTATACAGAAGGATCCTGATAAGGGTGAGTGGGACTTTTTTTTCTTACAGTACTTCATAATTTGCCACAATCCACCTGTTCGTGGAGGACCCAGCATTAAAATTTCCTCTGCTGCCCAGTCAGTTGCAGGGTCTGCAGCGATGGTTATCAGCTGCCTCGTATCGATACGCCTCCAAAACGATGGCAGTGGTGAGAAGGCAGGTGCTAAGAAATAACCAATAGTGGAAATATTCCATTTAAAACGATGCCATGGGAAGTTCTGTGTGAAAGACAGGCAGAGAAAATCCCTGGGGAGCAAGTTGCTCCCGCTGGCAAGCGCAGTGAGATGCTTCAGGGAAACGAAAGCGATATGCCCTAACGCCCCCCTGAAGGTAATTTATTTTAATTGGTTTACACTCAAGAACATTGACATACTATCCACAATTAATAGCAAGGTAATGGAGGAACTCTTTGTGGGATGCAAGGGCAGGATGGAAAAAAACATCAGAGCCAAAGGAGCGAAAGTGGGGGATGGAGCTTTGCGGAGGGCATCCCAGCAAAGAAACACTGTCTCCTGGTGACCGGTGGGGACAGGCTGGACTCATTCCACCCCAAACCAAACTCCACTGTATTGACCCAGCAACACTGCCAAGAAGGGATGCGTGGGATGGGCAGAGAGGTTCACGCCTGGGTTCTCCAGCTGCAGGACATGAGTGGAGTTTCACTCACGCTGGGCATGATTTGATATGCTTGTTTAGACTACAACCCAAAGGGGTGTTTGGAGCTCACACAGACATAACCCAGAGCATGGGGTGAGACAAGGCTGGGGCCATATCCCTCCAGCACCCCTGGCTGGTGCTCCAGGAGAACAGGCAGGCTGGGCATCTCCCAGCCGTCACCCAAAATTCAGAATACTTTGAATTTCCATTCACATTTCACATATAGATTCATTATTCCCAAGCAAGGCTTCTTCAAGCTGATCTGCTGCTGCCTGTGTAGCTGGTGCTGCTCAGCAGGCCGGGAGCTTGGCAGCTACAGGGAAGCAGCAGCAGCATGCAGACACGAAACAAAACCAAGATGACAACCACAGTCCAACAGGATTCTTCCCAAAAATGCTGGTCTGCAGGTTTGGTTTCATTTCACCTACAGGACCTTGGACATGCTCTGCATGAAGAAGGGACACGGAGTGGTGAAGCACATGGACAGACATGGGACATCCCCATCTGCCAGAGCACAGAAAGTACCGACCACGAATCCTGCGGTCTCCAGATATTTTTATGGGGGAGGACATGCATATTGAAGCCTTTCCATGTGTTTTCTGAATTAGGGCTCGAAAAACAAGCTTTCACATTTCCTGACTGCTGTGCATTTCAATTATATTTATAAAATATTGAATTTCACTCTTAAGAGAACATTTCCTCTAATGCTATAAAAACATTCCCCTCATTACTTTCTGAAATTTAAAGACGGCAACACTTGGAGACAAAAAGGTTTTTTCAAAGCACTGGGCAGTTACTAATGATAATCATTAAAGATTAAATTTTCAACATAATTAGCCAGTGACAGGTCAATAAAATCCCTCAGCCAGATGGCTTCTTAATTGAGTTTTCACAGAAATTCGGTAATTATAGGAACCACCCTTAGATATACTCAACTTTTCTTTTTAATGAAATTGCATAATACCAGATTACGCAAGAGAGACCACAGTGAGCTTCAGCAAACTGAACAACGACCTTGCATCACCAGCTTCCGTACATCTCCTCACACCCACCACCCCTGCAAGAAACTCTCCGTCATCTAAGGCTAGAATCAATACATTAATCCATACAGATCAGCCTGGATTAATGTGAGAGACTGCTTTCACATCACAACACCGACAGTTTTTCCTAGAGGCAATCTGTTAGTACAGACTCCTACTCTGTGATGGGCTGGAAAAAAAAAAATCATCATTTCAGCTGGGTGAAAATAATAGGGTATTTTGATTCGCACACATACCGACAAAAACCATAGCACCTCCATACAGGGGTTCAATCACTTAGCCATGAGCATCTCATTTTTAATTCCCCCTCCAATAAAGTCCCCTGGCCAGGGCTGCGGCTCCACAAAGGTTTCTGAGCGCTGGGGAATGTGTTCACATTACGCTAGCAACAAGTTCACGAACACAATCAGAGCAAAGCCAAACGCGAGCAACGTACTGCACCTTGTTTTACAGAATAACAGATGAATAAACTTTGAGTTTATTCTTTTTTACGTAAATTAAATGTCACCTGGGGACAAAAATCGCAATTTCTGCTCTCATTTAGAAAAATACTGATAAGCCACTTTTTGAGGTGTGGTTACATCTTTTCTAATTCAAGTCTTGCTTGATGTTCAATGACATGTAATAATCTCACATTAGGACATCCCTCTGAGCCTCTTTTGATTTCCTGAACTAATATTCCTACCCCAAGCTGTAACCTGCTGCTAAGCAGCGTCCACCAAGCAGAGCAGTGGGCTGCAAGACGCACGTGCTCCTGCACGGTCTGACGCGGTGCTGCTGAAACCCACTGCGTTTTATTAAGACTTATCACCTCCTTACTTGAAATTACTACTTTTCTCCCTTTGCCAAATGAATTTCAGGAAGTGACGCACCAAGGAAGATGTGCTTCGGGTTGTGCCCCATGAAATGTCATGGGATTGAAGCTGTTGTGCAGTCCTGCTGCTGCGCTGCACCAAGGTACTTCATCATCCATGGCAGCACATACTAGTGAACCCCCAGATAAACTCTTCATTCATCCTATTGCTATTTTAAGTGGTAATAAACCTCTGTCAGCACTTCATGGCAGTAGTCCAAGAGGCAAGCGTGGCTCTGCTGCTGACGTTGCACATGGTTGCAGCACGGTATGGACCACGCAGCCGGCTCGGCTTCCCAGCCACGAGGAAACGCATCGCAGCTCGCCAGAGGTGAGGCCGATGCTGTTCACACAGATGTGGGTCTGCCGCTGAGCTTTCTTCAAGCTCCTCCTAATCAGGATTTTGGCATTCTATTGAGCAAATTCTCTACTCTGCAGCAGTTTGAATAAAACATACCCCTAAGGCCTAACTAAAGTTAAAGCCACATGCTTCCATGTTTATTTTAAAATGATAACTTTTGACTTCACGCTCCCCTCTGGCTACCCCAAAAATTAATTTCTGAGCAGACGGGAACCCCCAGGGCCGTCCAGCTTGGCCCCCTGCCCCTGGCCTGGCAGGGACCCGCTCCCAGCCACGCTCCTCTGCATCTCCTTCAACCTCCGCCAGCCCCCGGGCACCGAGCAGCAACCAGCACAGCGTGCCAAACAGTCAAAGCCCTGTTTATAATTAAGCATTGGCATATTATCCACTATATTCTCGACTTTCTACCAGCTCAGATATTTACAGTGAAGAATCTGCCCTTTTGCTGTACAACCACTTCTTCTTTATAGCGTCATGGATTATTTTTTTTATTGCTGTTTTCATTCTGAGGACTGTTTTATCATTTCACCATCAGACTAGCCTGCTGTGCCTGTCTTGTTGAACAATCCCTCACAAAATCGTATACGAAATCATCCGTTGTAAGGGGTTGGATGAGAGCCACAGACAATGCGACAAAGTCTCTCCAAAGTCAAGCACAGCAGACCAACACTGTCTAAAACCTGTGGCAATATTTAATTGTTTTCAAATTTACCACATGATTCAAGTACCACAGACAACAGACTGAAGCTTATACACCAAAAAAGAGGCAACCTGTAGTTACACCAGATATTGATAGAATTTAAATGGAAGACTATATTTAAAATTAAACGCTTCATTCTGTAAAAAGAGATAGTTGGGGACGGGATTGTATTAAAATGCTTGTGGATGCTTCCGTATAGAAATTGCCATGGATGATACTGCACAGAAGCAATGTTAAATAATGAGTTAATTCACGTATCAAAGAAAATCGTGATAGCTTCTTTGCTACTTTTATATCTTAACTCATTAAGGAAACGACCTCTCCTCCACTGCAAAGCAAGTTCTGTATTTGCTGCTGCTGACATTTCATCAATGCCAAGGTGAACTAGATCTCACTTTTGCAAATCCCCACAACTCTCATTAGCGAACGATAAAGATTCACAGACAAACCTAGAAGTGTCTAGGAAGAAATAAGATACGTGAGGAACTCTGGTTTGCACAATAAATCTCTGGCTGACTGGTGACAGTTTGACTGTTGTATGTTAAATAGGGCTTTATAAACAGAAATGCAAAAGACCAGTAACGACAGCACATATCACTAATAGATTGAGGTATCATCAAATTTGTTTAAATTCACATGATTTGTAAGCCAGCGGTGAAGATCAAAAGAGACTTATGTTCATACTCCTCTGTCCTGTCACATCATTTATTAGCTTTCTCCAGCGAACAGAGACGACCAGCTCCCAGCCTCCTCATTCTGCTGTTCGTAGTTCCACTCACCATTTCCCAGAAAATGATCTCAAGGAATGAGAACAAAACATTCAAATGGTCTCCTGCTGTCAGCTGAGGATGCTGCGGCTGCAAATGCCAGTCGGGGCTCCCAGGCTGGCTTGTGTCAAGCACAGGGCTGAAACCTTGGGTAGGAAACCCATTTCGACTCCGAAAAGTGAACTCCACGCACTGTTAAATATACATATGCATGTAACAACATTCTCCATTTTAAATGCTTGTAATGTTGCCCTGGTCTTGCTGCCGTGCGGGAATTAAACCCAAAGGACCACAGTGAGGTGGCCAGGGCAGCTATGGCAGCTCCTCACCCCAAGCACTGTCAGCTCTCCAGGACAGGGGGGTCTTGGGGAAGCAGCTTGGGCAGTGGTCGCTGTTGGGTGCCCAAAGCTCCGATCACTCAAGGGTCGAGCACCAGCTCATCCCTTCTGCTGCAGCAGAGGAGATGCAGGTGAGATCTGTAAAAACATGCAATAAAATATTAAGGTCTACAGGCTTTCTAAGAAAGTGTGCTGGAGCTCTGAAAACCAGGTGATACAGCTTTTTATTAATCTTCTTGTGCTTTACCCGCAGGAGAAGGGAGCGGGTGCAGATGCAGCCATGACCCCTCTCTGCAGCAGCACTGCAGACAGGCAGCGCTTCCATAATAACATTTAAAAAAATGAAAATAAGCACCCAAAGTCAAGCTATGATCTCAGACACCACCATCATATCCAATCTACTGATCTGCCTTTGTCTTCCGAACAATGTGCATAAATTCTTTCCTGGGGAAATAAAAAGCTGCATATTCCTTTGATTTTCACCTCCAGAAGGAGTCCTACACAAGTCCCTCATTATCCTCCCATCCAGCCCGAAGTGCAACGCTCCTCTTTGAAAGCTCTTACGGCCTGCTGGCTGCTGCGGAAAAAAGATTTGAGAAAATGAGGGAACAGAATCTCTGCCAAAAGGGAGCACAAGTAAATTTCTAGGATGACTTCTGTTTTATATTTGTGCATATATAGACATATATACACATACATACACATACATACAAGGTCTTTGTCTGGATTTTTGTGCATAGGTGTATGTATATACCTGCATACACACATACAGGATGCAGGGCACATCTCACTGACTTTCTCACTCATAGCTGTTAGAAAACTGTTTTGGAAACCCTCAGTTCAGAGCTGGGTGCTCTGGTGCCAGCTCCACTTCTCAGCCCGCAGAAACACGGGTGCAGTCCGCGGTGGTCCAAACCTACGGAGGTGAAGAGATGCCGTCAGTCAGGAGGACACGGTGAAGACAAAGAGCTCAAAGACAGCGAGTTCTTACATTGCAGAAGGAAAATGTCAAACAAGACCTTCCCAGAAAAAGACAACACTGGAAGATCTCCATAGCGGCTTCATTTGGGGGGAAAGCTGACGGCACCAAAGGAAGCATTTGTCCTCCTTCAGCGGCAGGATCGGAACATTTACTGGGGAAAGGGGGAAGGTGAGCATTACAGCGGTTAAATGCTGTGCCCCTGCTCCACAGAGGACTTGAAGAGGTTGTAAAACTCAAGCGCTGAACTGACAATCCAGACAATGAATAAAATTAGGAAATATCCAAGCAGAGAAGCAGTAAAGAAATTACAATTTTCTTTTTGGAAAATTATGAATAGTCTTTGGATTGGTGAGTGTAATGCATATTACACATTGAGCATTCAATGTGTAATAGCCAAAAAAGCCTTTCAGTCTCACCCTTAGTAAGAAATATTTCCTTCTGGAGAGTGCCCCTGAGACTAGGAACTCTTCACACACAAATCATGGCATGATCGGAGTCCTTCGGAGTTACAGTGCTACACCAGGTAAAGGAAAAGCAAATAGCTCTGATACAGGGCAGTCGTTAAAAACACTTATAAAATATTTAGCCATCTACAATTATCAGTGTCCCAAAAACGCTTGGATTTTTGGCCAATTTCTTGACAACATCTGAATAAAACACAGTTATTGGCATGGACCATGTATGTTTGGGGCAGGGGAGGGTTGTATAAAAGAGTCTTGCTGAGTTTTGGGGGGCAGCTCGGGCTGCCTGTGCTCAGGTACATGCACGTGGGCTATCCCACTGGACCATCTCAAAGCACCTTGTCAGTCATGTTGTTAAACAATGCTACTAACAGGAACATCTCTGCATTCTTTCCCATAAGCTGATGTCAGCTGTCTGGGACTTGTAACATAAATTAAGATTTCAAAAGCCGCAGGCATGCTGAAGGAAGGTGCCTGGGCTGACCTATGTGACACTGAATCGACATTTTCATTAGCCTTGGTAACAGCACGTTTCTCCTTTCAGGCAAAGCCTCCTCACCCCCATGGAGCAGCACACTTGCTCTTGCTAGTTTGGCCCTGACTTGAAAGGGAAGGACGGCATCATTTCCCACCTCGGTGCATCTCTGGATGCAGCTAAATCCTACCTGCACAAGGGAAGTCGCACAAATCATCGCTGCTCTTCGCTTTTCAGTTGCCCTGTACGCTTTCTAAAAGTCCTTTGCACACAGCCTTTGTTTAAGATCAGGTCTACGTCCCTCCGGTCATAAGGAAAATCCTTCAGTCTTCCTGCCTGTCACACACTCTGTACCAGCCACAGGGCTTTGACAACGTTTGGACAGCTAGCCTGAAACCGTTACTTTCCAAGCTTAGGAGCTAACATCCATTTTTCTTATAAGGGAGTCAATAAATTTTGCCCAAGTGAAAAAGAATGCTTAAACCTCTTTCAAGTTATAAGTAATGCTGAAGTTACTGGTAAAGGACAGAAACCCAATACTTTGAGACCACGTGAATTTACATAAACAGGCTTGCTGTTTTCTGATACCTCTCCTCATGTTAAGCAGGATTACGCCGCGATTCATTTAAACCAGGGATTTTAAATACCTCAAGGAGTAAAATACCACGAGCATGGATCAGTACACTAAAGTCAACAGGATCAATGTGCTTACTTAATATAAGCAAGCACATCAGACTCCAGCCTTTAGTTTAGCATATGCTACCCTCACAGAGCAGTTCCACAGCTGGAAAGTGTCAACGAGAGGTTTTATTCCCCTGGACATCTCTTCCTGAACTTTCTCTCCCCCATCTTCTTTGTAACACTGTATTTCAGCCTTCAAAACTACCCAATTCTACAGCTTTGGTCCATGAAGCATTAGGGTATAAATAATAAATGAGCAGTTTACACGTAGTTTGATATAGTCTTCCATCAACTGATGCACCACAAAGCGTGGCTTGCTCCCCCACCAAAGAGAAAGCAGCCAGAGCGTCCTACACCAAATTCTCGCGTAAGACTGGAGGGATGATTAATGCCTTTTCTATAGGATAAAGAGCAGAAAATCTTCAGACGAGGTAAATGTCTAAATGACTTCTTCCAGCTACAAAACAGACAGAAATTTTTCCCTTATTAATTACTTTTTCTGAAGTCTCTTCATAATTCCTCCCACTGTTTTAAGTCAAGCATTCATGTCAAGTTCTTCTGATCTTCCTCCTCAATTATAGTGAGCAATTACCCCCTCCACCGGGCTTCTCAGCCACCTAATCATTCTTATCTCTTCTTTCTTCCCAAATATAATCCTTTCAGCTTTTTCGGAAGCCCACTATTAAGACAGTGCTACACATTTCCCAGGAATTCAGCAACAATATGTCACACCAAGGACTCCACAGACATCAGCCCTCCCTCTCATTTTCCCTTCAATTAATTTTAGAGATGAGGTGCACCTATCATGACTTGGATCTCTCGCCTCTCGGTGGTCTTAAAGCCTCTGTCATCAAAAGTGTGTTTGCCCTGATATCTGTATTTATAATTTTCCCTCCCAGCTGAAGAGTATTCAATCTTTCCTCCCGAAGTGATAAGCACTGCACCGCAAAGCCTTCATTCAGAGCACTCCTCGCCGAGCCGAGGCATTTTTAGCCGACTGCTTGACACGCGGCAAAACCATCCCTCCCCTTCCCCATGGCAGCTCAATAGCAGCTGACAAGGTGATGCCACAGGAATCTAAGAAGTGTGCATTTTTAATGCACGTTAAAGCTTTTGGAGTCCTAGGGAGCCTCAGAAGGAAACTTGTGTCCTTACCAGTGAAGGAGAAAATGCCAGAGACCGTGTTTGCAGAGGGACAGGTCTCCAAAATACACACACAGTGCTTCATAAGAACATCATGTCAACCAGCACTATAGCCCATGTAACATCTACGGCTCCGTTGTACTGAGACACCTCTTCAAAACATGTCTTTTTTACTAAGGATGGCAGGCAAACTATGGTCTACTTCTCATCTCAATGAGCATTGGGTCCAGAGAAGGGGCTAAGCGCACAGAGCGGCATTGCTCGGCGCAAAGAGCATGGCCAGCACACTCCAACCACCTACTGTATCGTTCCTTGCACACCCACAGTATCGTTCCTTGCACACCCACGAGCCTTCCTCGCCTGCATGAGCACAGTCTTGCTGAAGCCGGTGTTTTGGACAAACCACTGGCTTTTCGAGTGACTTCCCCGGAGCCCGGCACCCCTTGCACAACCTGCAGAAATCACAAACGTGCCTCTGGCCAACCTACACAGCTTCACCTTTCCTAATCAACCGGACAAAGAAGATACCAGCAACACACCTGTGCAAAGCAAGGACCACGTTAAAAGAGCTGTTAAACAGCAGCGACTCCTAACTTTAAACAGAGGCCACAGCTGGCTGCACTCCTCTAAAGCAAAGGGCATGGTCTGCCTTACGGTGACAAAAAGCAAGTCTTTCATGAAGCATTAAAGCCATGGTGAATATTAAAACCATTACTTCCAAGCTTCTACATTTCCACAAGTTTCTTCTTTAAAGACAGGACATGTAACAGGAATATTTGTTTTTAAATATAATTAATGACCCAATCTTTGTAACAAGAAATTTTGCAGTAGGTCAAGAATTAGTGAGGGAAATGGAAAAATATTTATTCAAAAACTGTACTGTTTATCTGTCATTTCTTGTTTTCAACTACTAAATGAGTAAGTACCTAAAAAAAACAGCATTCTGCCTCATTGCATGCATCAAGTTCATAACTTTCAGTATCCACAAAATTCAGGTTTACTTCTGCTGGAAAAAATCATTGTAAGCATGTTAGCTTCTTCAGATGATTATCATGCAGAAGAACTGTAACTACTTGGACTGTATTTAATACACTTGAATTGAGATGACTGGAAAAAATATTACTTGCAGAAAAATACCTGCAGTATCTAAAAAGATGATTTTTTTCATGTAAATATTTAGTGAATGTGTACACAGAAAAATTGTATTCCACTGTTTTCTGTTCACTGCTTTTCCTTTTTTTCCTCCGTTTTATCACTCAACATGAAGAATCGGAGAAAGGCAGTGACATGGGATTGACCCCAAGAAGAGATGACTGCAAGGATTACAATGGATAGCTCTTTGCCAGCAGTTACTGCTTTCTATTTGCGCTTGCCAGTTAGCTCTGACAGGCCAGAAGAACCCCAAGGTGCGACTTTGGTTTCTGACCCTACCAGGCACAACCACGCCAAGCATCGCTCTACACCAAGGACACTCCCATTCCTGAAGGCACACAGTTCTGAAGCCAGCAGCTTTGATATTTTAGAAGAAATATTGTTGATCCCAAATATGCCAGTTCTGGCATTATGATCAGAAAAATAGTCACGTTCTTCATCAGATGATAATTCTTCATTCAAAATAATAACTCACTGAGTTGTTTGAAGTACGGATGCTGGATCCAGCAATGTAGGAATTTACAGTCCCAGTCAATACATCAGTTAATTTCCTAATTGTAAAAAGAATTTCTGCTAAATAAAATGTGCAAAGGCAATAAAATGCATGTTATTCACATATAGACTAGTTAATAATCCAATCTATTTCTATGTCCTACATCTCATCAAAGGTATTCTGTTTGCTGTACCCATCTGTTAATCGCTGAGGTTGGGTCATCCCGCTCCAGCCCGAGCCCCTCGCTCATGGCTGCAGGCATCCGGCCCTGGGAAGAGGCACAGCCTGGGAAGGGCTTTCAATAGCAGGGGTGTATTTCTACACACACCAGCAGTGGGAAAAACTGGATTACAACAATTCCGCAAGTCCCGAGCTGGTTCCCAGGGGTGCAAGGGCAAACAGGAGCTGTGGCGGGAGGCAGCGCTGGGGACCCAACCACTGCTCCTTCCTGGTCACTTGCCTAAGGAGGAATTGCTGCAGTGACCTTCATCATTCCAGCTTTGCACTGAAAATCAGGTTGATTTAACATTATTTCTATCGATTTCCTTTTTTTTTTTATTTTAACCCCGCAAACCGGGCAGTCAGCTGATCAAAGTGTTCCGCACTCAAATAAAGATTTGATTTCACAACGCACAGCTGTACTCCTGTTGAGTCACTGCCAGATTTTAATGATAATCTCTCTTAAGAGCTATTTAGCAAGGTAGAGGTGAAGCCTTGTGCTGCAGCAGAAAGCAAACCAGATGCTGCGTTCGCCTTCTTTTTCAATTACACAGTTCCGACCTTCACCTCTTACTTGATGTCACCCTGCTGAAACAGGCTGCCACAGTCCTGGAGTTAGTCAGAAAGCCATTTATAAACACCTGAGTGGCTTCCATCGTTTGCATCTTAAATAAACTAAAATCCTCCTGGTGCTGCTCCACATCCTAACCGTCAGCTGAAACACAGACCCCGCAGAACAGTTAACAAACCAGACACATGTGCGTATACACACACAGATGTGTATTCTGCAGTGCCCTATGGATAAACCCTAGATTTTCAGGGAAACCACAGAAGGAAAAATGAATTTTTACTAAGGTAAATCCATTTCTGCCATAACACCTCCTCTTGCAGTCAGTCAACAGTCCTACAACTGCGTCCTGAATTAGGTCCTTTCCTCGAGCTACTCACCTACCGCAGGAGCAAGGCTTCCGAGGAGGAGAGCAAGCTCGGATAAGGTTATGTTTACAGTTTTTCTTGGCACGCAAAATATCTTTTTAGAACCTCATGCCACCAAATTAATTCACAAGCCCTCGCAGGGAAATAACACAGCAAACACAGGAATTTACAGAAGATGTAAAAGGCAGCTATAATCAGAGATATCTCAGCAGTAACACCACATAATTTTTATGTCATCTTTCAATCACAGTTCCCTTAATGCATCCTTGAAAAATAAGGGCTGCATCAGTCATGGCAGATTTAATAGCCAGGTAGATTTATACTGGAACAAAGCCAGAGGCAACTTACATGTGAAATAGCAGTGTTTGGATCATTTTAAATACTATTAGCCAGCTCAGTTTTGTTTTTAAACTGTATTAACAACCCCAGGAGATTCTGCAGTATTGCAGACCCTTATAAGAAAAGAAAATATATCTCGGTGTTATCAAAAGCACTTACTGAAACGTATTTATTAAAATAAAGCTGGCATTTTCCATCTTGTGCGTGCTTAGTTAAGGGCAGTGAGTTAATCAATAGCTCTTGCGTGCAGGCAGGAGACAGGCAGGGGCCGGGACCCAGTGCCGGGCTGATAGGGTGGGTGGCATCGGGCAAAGGCAATACCTACAGCTTTGGGGAGAGGTAGGTGTTTTTTAGCCGCCTCTTTCATGGTGCCAAGGAGTGCAAGGGGAGTGATGGCAGAAAAAAAAAATCTACCATTAAGTAAGTCCCTGTTAAAACCGACGATCGGAGTTACTTCTGTGGAGCGCGCAGACCAAGCCAAAGAACAGTTTTTCCACCGTAAACATTTCTCGCCACACAGAACCGATGCTGCCTTCCCAGTGTGTCAAACCGCCGCTTTATTAGGCTGTGGCTAATTAGGCCACGCCAGTGGCTTGCGATGAAATGTGTCCATGCCCTCTGCAGCCAGCACTCTGCAGAAAGGACCCAGCAGCTCAGCAAAGAGTCTCAGATACTCTGTTTGATGAGCTGAGGGGATCTGGTGCAGAGGGGATCTTCAGGGGAGGAGATCTGTGTCCAAGCACGTTCAGCTCATTTGTTGCTCAGGAAAACTCAGAAGTAAGAATCATCAATAGTTTGGGTTGGAAGGGACCTTTAGAGGCCATCCAGCCCAATCCTCTGCAGTGAGGAGGGACATCTTTAACTGGATCAGGTTGCTCAGAGCCCCGTCCAACCTGGCCTGGAATGTTTCCAGGGATAAGCCCCTCACCTGAGCCTGACGCCCTGGTGCAAGCTTGCAGTGCGTTGCAATCTACTTACACGCTTCGGGGGGACACGCTCCTGATCATTCAAGGGCATGTTGTATTTGGATATCCCTTTATCAGTTACGTGCAATTCAAGTCCCATGTGAAAAAAAAATCAGTTGCAGAGAAATACACGTAGCAGCAGCCAAGGCAAAAATTTTGCTTATGAGCGCGATTCTCTTCCTGCAACTTCCTGCGCTGAGATTTTAATACTTTGACATTTGAGATGAGAAGCTCAAATGAACAAAAAAAAATACAATCAGTCACAACATCTGTTCCCTTTTCCATTACTGTCTTCCTAAAAGCACAGACATGACAAGTCTACACCAGCTTCCAGCCCTTGCACGGGGGGAACCACAGGCACCACATTGCTGCTGCCAACAGACGTGGCGAGCCTCTCGATACTGACAAATTAATGAGACTCCCACTGATGCTTTCTCATTAAAAGCACGTTGTGCACCCTCACTCAGTCCATTAGCTCCACTGCAGGTTATTACCAGTTTGGAGGACACGCAGTAGACCGCTTCCACCTTCGAACCTTCATCGCTGCAACGGCAGGAGACGAGAAGAACCACTATTTTCCACTGCTTCTGCGGTCGTAGTAACAGCTACACTGAAAGCCGCTCTCTGAGGAGGGCAGAGAACACACAAGTCCATTATCCCACTGACAGCCAAGCAACAGATTCATCTACAGCCTGCTGAAGACACTTGCCTCATACGTGAGCTCAAATACCTACTATACTACACATTTCCTACATAACCCAGGACCACTTAGTTAGCTGTGGTGTCCCAACCTGCCCTTCACCCTGGGAAGCAGGAAAGTGTTTAATCATCTTTAATTTCTCTCACATTACCATGGTTCCCAGCTTGGGGTTGTATGCAGGCCTGGCTGATCTGCTCTTGCACCCAAAAGGAAGGGTTCACTTTGGAGCAGGCTTTTGAAGGATGATCTCCAGGGTCGCGAAGCGTTACTGGAGATGCACATTGAGCGGGGTTCAGCGTAACCTTGGCAAGAACATAAAAAGCTCACCATTCTCTTGCAGATCTAAAGATCATTTTGGCATTCAAAAACAAGAAATTTTTTGTTCACAATATTCATGAATGGCTAAATGAATTTTAAAAAATACTGTGGGGAAAAAAAAATAAATAAAAGAAACACCAGGAGCTGTGGGCAGCCCTATATTCCAGTGCAAGATCCAGGCCCAAACTGAGTATCTGCTCTCAGCTGGAAAGCAATCAGGCACCCAACAGGAACCCACACAAAACTCCTCACTAATCTCAGGTACTGACTTTTATCACAAAAGTCTCTATGAAGACCTTCGATGGATGAACTTAAGTGGCAACTCACCTGCTGAGTCAAAACAAAACGAAAAAATGTATTGAGTTGAGAAAAATCCTTCTTTGTGACTGTCCTTGATGGGAATCCATTGAAGAGAAGACGCTTTTCTGGCCTGCTGGGGACATACCAGTTTGTCACTAATAACAGCAGTGCTTCAGCAGACGTGCAGAGGAGAAGTGTTCTGCGCCTGGTTCCGCTGACCTCCAGCCCCACAGGTAAACCTGCAAGTCTAACGAGCACTTTAACACCAGCTCAGTAAGTGGTTTCCAGCCACTCTGCAAATGCCTTTTCAAATCTGAAGTTTCCAAAAACCTCAAGTACCTTCCTATTGAAATAAAGTACGATGAGGACACGTCACCATCTAACTAGTGATGTTTCTAGATGGAAAATTAAAATTAGCATGCATTCACCGTATGTCGTGAAGCCACTAATATGAGCACAGTTGCACTGAATTTCACCACCCACATGGAAGGAAGCCAACATTTTTATTCTCTCCCATGGTTTGCAAATTTATTTCTGAATTTTAGCTGTGTTGAGTATTTTCAGATTCAGTGCATGGCTTCTGTGATAGCGTGACAGCTGTCATTTCTATGTTTAGGGGGGGTTTATCGTTGGGCTTTTGGTTTGTTTATGGAAGCCACAGATTTCTGTCCTCTCCACACACTCTGCTTTGGCCAACACAACAGTTACAGGACGAGCGTGTAAAGGCATCCCGGGCCTTTTTATGCACTGCCTCCATCATTTCACTCACAACAGGTTTATCTTGCTGAACAAAGTGAACTGCAAGTACCTCGGAGTTGTGAGAGACAGAGGCGGCAGAGGCAGCAACTCCTCTTCAGACCGATGAGCCTCTGGACGCCCTTCGGGTTTTGCAGGGTAACGAATGAGGTGTGGCCAGGAGCTCATTCCCGCTCGGACAGAGATCAGCATGCAGCCCATTTGTATCGTTTCCACTTAAAGCAAACGCTGGCTATACGCTCTCCTAAAAGATCCCACCCAAATAAAACACAACACCTGCAATCTTAAAGTTGACAGCTACTCTATTTATTTTTCCCAGCTGATTTACATCCCTTTAAATCAATGGCCTGAAATTACAGCCTTCCCGCAGGCGCGCAGATCCCATAAATTTCTGACTTTTAATACTGCTTTACTTCAAGACTGACAAACAGTGAGCCTTGTCAGAGAGGGTAATTAAGAAAGTTACGCTTGGTGTCACCGGACAGTGCAGAAAGGTGCTTTCCTGGTGCCTCTGCCCACGTCCTCACCAGGCATGGGTCTGCAGGGCAGCCCAAGCTGGGCTGGGGACATACCCCTACGGCCACGCGGCAGATGAGGCTGAGCTGGACCATAACCCCTTCCCTTCCTACCACCAGCAGCTGCCCCTGCACGAGACCCCCGTGCCCGGGTACCACCCTGTGTACAGACCCCCCGCCATCCCTCCCTCCCCATCCTCGCCCTCTTCGCATTTACATCAGTTGTGGAATTCAACGGTACACTACAAACGTAATTTTGAAAAATCAAAAGTATCTCTCAGGCTATTTAATTCTGATTACAATGGAGCCAGGGGCTCCACATGCCCTGGATTTCTATTACAGATAGAAAGACTTTGTATTCGGGCAAGGCGCCTTCTCCCTGAAATACTACTCTGCAACTTCTCTCCTCATGAAAGTCCTGACCTCTAGAAGTCAAACCCTGGGCAGAAGAGCTTTAGCCTTTATTACTCTGCTCCTTGTAGGGGAATGAATTACCTTGCGATACCTGAAGCAAGTAGGCTGTTATAAGGATGCTCCTTACATCTGCTTCATTTTCTGCACCGTTTGAACGGACCACTGTAATTGCTCTATACATATTTTTCTTCAGGAGTTTCACGCCATTTGTCGGAGAGCCGCTACGCAAAATAAGATGGAATTTACCAAATGCTTTATAACACAGCGATCGCACTGCCTGACGTGTCGTAACAACCCTCATGCAAGAGCAGAGCCTCCATCAGTGCCCTCTGTGATGCCACAGCCTTTTGGGAGAGGAGACCTAGACAGGCAGCCACCGTCCCGCCCGAGGAGCTGGCACACGTGTCAGCGGAAAGCATTTTGGCTCCGAGTTCGGGGTGTTTTTGTTCTGGTTTGCTCTTTGGAAACTCACATGGTAAACCCACCACCCGATGGCATGCCCATGTCAGGGCTCACAGGCAGGAGGAACCCCCCTGCAAGCTGACAGTAAAATAGGGTCACCTCTCCCCTCCTGGAGCTCACCAAAGCCAGTCCCATCACCAGGACTGCCCTCAAGACCTGGGATTTTTAATTTTTTTCCCTTCTCTGTGATGCTGGAAGGTTTTGGCCAGAAGCTGGTTGAGCAAGGAAGAAGCAAGAAGGCATTAAAGCAAATTGTCCTGTGGATACGGAGGGCTCCGACACCCACCCATAACACCCAGGTTGGATTTCCCACTTTTTCCACAGAAATAAGCATCAGCGGCCGGACGCGAAGCCTGGCGATCAGCTCGCACTTTGCCAAAAGCCGGGAGAGCTCAGCTCGCACAGCAACTGGGGCTTTCTTTAAATGTCATTTTAAATATTTCATCACCCTGGATGGCCTCAATATTTACAGCATAAGCCATTTCATTGGGACGTTAAATATATAGCCCAGATATTTAAGGAAACTGATTCAGAGCCACATAAATGTAATTGCACTTAACGTGACCTGGGAATGAAATCGCACACGGTACGTTTTTTTTGGCAGGATGTTTAAACCCCATTTTGAACACATTACGCTACAGGAATCTCTTTCGCTGTGTTGCCTGGATTGATTTCACTAATGCCAAGTTGTGCAAGCGATCCAAAGCACCCAGGCTTAAAAGAGGAACTAATAAAAAGTATGTATACTTTACTATATATTTATATCTACACACAATTTACTATACTATATATATATACACACTTTACTATACTATATATAGGTATATAGTAGAGCTTTTGTAAATTGTCACCTGTTTGCTGAAGCAGCCTGTTAAAAATGCATTTCCCAAAAACCAAACCACAGAAAGAAAGGCAATAAGAAGAACAGTAAGTGAAAGAAAGGCAATAAGAAGGCATAATATGTAATGCTATTTTTATAACAGCAAAGATGCATAAATATCCAGAAGTTAAGCAATTATGAATTGAGTGATTTTCTATTATTTATCTACATACCAAACTACTTCAGCCCAAACGATGAACTCCTCACACAGATATTTGCTTTGACAGGAGCTGCTTCTCCCCTGCCTCCCCAACTTGCGGCATCAACCCCAGCCCTGTCCCACACTTGCAGTCTCGACCTTGGCCACACCACCAAGCAAACTGCTCCAGGAGGAGGAGAGGTCTCGCTTCAAGCACCGAAACAAGCTTTACTGCTCTCTGCGGAGCAGTTTCTCTTCATAAGGAGCAGGGAAACACAGACTTTTGTCTTCGGTTAATGAAGAACTGAAGCAAAACGCCCATCTGTGCCAACGTAGGGTCTGCAGATGGTTTTGGGGCCATGTCTTCCAATAGCATTTTTCTGCAGAGGACAGGAAAAATTCAAACCGTAGGTATCCCAGAGTCACCCATTTTTCTTCTCTCTGAATTTCTACAAGGAATACCCCAGCCAATAACCCAGCCTTCTCCTCAAATATGGGGGTTCCGTTTTGTCCCATAAATACCTCAAAAGTGGCAGGCAGGCAGCTGGAAGAGGCCAGGTTTCGCCTTCCATTTTGCCGTAAGTGAAACCATAATTTACAGAAGTCTTTAGGAGGGGAGCAGAGATGCCAGCACGCAGCCAGCCCTCCCCGCGTGCTTCGGGGTTACACATCGTGATGAATCAAGACAAGGGCAAGGAGAGCAACGGGGGTTCTTTTTCCAGGCATAATAAATGAAAGCAGAGGGGCATTTTTTCTTCCAAGTTGACAACCCAATAACACAGCAACACGGTCACAAATCATCACACCACAGAGGGATTTCTATCCCCTGCCAGAGCTCTGCTCTGTTTGTGGAAGCCAAACGTATGATACATCTCAGCATAGACCCCAGAGAGTAATATTTTTCAGATCAGAAACAAAAATACTGTCACATTTTTGACCCGCTATTCTGGCATAGTCCAAGGAACACATTGAATGTATTCTTCTCCATATTAAAGCAAAATAACTCAAGTAAAGCAGATGATTTCTATTTGCTGGGGTGGTAAGGAAGGAATTGAGGTTTGCAGGCGAGGCTCCCACAGCGGCTCGGACATGCTGGGCTGGTTGCCCGCACGGCAGGACTTCCCTGGAAAAAAATCACTGCAGGAGGATCCCCATCACTTAGGAGCCATAACAGCACTCATAAGGGCTTTAGAAACCATCCCTGGTATTTCTGAGGAAGGGGGCAATGCTGTGCAGGGCTGGGAAACACACATTATCACCCCTCGCATCTCAGAGAGGCTCAGGCTGAAAAACAACGTGCCCTGCCCCCAGCCAAGAGACCTCGCTCCACATGATTTACCATTACTGGGCTTTATTCAACAGGGATGCGGAACACCATCAAATGTTTTATCACCCGTGGCAGTCAGGGCATGATACATGCTGATATCAGCCAAAGATTATAACACAATAGTATAAAGTCTTGTTGGAAAGAGAATGGAAGCTGGAAATCTTGGCTAGCGATCACTCCTACCTTAGTAACGAGTTTCTGGACCAGCAGGGGTGAAATTGCATGCCAAAAACCACGTATAATTTATCCTTTGTTTAAACACATACTGGCAACCCAATTACTATTTTCAGAATCACAGAGTTTAACTTATCAATGGGTTATTGAACAAGAGCTTTTTCTCGTTTCACATAGCAGAGCGGCGTGTGCTCTAACAAGCAGGGAAACCCACGCCGACGGCCCACAGCTGGGTAACGGGGAGAAGACACGCAGCACGGACGGGCACCGGCTGCCGCAGCACCGGGACGGGCCGACCGATGCCGGACCCCCTCCTCCTCGGAGGAGGACAAGGACACACTTGGTCACCATGTGCCGCGATGGGTGCAAGGGCATAGCTTCAGCCATTTCTGCTTTTGAACCTGAAGGTAACAGAGGTCAATCGTTGCCACCAAAATCTCCATCATATTCCCCCCAAAACACACAGATCTGCTGGTGGACTAAATTCCTTGGCCTTCTTTAAAGAAAGGGGCAAAATAAGCTTACTTTCAAAAACACCCATCTAAACAAAGAAGTCTTGAACGTGGAGATGAATTAATGAGAATGACACAGGGCTCAAAGAGCAGAGGTTTTCTGCAGGAAGCAAACCCACAGGGTGGCACATCGTGACCCCCATACTCTGCGCTGCACCCTGAAATAACTTTACTCTTAAGTTGCTCAACACTTGTGCATAAAACAGGGTTTGTGCCATTTGATTACCAATTGTTTGAAGCAAGGACTTTCCTTCATCTTGCTTTTAGCAGTCAGCCCAAGGGATCAAGAGCAGCATGGTGTAAGGAGTGGCTGCACAACGTGCTCCACGAGCATCACGGGGTCTTGCACAGACCAGCTGCATCCACATCCACGGGAGAAACTGCAATCATCTTGCAGCCAAAGCTACAACTTCCTCTGGCCATGAGTTAAAGATGAGAGGTGGACAAGATTAAGAAAAATATTAGCCGGTCCTGATATTTCAGCATAGGATAAAAATATAAGGCGCACTGTTTTCCCTGCAATGTTACTATGGTGATTTCACTAAGGACAAAATAGCACGATGCTTAGCCGAGCCGTGGCTATGAACCAAAGCTCACAAGCAAGATACTAATCTGCCCATTAAACAAAACCAGGGTGGGTGAATAATAATCAAAAGGCAATTACACAACAGATAGTCTATCAGCCCTCACCCCGCTAAGCGTGAAGGTCAAACACATTATATTAACTAGGGATCCGCTCGCTGAAAACCTGCAACTTGGTATACAAAATTATTACTTCTAGCGGTATTAATAATGAAAAGGGTTGCCAGCAGTAGTTCATTTACTTAGACCAACATGAAACGCTTGGCATAAATATTGCACTAAATCACATGCAAATTGCCTGCATGCAGTAGATTGAACCATATGAAACTACCACACTGTAGAAAAGACATCTATATACTTCAAGTATACTTTCCACACTTTATAAAGATGTGGTGAATTCTGTTAACTGTTTAGAGCTCCACGTTACTGTGAGAATTTATGACCCAGGTGTACACATTTTGCCAGTTATTGCTATATCGCAAATCACTCTTTCAAGTAAAAGGCATTCATTACACGCAGAGACGCCGTGATGGCTGTGGTTTTGTAATGGTTTCCCTTTTGGGCTGTTTATGAGTCTTATTTTCGTGTTAAAATCTTCTTCACTTGCTTGCTGCCAAAGGGTAAATATCTCTACCAAACTCTCGGACAAGCTCGCAGGCGTCATCAATTGCTTTCTGACCAGGAGCAACGCATTCACACAAAGGCAGGGCTGCAGCCTGGGCTGCTTCGTGTGTATTTAAAAATGTAAAGAAAGAAAAAAAGAAACTAAGCTCCCAAGGCTCTGGCAGAGCAAAGGCTCACCTTGCTGAGCTGGGATGATGCTCTTATGCTTGAACTTGGACCTTTGGTTCATAAGCTACTTTTTTCCCACCTTACAAATTCCGTTAGGTTCTCACCCGCTGCAGGGAATTGAGAAATGTAAATCAATGTAAATAAACGGGAGATTGCCGTGGGAAGAGCAAGCAGCAGTCTGTATTTGGTCACAAAACAGACTGAGAAAGGGATGGAAGAGGAAGATGCTGTTGACTTTTTCTAATCAAAGCCCACATGATTTACATACAATCAGCTGAAGATCATCACCCTAAACCAGAGAAGCTACTTGGGAAATGAGGAAATCACTCTGGGTGCTACTAACGGAGCCCAGACAAAGCGAAACCATGGGACATTTTTTTGGAATTACAGCCTACAATACAAGCAGTAGCCTATTATCTTCTTGTCACACAGAAGTAACTGCCCTGACGCCTTAAAGAATTTACTGCCCCAAACTTCTGCCCTGCCCCGTATTTCCCCTAAGCCATCTTTCCCTGGGAGATGTGGGCTCGTACCGCCTGGGCTCTGAGGAAGGAGCTTCCTCATCCTGGGGAGACAACACCAAGCTGCGGGCTAGATTATTTCATGGCAAAAAAATCTGTAATTTCATTACTTGAGTGACAAAAACCTACTCACTGTTTACACCGGGACTGCTATTAAAGCAGTTATTTGGGATCAATGCAATACGGCAGCAGGATTTAAATCTTGCCTAGCAGCAAGGCAAAGGAACTGCTTTTCCAGACAGGTCAAACTCATAACACTTTGTTCCCCTTGCAGCAAAGACCAAAGCGCAATCTCTTTGAAGTCCTTGGTAATGGATCTATATAAAGTCGCTTTTAAAAGTCCCCAGCTAGACCATATCGCTGCTACTGGACTTCCTCCCGGTACCATCACACAGGTCACACGCAGCTTTCAGGACGATGCCCTGTGCCAGGTCCGCCCGCTGCAGACTGTGCTCCACAGCCTTCTCCTAGGAAACAGCCCCAGAGCTCAGCCCATCGCATCGCAAGCGTGGCTCGGCCGCAGCGGTTCGACTCCAGCAGGGGCCAAGCTGGCCGGCAGCAACCGCTCACACCACCATGCGCTGGGTGAAAAAAATGTCCACGAGTGATTTCTGTCCCCACGACATCAAGTCGCGTCCCTGCACTGTAAAAAATGGCCAGTGGTCTCCATGGTAGCATGGAGGACAAGAACTTTTTTTCTTAATTGGACCTGTTAGACTTAAGGTATTTCCAGAAAACTCTGGATGAAAACAAGCTACATGATAATTATGTTTAAAATTCACAGTGTTTTGCACATGCCTTGGCTGGTTCGCCTCACGTCCCTAAGCAGCGCCAATGCTGTGACATCCACATAACCTGCTACAACTCAGTCCTCACTCCAGCTCTCCCCATCTTAAAGAAAAAACCAAACAAACCAAAAAAACCTACGATGCCATACATTTAATTAATATTTTAAGCTGCAACAAAGCATCCTCTACAGACACATGTAAACCTATAAGCTTCCAGTCTTAGAAACCCCATTTTTGTGTACGTTGTCCCTTCTTACTGGCTTTTATATCACTGGCTACTATCACCAGTGGCTTTCGGGAGCACATGGTTGCCGCAGAGATAAGCTTGCCTTGCCAGGGTGCAAGGGCTGCCTCCTGTGCCACGGGTGCTTCAAGTTATGCACAAACCATCGCATCCAGAGCAATGAAAATGAACCAACTGGAAACCAACAACCCACTGGCAATTCTGCTGCTACGGGTGTTCTGGACTTTAAAGCATACTTGGGTTTGCCAAGGAGATGCCACGGTGTTATTAGCTAGGATGCTCTGCAAGCCATCGCCTGCTCCTCTCCCGGACCCCCGGTCCCGCCGCTTCCCTGGGCAGGGGCTGGGGAACCTTCTCCCGGCAAGGAGATCGGCAGAGACAGCATCCGCTGGTCTCAGTCCAAAGCTCAGCAAACTTTTGCCTGTGCCCGAGGTCCACAGATGTTAATAACCGAATTTTTTTCCCTCCTTCCCCACAAATGCAATAGCTGCTGGTTGGGGAAACATATTCAATGAAATGGAAAAAAGTCAGGTTTGGCAAAAATGTGTACCTGTCACTGCTAGAATTTTTCCTTAGGGTAACGAATGGCAAACGACACCATTGCATGCTACAAGCAGAAGGGAAACTGGCCCATAGATCATCCGCTCCTTTTGCTGACTTTTTAACGCAGTGCTGTTCTTTAGCAAGCCCATTTATGTACAAAAGGGTGTTTTCCTAGGCTTTTCGCAACCCTCACACAATGCACGGTCCTTAAGCCAAAGACTGTGCAATCTTGGTAAGACCTGGCAGCAAATTTGGAAAACATCCATACATAGAAATACACAAACCCATCAAATTCATACAAATATTAATGCAATCACCATATTTTCATGTTCTTCAAAAAAATCTGTTATTCTTAGCTTATTTTAAGTCTAATTCCTGGCCTGCTGATATCAGGGTAGTTCTCACTTCATGTTCAAGTTTGGCTCTCACATTTCCTTTTAATAATTCTTAAGGCTACAAGGATGAGGGGACTGGAGCATCTCTCCTCAGAGGAAAGGCTGAGAGAGCTGGGCTTGTTCAGCCTGGAGAAGAGAAGGCTGCGAGGGGACCTAATATATACTTACAAATATCTGCAGGGTGGGTGTCAGGAGGATGGGGCCAAGCTCTTTCCAGTGGTGCCCAACGACAGGACAAGGGGCAATGGGCACAAACTGAAGCAGAGGAAGTTCCAGCTGAACACGAAGAAGAACTTCTTCCCTCTGAGGGTGATGGAGCCCTGGCCCAGGCTGCCCAGGGAGGCTGTGGAGTCTCCTTCTCTGGAGATATTCCAGCCCCGCCTGGACGCGGTG
>Ga0065711_1031193_pt1 | contig 30306 bp, 42 predicted proteins | sample Hoacrofraction12_FD_59098 | JGI IMG/M metagenome (GOLD analysis project Ga0065711, IMG submission 59098) | Hoatzin crop microbial communities from Cojedes, Venezuela - Epithelial fraction 12 v2 (version 2) | ecosystem: Host-associated > Birds > Digestive system > Esophagus > Crop | place...
ACCCTTCGAAAGAGGCCCGGCGCTTGTCCGCCAAATAAATATTTAACAATGAATTGAATGGTGATTACTGTAAAATGGGGATGATTTCCTGTGTATTTTAATGTTGCCAAAATGAGTCACCATTTAGCAATAAAAAAAAAGAAGTCATAAATAAAAATTGCAGTATAATTACTTTCCAATTGGATGGCCAGGCCTGGGAGGGGGGGGTGCGGAGAGGAGCCAGCCTGAGCTCACAGGAAGGTTATTTTCCTCTCCAGGTTTTTTGGGGGAAAACCAGAGACCTCCGCGGAGGTGCCAGCAGCTCTGCCACACGCGCTGGAAGGGGAAAGACCCAGCCAGGCTTTTGGAGAAGCGCTTTTCTGCTTCTATTTATAGGGAGTCATTTTGGTCTCCCTCTGCCAGGGTGGGGAGCCACCCCGGGAGGGCTGCACAGGGCTGGGACAAGGCTCGCCTCTGCATTTCCCGGGAGCCTAAGCCAGGGACCAAAACTATTTTTCCAGGTCCTTTTCCAGGACACTTTGATCTCATCTATTCCCGCTCTTGCTACGTGGTTTTTTTTTTGTTGTTGTTGTTGCCGCCGTTGTTATGGCTGGATGTTCGCTGTTCCTTGCGGATGCACGCTGCTTAATGACCTGGCAGAAAGCTGCCACCGGCTAGGCGGGATTTTGGCCCTGGCGTGAATTTTTAGGATACGTGGCCAGACACCGAACATGTTGAATGACTGTATTGTAGAGCTGCAGATTTATTTTGTGACCTTGGCCAAATCCCTCGGTACCTCCATTGCCGCGTTATCTTAATTTCCTTTCTCTGCGATGATAAGCTTGTCTCTTCCCGCTGGGCGCGTGGCTTGGCTGGGTGATGGGACGCTGGGGCAATGGAGGACAGCCCAAAGCCGGGGGGATGGCGTGCCCGCAGGATCCCTCCTGCAGCTGAAGCAGTTCCTCCGTGAACCGGCTGGAGTATGGAAGACCCTCCAGGGAAAAATGCCGGGCACGTTGCCGGCCTTCGCTGCTTGGCCTTGGGCAGGTCTCTGGCCGAAAGCCGCCCCTCGCCAGCCGGCATGGAAGGCGGCCGCCTCGGCTCCCAAATTAGGGTGCGTGCGCGCAGCCAGTGAGGGCTTCCCGCCTGCGGGAGCCAGCCCGGGATTCCAGGCTGCTTGCTCACCCCGGGGTGGTGAGCTGCTCTTGGAGCATCCCGGGGAAGGAGGGCTGGGGCTGCGGGGGGATGAGTAACGCCGGGCTTGGGAGGTCCGGGGGAGGCCCCGTCATGAGAGGTTTGTTCCATGTGTGGCTCACGTTCGGGAAGCCATTAATTGAGAAATGAGTCAAAGTTTGGAGGCTCGGAGCCCTGTCCTTGGCGCGGGGGACTTGCGAGTGTGGGGGGTGCGACACCGAGCCGGTGTGGCAGTGGTGGCCCCATAGCCCAGCGGTGGGACGGGAGCCTGCCGACACGTTCCCCATAAACTCACCTTTTTTAGCATTTATTACTGTAGCTCTGCTGCCGGCCTGCCTTGAAGGGCATCTTACCCCAGGTTGAAGTCCTGTTTGAAGGGGAAAAGGGCCTCAGAACTCCTCGGGGACAGCACCAGCGCTTCCCCAGCTGGCAGCTGGGGCGAGAGAGCTGGTGCTGGGTGAGGAGGCCGGTGTCTGCAGAGGGCTCGGTTGCAGCGGAGGCGGGCGCTGGGTGGGTTTCGGGGAAAGGGACCGCTCGGCGTCAGGTGCTGCAGAAACCCGCAGAGCCCTGGCTCGAAATTGGTTGAACTCCACGGTGCAACTGTAATACAAACAGTAAATAAAATATGCGGTTAATCTTTCTTTCGTGGGCGTATAAAGCGCTTACCTCCCCTTCCCCCCTGTGAGATGTTTTCTCCTTTGTTTCCTGTTTTTGTAGCGCTTAAAGAGGAGAGAGAGGAAAAAAAAAAAAAGAGCCAACAACCCACCCTCTTTTTTTTTGCTTCTTGTCGTTTTATTTGTGTCAAGGTCTCAAAATGAAACATTTTTTCTTCCATCTTTGCCTTTGCTGCTCCAGCCACGTGCTTCCCGCCTGCATGGGGGAACCTGCCATCTCCCCAGCACAGGGGAACCTGCTTCCAGGGTTGAAAAAGAAGCTTGCTCCAGTGTGAGGCTGAATCATTGTGGGTTTTTTCATCCAAAAAGGGGAAAAAATACGTTGCTGGTATTGGAGCGGAGGCCAGAAGACAGCAGCCAAAGAAAGGGACTCGCTTGCGGGGTATTGCCGTGTTTGCCCCATCTTTGCGTGGGACACGGTTGATGGAGGCCAGGTGCATCAGAGCTTGCTTGCTTGGGGATGTCCCACCTGCCTGTCCTCACGGAGGTGCCACCAGGGGGAAGGGACTTGCTCCTGCTTCCCTATTTTTTCTGGCGATGGAGGTAGATTTCCCTCTGACCTAGCTTGCAGTGCATTTTTGGGAAATCGGGAGAAAATCCCTTCACGTTCTGAAGACCTACAGTGATTTTGAACGCTAAGAGGGAGGAAGCGCGTTGTGGTGCTGAGACCTGTGGGAGAACATTTGGGATCCTTCTGCGAGCATGTAGGAGCACCCCTTTGGCAGGTCCAGGGGGACAGACAGGGACTGGGCTGCAGGGCTCACCGGCTCCTTGGCGGGTCTGGGCTTGCCTTCTTGGCAGCCCCCCACATAAGCCCAGTTCAGGTGCTTTCTGAAGTATGGGAGGGAGTAGAGGTGAGTGCTCGGTGGGAGCACAGGAAGAGATGAATCCCAAGTCTGTACCAGAAATTCTGGTCCTTTGCCAGCGCTGGCCACCAGCCCCAGTGCAGAGACGGCCGGTGCGCTTTTCCTACCTGCGCCAACTGACTGCTTCAGCGGTTCAAAAGCTCTAGGTCTCTAGAGGGGAAGATCCCACCAGCTTTTCTTTGATTGACTGCTCTGACACCAGAGACACTTTCCTGTTTGCAACGAGTCCCATGTTGCATCCCCATGCTGCCCGCTGTGCCAGGGACAGTTTGCTGGGACCTCGGGAGCTCTGGTGCTGGGGAGGTCGGGGTCGGCTCTGCTGCCAGGCTCCCGGTGTGGGCTGCTATAGGCTGTTTTACTCTGAAACAGGTTTGGTAACTTGCGATGGGCTGGATTTTTACAGGCTTACTTATTTTCCAGATGACTTGTTTATGAGGAGCGCGGCACGCAGCTCACTGGAGGCATTGTAAGCGCAAGTGCCCAAGTGCTCGAGTGTTAATTTAGCTCTCGTGACTGTAGATGGTGTGGGTGGTGCCTGGCAGGCATTCCCCACGGCGCTCTTTGAACATACCTGTTCCACAGATGACTTTAGCAGTAGGTCATATGAAGCTGGAGATGTGCAGGGTCTTCCTGCGCGCTCCATCTGAGCCTCCACTAGCACCCAGAGCTGACCCACCAGCCCGTTCCTCCTTCCTGGTCAGCCTAGCCCGTGTCTCTCCCTCCCCTGGCTTTGCTTGTGCCTTGGTTCCTGCCCAGGGGCCTCAGGAGTCCAGCACCAGGCTCTGAAATGTGACTGATCATTGTGCCCTGGGATGCTGTCAGTTGGTCAAGCTGCCGTGATGAGTAATGACTTCTTGGGCCTCGGGCAGTTGCAGAAATCCCAGCACCCAGCTAGCCTCGCTTTCTAGCTCCGTGCCATTCGGCACCATCGATCTGTCGGGCTCTGCTGCGTGGTGTTGTCAGGGGCAGCAGGGGATTTCAGTTCAGCTGACAGCAGCCAGCGTTGCCCTAGAGAGCCACCCCGCTGCAGACCCGTCTGGGTTTGCTGGCCAAATGGCAGTGGGTGTCGTAGCGGTCCCAGATCTTTGGCTGAACTGGGACAGTCTCCTGCCTCCCCGGAGTTTGGATTAAGAGCTTTTCCATGCTGCTTTCCTGCTAAGCTGGAGCGTTTTCCTTGCCCTTAGCCCATCAGGTTGCCAGCAGTTGCTTGCTCCAGGCCTGCAGCCGCAAGTCTGCTGTGTAGAGTCATCCGAGAAGTGACAGCAGAGATGGAGGACATGAGGAGGCAGCCTGCTGGGTTTGGGTGGGAGGGAGGAGGCTTGCATGGAGGGGACAGCATGGTAAAGAAGGGGAAGAGGCCAGGGGCTGCAGTGGAGAATGCTCTCTTCCCTTGGGGGACAGTGCTGTGTGGATGGATGCTGGTAAAGAGAGGGAAGGAGGAGAGGTTCATCTGAGGACCTTGAGCTGCTTCGCAAGGAACAGTGATGAGCTGTAGCCCAGGCTTACCCCTGCAGTATGCGGGGGGGGGGTTGGCTGTAATTTGCAGGTGGGGATGTCTGGGCACAGCATTGCCCACGAGTGCCGGACAGCCCTGGCCAGAGAGCTTTCTGCCTGGAAGCCCTCCCTGGGTGGTGGCTTTGAATGAGCCCCTGAGATGGGGGTGTCCTGGTCTGGTCTCTGAACCAGGAGGTGTTACCCGAGCTTTATTATGCCCTTGGTGACAAGGGCATAATAAACTTAGCCCAGACCCTCATTTAGTCCAAATCCAACCCGTAATGTTTATGTAAGCGTCGTGTGGCTGCTGGCGTGGAGGTCTGCAGCATGCTGCTCTCCTTGAGCCCACGAGCGCGAGGGAGAGGGAGAAGCAGGAAAGACTTGGGCTGAAGCGCGATACCCCTGACTTTCCTCCACCCCTCAGCCCTGTGCCTCGCATGTGGGAGCCCGGGTGAGCCCTTCATGGAACATGTGAGTCCTTCCCTTCTCCTCCCCTCACTCCGCAAAGCTCTGGCCTCGAGCTCTCCCATGTGCTCGGCCGAGCCTGGTCCTGCTGGAGCGGGGTCCGCAGCCTCTCTGCTGGTCTGGTCTTTGCCTCTGGAGCCGAGGAGTTGCCTCTGCCCCGATCTAAGCAGGGGGAGCAGAAGGGGCGGCTGGCGGAGGGGGTGGGAGGAGGAGGAGGCAGATTTCCATGTCTCACAAAGGGCACAAGCGATCAGATTCGTGCAACTGCCCAAGAATAAAGAGGCTCTTACAGTGCCGGCTGCCCTGACCTCTCTCCTCTCTGCTCCAGAGGACAGCGTGTGACCACACAGGGATTTCTTAGCTGTGCTTCGGAGGGAGGCAGCGGGTTTGCTATCCCCAGATCTGTCTGCAGCTTGCCTTGCAGCATATTGGCCTATTTTTTGCTGGTTACCTCTCTGTTTACTGGAAATCTTGGTACACGGTGGCAATTTTTTCTTTTCTTTTCTTTAATTTCATGTGATTGTTTTGGGGTTTTTTTTTTCAGTCTGACGCTGAAATGGGGCTGAGAGCAGCAGTGCTTCCAGAGCAGGGACAAAAGTAACCAGGAAACACAGGGCAAGAGAGGAGGGATCGACACTGAAACAATGAAATAGCCAAGCAAGGGAAGACTGAATGCTCAATAGCACAAGCCTTTGCAGAAATGCCTGGCTAGTGCAGCATTTTATAATCAGCTTCTGTGCTGGGCTGGCCTGCGACAGTAGTGTGATGGGGGAGGAATGCTTTGAATTAGCTGGATGCCAGAATTAATTCTGTCAGAATTCAAATGTACGTGTATGTAAGGATTTATAAATAAACACTTGGAGACAGATTCTGCTTTGCCACGCAGGCTTGGGGGCAGAATCTGGTCTGGCCTGGCTTTTTTTTTCTTTAAACAAAAAGAAAAATACTGTGGATCTGGGCTAGTTTCTGGTGACTTTCTGAACTTTCTGCGTTTATCAGCAGCCCGTAGGCTCAGGGGGTGCTGGTTTGGTTGGAGCAAGGGGGGGGCTCGGAGGAGTCGGAGCTGCTGAGCGAGCTTGCGGCGGTAGCCAGTTTTCTGCGTTGAACCTCCGTTTGCTGGTAGAGGAGACAAGGCTGGTGCTGGGGGACCAGCAGGGTGGTGTGGAGTGTGCAGAACCGGGGGGAAATGTGTTCCCCTTCCCTTTGCTCCATGGCAGAAGGACGGGTAGAGGCAGCCACCCTTCTTTACCGGGGAGGACTACGGCCAGCATGTGTGGGAACGGGAGTAAGAGGTGCCTGGTCCCAAATACGGAGGGAGGGAAGGAGGGAGGGATGGATATTTGCAGGCGTGAGACTGGATGCACGCAAGCGTTTTTACATATGTCCCCCAGATGAACTCGCTGAAGAGGTTCCTGGTCCCGAATCCTTTCTGATAAGGAGAGCTTTGGCCTGTTCTTGCGAAGGGATCATGATTGTCCCTTTTCTGTCTTGTGATTCACGTGTGGTGGTAACATGAGCGAAGTTCCTGGCTCAGAGCAGCACCCTGCCACTCTGCGGTGGGGCCTTCTACGTAACACACGCTTGAAGTCATCTGTTTGCTGGGATGGTGTACCAGAACTGGAAAAAAAAAAAAAAAAATTATGAATCGATTTAATTTCTCTTTCTTCTGCTCCCCCTACCTGTCCTTTCTCAATTCCTTGGTGTGTGGATGCTCGGGGGGGGGGGGTTGTCTCTGAGCGGGCTGGGAAGAGCCGAGCTGAGAATGGCTCCAGATGAGGCAGTTGGCAGGGAGTGACGTTCCGGATGGCTGTGTCTCTCTGAAATATGAGTAAACGTTGTCAGACCAGCCGACTGTATGATCCAGGGCTCGGGGAAGGCTGATCTGCCCTCTCCTCCCTCCACCCGTCTCTCCCTGTGCGGGATCCCCCATTTGCTCAGCAGCACCCGCTTCTCCTCTCCCTGCTTGGGTGACCTGGAAGCTTCATCTCGGAGTTGGAGCTTTGGAGAAAGGGAAGGAAAATCCCCCATATCCTAATGGAGGCAGTGTTTTCCCTCGCTGTACAACAGCTTAATCCAAACCCTCATTTGAGCCAGTTATTGTGTGGCTTTGAAACCCTGTCCCCTGGAAACCAGTTGCCCACCCCCTTCCCTTCCAGTCGATCCTGGTCGGTGGAGCCGAGCTCGGGGGTTTGGTGCTCGGCCACACGCAGACACGGATCGATCGCGCCGCGGGGCGGGTTGATATTTCTGTGGCAGCGGTTTTTATTGCTGGTTGCGGTGGTTGTTGGAAAGTCAGGAGGGGGTTGGTGTGCGCTGTGACGGGCTTGTGCGTGTGTCAAGGGGAGAGAGGGTAACGCGATCGTGTCCTCCTGCTCATTATCCTCTTGCTAGCGGGGGGGCTGCATCCCTCTCCCCGTGCAAATCCGTGCGGAGCTGCCGGCTCTGCGGTGGGAGCCGGTTTTCCCTGCAGGTGAACTCCTCTGCGCTCAGACAAAGGGCTGGGGGTGCCGGTGCCTCCCTTTGTTCTCCTGTCCTGGTGCACCCGCCTCAGACGGCGAAAAAACCCCTCGAAGCGCGCCTCTCAAATGGATGGAGCAGAAGAAATGCGCCGGGAGGTCTCTGTCCCCCTCGCAGACCCTGTGGGGATGGGAGGGTCTGCGGTCCCCCTTCCCTCGGGTGCTGTGCTAGCCCCTTAGTGATGGGGGTTGCCGGGTCTGGGGGGGAATTGCGGCAGCTCCCCTGCCAGCTGCACCCGCGTGGCTGGGTGGCTGAGGCCTGCGAGCCCGTTTGGGTCGGAGGTGGTTTGGTTGCAGGGGATGCGGACGGGGTCTGCCAGCCACAAGGGAATGGGAGCACATATTGGGGTTATTTTCCTGCCTCTGCCCGGTGGCATCCTGCACAACAGGGCTTCCAGGCAGGGGGCTGGAAATAACACCTTGTGTGCCATGCAAAGACCACCCTTTGCCAAACGCAGCTCCCAAGGGTGTGAGCCCAGCGGGCAAAACCATGGCCTGTCCTCCAGCCAAGGATTCTGTAGTGTTTTATTTACAGCAGGGGAGAAAAAGGTCAGTTTAATCTCTGCAACAGCGTAAAATCTGGGTAGGGCAGTCAGGGTGTTAACCCTAAAGTAGAGATAAGCGGAGGTGGGGGGACCTGCTAGGGAGTCTGGAAGCCCGTGGCAGCATGGGGAAGCAGTCCTGGAGACTCAGGCTTGCTTTGCTGGTGGTGGCACCTTGCTGAACACGGACCCTGCTAGCTGCCCCCACGCAGGCCCGTCCTCCCCTGCTCCTCCCAAAGGCTGGCTCCTGGCTACCGCTGTCATCTGTGAATGTACACGGTACTAATCTCCATTTATCAAAGTGCTGTTGCAGCAATCTGATAAACAGTACCGAGGCGACGAGCAAAAGCTAAACCTTCCTCTACGTGCTAAAACTGCCTGCTGGAGCCTTCCTCGGGAATTGTTTCTCCTTCCCAAAACACAAGGCCCAGCTTTGCAGGAGAAGAGACACAGGAGGCATCCAAAAAGACAGCCTTCACGCACATGCTGCTCCCAGTAACTATAGATGCAGAAATTTGAGGAAAACCTTGTGCTTCCCAAAAGGTAGAGGCTAGGAACGTCTGTCAGCTTGGGTGGAAGATGGAGGAAACCAGGGGAGTGGGAAGCTGTGGGGCAGCAATCCCAGGCGTGTGCCATCCATGGGGTGTTGATCCCAGGCACCTTCAACCCCGGCACTGCCGGCTGCTCTTCATCCTTGGAGCCCGTCTCTTGTTCTGCCTGGCGGAGGGAGCAGGCGTTAACGTCTTGAAGGTCAAGCAGAAATCACAAGCTGGCCCCGAGGCGCGGCTGCGCTGGCCAGCAGGTAATGAGAAGCCACCGCAGAACCGAGCTAGCAGCCGGGTTTCTTTGTGGGTGCAAGCTCGCCAGGGGATGAAGAGCTGCTGTCGTTGGTCCTCCTTCTGCACTAGAAAATGGAAGCGTGGTCACAGCTAGAAATGGCTTCTCTGGTTGTACCCTGCACGCTGGCACTCCTCCCCCCACCCGATCCCTGTGTGGCTCTTGGCACATCCCGTAACCTTTGTGCCTCCACCGCATCCTCTTTAAAAGAGGATAATGAAACTGAAACAGGGAAGCAGCACATGCCAGAGGCACCTTGGACTCCCGGGCTTAATAAAGCACTGCTGGTCTGCCGGAGACCTGAGGAGGTGGACTTTTGAGCCAAGAGATTAAATGCCAGGTCTGGCTGCCATCGGACTTCCTCGGGACTGCTCTAGCGTGCGCTGAGCCCTGCTGACCAGGAGCGGATCTGCAGGCCCTGCTGGGCTCCTGAGCGCCTGCTGCACCCCACTCTGCAGCGCTCGTGTGGGGAGAGGGCATCTGGTGACAGCTGCCTCCTTCACGGGTGGAAACTGAGCCTCAGACGTGGCTCCCGTGAATCGGTGGGACCAGAGTCAAGCGGAGCGGTTCCCCTGGCTCCCCAGCAGGATGGAGCCGACCGGGGTCTGAGCTGTCAGGCTCCGATCGCCAAGTCAGACCTGGAAGATAAATGACACTTCAGGGGCCTGAGATGAATAATGTCAAAGGCTGGCCCGTAAAGGGGTGAGATTAAAAACCAATGACAGGCCTCCTCCTAGGAGCAGAAGTCAGCACGTTGAAGGAGAGCAGCAGGGCTTGCTCCTTTGCCGTTATTCCCTGGCGGTGCCCGCATCCAAAACCCACCTTCCCAGGCTCTCCCTTGCAACATCAGCAATTCCTGCCCTCAATCAACATCAACCAGATACTGCAGGTCCCCTATGCCCAGCCCTCTTTGCCTGTCCCCATGCTGCTGGTCCAGAGTGCCTCTGCCCTTGGGAGAGTGGTTGAGGGGAAGACAAAAGCGATGCAGCCTGGGTCTGGGGGGCTGAGCTGGGGCCATGGGAGGCAGAGAAGGGGAGGAGACATGGAAGCAGGAGGTCACGTCGATGCTGTGGGTACCGCGCTGTGCTGCGTGTTGTAGAGATGCTTGTAAAGATGACTCGTGACTTTGTCCTGAATATGTTGGGCTTACCTGTTTTTATCAGTTAAGCAATGCCATGAGCGTTTAGGCACCCACGGGCAGGAGATCATCAGATAGGGCATGTGGTTGTGCCCGTTTTGGGGGTGCTGACGTCTGAGCTTGTCACAGGGGTGGCTGTTCTCCTATGTGGATGGGTGCTGGGTGGTGGACTGTGCCCCAGCGCTTGGCTGGAGCAGGCTTCACTGGTTAGCAGAGGCTGTGGTCCGGCTGAGGTGGACAAGATGGATTTCATTTATTTGCAGGAGCAAATTAAAATAAACTTGAGGCCCTTTTTTCTGTTCATCCTTAAAGGGATGCTCCATCATGGCTCTGTGGGGCAGGGCCACGCTGGGGCTCCTGTGAAGGGCACTGGGGAACAGGATGGCGTCTCCATTCCCCAAACGCAAAGGTGGTTAAAGGAGAAGGGGCTGTGCTGTCCCCTGCTGCTGCCCCTCGTGTGGATGTGCGGGGAGCTGGAGGTGCCGGCTGCCTTTGCCCTGGGCTCCTCTTCCCCTTCCTCCCTGCTCCCCCACCCCTTCCCTGCCAGGAAGCCTGGCCTTTGTGTGAAGCGATGCCTCCCGACATCGGCCGGGAGCCGCGATTTCCTCCGCAGTGGGGAGGGTGAGCGAGGAGAGGGGTGCCACGCTCCCCAGGGGCAAATCCACGCAGGGTTCTGGCCTCACTGGAGCACAGGGAAGCTGCGTGCCTGGCCGGGGTGTCACAGGGAGGTGGTGGTTCGGCAGAGCTTTGCCTGCTTGGGCTGCTCTGCCTGAAAGCACCGCGTCGGTGCGTCGCTTCTTGCTGCCTGCGGCTCTGAATGCTTCGGTGGCACCTTTATTTGACCACTCCAGGGATGCCGTGCTGGGCTCTGTGCAGCTGAAGCTTGGGCAGTACCAGCTGTGGGGTCTTGCTCTGGGGTCAGCGAACCAGCGCCACAGAGCAGAAGCGGAGGGGCTGGAAGCAAGGCAGGACCAGGGCTGACTGCTCCTGCGTCCCAGGGCTGCGCCTGAGCCCTGGGAGCATCTCGCTGTCCGTGCCAACACGTCGTTTCGGCAAGGGCAGGGCGCAGCACGGTTGCGAGGGGGGTTTGCGGGACGCGGGCTCTTGGCCACTCCTTGGAAAGGGGCTAACGCAGCACGTGGGAACTGGCCAAGCGCCTGCCAGCCAGAAGCCGTGGCTGGCGCCTTGCCAGGAGCTGGGGGGGCCTCGCGTCTCTTTAATTGGAGACGTGTTTATGGGTGGATGGCGTTTTGCAGCTGACTGGCTGGAAACTACAGGTCCCAGCATGCTCCCTCACGCGTCGCCCGGCTGCCGAGCTCCGGCGGGAGCGTGGTGCCGTGGGGACCGTAGTCTCGGTGCTCGCCGCTGCGGGCGTTTTGCTGCCGCGGAGAAGGGCTCTGGTTCAGTATTGCTGGGCAGAGCCAGGCTGTGAGACACGGGGCTGGTCTCTGCCTCCTGCTTGCTCATCCTCCCGCCACCCGCTTGCTCGATGCAAGACCACGTTGGCCTTTTTATGTCACCAGGCTGGGGAGGGAGATCTGGTTCTATACTGACTTGTTTGCAACGTAAATATTTTGGTCCCGGGTGTGTTGCTGGGAGCTGGGTGTCACGTTGAGGAGCATGATTCATTCATGCTGTTGGTGCTCGGAGCGCGGTGAGGCAGCCTTGGGACTGGTCCCAAAGATTGCCTGGGATCGCGGCTGGCGGGGAATTTGGGATGTCACGTTTGACTAAGTCAGAGCCCTCCTCGTGCGATTCCTGCAGGCCAGAAGTGCTGTGCCGTGCCCAGCGTGCTCAGGGCTTGCCACCCCCAAAACGCAGCCGTTGCGGGTGGCTTGCGTTTCCAGAGCGAGTGGGAATGGAGGGCGAGGCTGGGCTCCGGCTCTTGCCTTCCCCAGCTACCCGTGTGCGGGAAAGGTTGCAGGGTGTAGGGCTCTGTGCCTGGTCCCAGCTAGCCTGACAAATAAAGGTAGAGAAAGCCATGCAAGTTCAAAGCCTGCTGCACGTCAGACCTCGGAGGAGGCCTTGGCGGAGTTTAGAGGGACATGGGGACAGCCTGGGGCAGGACGCTGGGCAGACAGATGGGAGCACTGGAAGATGCCTCTCTGTCCCTTGCTTCCACTGCCGATGCTCTGCTGCCAGAAGGGATCTTTGCACCCCCAGTTTGGTCACCAGCATGGGAGGGGAGGCACCGCTGCACCCTGCACCCCAGGGCCGGCTTGCTCCGTGCCCCGCACATTGCTTTGTCCTCCCCACGCCGCTGAGAGCCAGGTGCGGGCTGTGCAGCACCCAGATTCGTTCTGGCATCCTTCGTTAGACGGTGTTTGTTCATGCTGCATTTTTCTTTCTGCTGGCTTGTTTGGACACGCACTGGTACATTCACGGCACTCAGGCAGTAACGTGAGTCTCTTTCCCATTAGGAAAGGGGCCAGCATTTGGGGGGGCCGGGAGGGTGGCTTAAGCAGTAGTTTCTGAGATATTTCCTTCTGCCGCCACACCCTGCGTGAAAGAGCAATATCCGCGGCTTCAGCTGCTATCGCAAGGCTCCGAACGTCTCTCTTTTAATATAGATTGGTATCATTTTGCATTTTAAAGTAAAAACACGCTGCAAGCTGCAGACAGCTGTCGGTTGGCAGCTTTGTTTGAACATCTGGTATTGCTGGGCTGCTGTTCAGCGCGATCTAACTATGGGATTCATAAAGATTATAATCCGGGCTTTCAGATTCTCAACAGCCGCCTCGCAAAAAAAAAACGGGGGAGAGAGAAAACCCAGCGGGGAGGCGGCTGAGGGGTCCTCGACGCTGCGCGGATCGTGGACATGGTCAGTCCCCTCTTGGGTGCAGGGCGGCTGGTGGGCTCGCTGTTTGTCACCTTGGCTGCCCGCAGGTGCTGACGGGCTGCTTCCAGCCTGCAAAACGCCGGCACTGGGGAGCTGTAGAGGTGCAAAGTTCTCCTTCCCCCCTTCCCTTTTTATTTTTTCCAGCTTGTGTGCTGAATCCAACTGAGTCTCATACTCCTCTGGGTGATGTCTGGCACTGGCGAGCTGAAGCAGCAGATTCTGCTGTGGCTTTGGGTAGATGTTTGTAACAGTTGTCTGCAGCAGCAGGACTTGGTTTCTTTTTCTTTAAAGCAAGTGATGGAGGAGCCAAGGCTCGGAGTAAACATCTCAGCATATCAAAACCTCGTTTCCAAGAGAAATTGAGTCCCGTTTTCCTCTCAACCAAAAGGTCGAGATAGCCACCTCTGTAAACCCCATCCATCCCTCTGTGAGTCAGGCACTTTCCTTGGCACCTTTGAGAATTAAGTAGCCTCTAAGCCCCTAACGGGTTTTATAAATCTTGTTAGTTGATCTGCATTTTTGCAAAGCTCTTTGAATCCAGCCTATTGGCACATAAGTCACCTTGACTTTCCGCAAGGCTTTGACTCCCAGCTCACTTTCAGGCTCCATTTGTCAGTTGGAGGTGCACAAAAAATGTCGCCCCCCTTATCTTCATTAGAAAAAAAAAAAAAGCTGCCTGGAGAAATCTAGCTGCACTCTAGTTGGTGCAAGGCAGTAATAGAGGTGCATATAAACCTGTTCTGCCCTTGTTTGTGTTGATTTAACTTACCAGTACAAATTAAAATAGCCTTCAGCGGTTGGAAGTTTAACTAGATCAGTTTAACTAAATCATGGCCTTTAAATCAAAGCAGGGATTTCTTTCTAGTGCTGCCCTGAGCCCGGAGAGGGGCTTTGTGCCACCCACGCAGCCGGACCACTCGTCTCTGGGTCACCAAATGAGATGCTGATGGGGCACATGGCTGCTGGTCGTTGTCTTTGCACTTGTGGGTGGTCTCGTGGCTGGGACACACGGGTACACGTGGGTATCGCTGCAGCTGCTGTGCTCCTTGGTGGTTCCCCCAGAAACCTGCTCATGCATCCAGATCCTCAGGTGGGGCTCCCTTCAGAGCAGCATGGAGAAATTAGGGGGTAGGAAGCTGAAGGGGCTGTTTTTTCAGGTCTAGCCGTGGCGGGTGCAGAGCAGAGGTCTTTGGGCAGGGGAGAGGCAGCTCAGCCTGCAATGGGAGGAAGGATGGAAAAGGCTGGCTGTGTTTCACCCATGCAGGGAGAAAGCTCTGAGATCACACAGGCCAGCTGGATCTTGAATCCAAGATGTTTATTTGGAAGAGGGAGTGAGGGTTTCTCAATTTTGCAGGGGCTGCAGATGGGGGTGGGTTTGCTGCCAAGCGATGGGAGTGGGTCTTTGCAGGATGGCTGCTCTTGAAGGCAGAGCATCCCGCCAGCAGCAGCTGAGGGACGACTGGCCAGGACCCTGAGATTGCAGCCTGTTGGGAAGATCTTGGGATTCAACAGAGCTTGATGAGGCTGGGACAACAGCAGATCGAAGCAGGACTGGGGGTGCTGCCAAAGCCTGTTTATTTTTTTGTGGGGGTTATGGAAAGGGCGACTCACAGATGATGTGTCAGAGCAACGGGGCTCGTGTGAGGAGCAGCATTTTGTCATCCATCGGGAGTTTCAGCACTGAACAACCTCCCGTTTCTGCCCAGACTGCCACCACCGGAGCTGGCAGAACGCTTGTGAGAGCCAGTTCGGGGAGATGATCCAGCTGAAAAGAGAGTGCTTTTTTTACTGGCTTAATTTTTCAGCTGGATCCGTGGTCCGGAAGGGGCAGATATATGAAAACAGAGACAGAAGAGGGAGAAAAGGAGGTTAGGGCCCCCGTAACGTACATGTAAATTAACTTAAACGATCAAGAAACCACAAGCATGGAGTGCACCGAAGGCGGAAAGGGCAGGACTTCTTACACGATCTCTTAGGCTCCAAAAAACTGAAATCTGGTGAATCCCAGTCAGTGTAGCTGCAGGGCTCAGATTTTATTTTTTGACATGGCAGGGAGGAAGTGCAGGGCGATGTTGGTCATCAGGGCCAGATGTGCTCCAGGTGCTGGTGTCAGTCTGAGGTCCCCAAGTGTCTGGAAATGGTTGCTCAAGGCACTTGGGTCTGGGATGTGGCAAACTCCTGCGCTTTCCCGGAGTGCCCCGGCAGTGCCCCGGTGCTCCAGAGCCGGTTGCTCAAAAGGCATCTGGTGCTGGGTTGTGCTGGGCAGGGTGAGCCCACCCTGTGTCGGGGCCTGCAGCCAGGGCCCCGTCCTGGAGGTGGCTCGGCAGCAAAGTGAACTTCGGCACTGATTTATAAGTAGCCTCAAACAAGGACATTTTCCCCCTAAAACGGAAAGAGCCTGGGGGAAAGAGCTCCTCCCTCACATCCCTAATGGCAGAGGAGATGCAGATCTTGTCCTTCGTAGATATGGAGCTGAGCCCTGTGACTCCTCCTGGCTCTCCTCGCTCCCAAGCGAAGGCAGCCTGGACTGTCCTCCCTCCCGAAAGCTGGCCGGGGAGGGCTGCTGGCCAGCATCTGCACCCAGGCCTGGGTGGGGATCTCCTCTCCCTCCCTTCCCAGCAGAGAGAAAAAAGATTTCTTGAGCTCCTCGCTGCCCAGAGGGCCTGGTCGCCCCTGCAGCCGCAGCCCCGGCAGCTCTCAGGGCTAGTCTCTCCGTCTCAGTCCTGCACCGCCCAAAAGCATCTACTGTCGCTGTGCCGCCGGGACACAGCGCGGGAGCACGTTTTCCCCGGCCGGATGCCATCTCTCCTGGCAGATCCAGGGCAGGAGGCGGCTGTGCCGGCCAGAGGCGTGAGCATCGCCAAGGCTCAGCTTTGTCCTGTGGAGCCGGCGGCATCGGTCAGGACTCGCCTGGCTGCTTGCTCGGCATGCGAACCAGCTCCTGCGACGCCGTGTTCGTCTTCCCAGTATGCTGCCAGCTCCTTTCCTCCTCTCCTCCCCAGGCTGTGAGCGAGTCTTGAGCCCCGGGTCTGGCGGAGGCAGTTTGCCCTGCTTTCGCTGGCTCTTGTGCTTCGCACGGGGCCAGCTCGTCCAACTCTGGCCCATGAGCAGCATGGCCTCGCTCGTACCCTCCAACGTGCTGCAGAAGTGGCATTGGTGTTCGGGGCACCTCTGTTTCGGGGGGCACATTGCCCATGCTGGGCACTCTGTGTCAGGAAGGTTCCTGCCTCCAGCACTTATGGGGCTGCCGGCACAGAGGGGATGCTTCTGCAGCCACCGGCCCCATCTCCCGGCTCCTTCATACCCCTTATCCCCCTTTTCCCCTCAAAACAGATCTTCGTCCCTGCTCAGAGGACTCTGACAGCAGTGGCAGCCAGGCCATGACTTGAAGTTGGGGTCCAAAAAACCACAGGTAGAGCTGCAGCCTCCTTCCCCCATTAGTGCGAGAGGCACAGACTCCAGTAACCCCTGTGGCGGCGGGGAGCGGGGGGTGGGGGGGACAGAGGCGCAGGGAGGCGAATTAACATCCTCAAGGTCCTTCTGAAGGTCGCTTTCTGATGGAGAATAGGTCCCCGTTTCCTGGCCTCCAGAACTCCCGCTGCTGGCCCCACACGACACAATGCCTCGTATTTTCCCCTTACTAACGAGTTCTTCCTTTCTGCCGGGGGTGAACAAGGGGAAGAGCTGTCCTGGGCTGCGGGCACTGGCACAGCCCCATGGCGGTCCGGGATCTGCTGGTACCGGGCTGTGCGGAGGAGCATGCTCTGCCGTGCCCACCGTCCCGGGCTGCCGCAGGGACATGGGCTGACCTGAGCACGGCCGAGCGCCGCGGCTCGAGGGGATCATCCAGCCGCTGTGTGACAGCCACGCTGTACGAACGCCCCGTGCCGGGGTGGGTGCTGGAGGTGGGGACGTGGGGCTTTGCCTCTGGGGCAGCTGATGGAGGTGGGACATGGGGCTTAGCCTGATGGTTTCTTCTCCCCGGCGTGCTGGGGAAGGCTCAGAGACCAGGCAGCATCTCTCGGGGAGGTGGGAGCGGGCAGAAGGCACCACACACCCCGTCCTGAGAACAGGGCGGAGAGCCACTGTTGCGAGAGGCACCCTGCGTCCTGTCCCCCCGTGCCAGAGCTCAGGAGCTGCCTCCAGCCCTTTTCTACGAAGCGCCAGCTCTCCCGGTGCTCAGGGGCTCCCTTGATGCTAGCAAGGGGGTTTCTTTGATGCCCATGCGCTGCATGGCTGCTGCTCCCTTCCCTTCCTAGCAAGGGCAGCTATTAATATCCCCTCTTCCTTCCCCTGCCAGGGATAAACCAGCCCGATCTCTGCGCGGGGAGCACCGTGAGAAAAGCCAAACCCCAGAGCAGCGCCTGCTCCAGGCTGGCCGGGGGAGGCGAGGCCTCCTGCTCCGGCCGGAGACCTCCTCTCCTGCCTGGTGCTTACTGTAAATGTGTGCAAGACGAAATCCCAACCAGCACCATTTCCTTCCTGTCCCTGTAAGCGGATCAGCCTCTCATGAGGGCCGTGGGGAGTTTGAAAGACTTGCTTTTGCCTGGATCTGGTCAGCAGGAGGTAGTGGAGGGGTGGGAGCGATGCTCCAGGGTGTTTGGGCTGCGGGGACTGGTCCCCTTGGGGCTGCAGTGATGCAGGATCTCATAGTTTGAGATCCTGTTTTGGGGGGGCACGGGGGTGCCAGGCCTCAGAGCTGCGCGGTGTCAAGGTGCCGGTGTGTTGGCAGGTGGGGAGATGCTCTTGGGAGGGATGAGAATAGCTCATCGTGTGGGTTTTTCTCAGCAAACCAGCCAGCTGATGGTGGAGTGGGGCTGGGGGGCGGGAAGCCTGTGAGTGAAAGGCATGGGGAGGCAAAAGGTTGCACTCGCGTCCTCGGTTTAGGGCTCTCGGTGCATTAAAATTCAGTCGCTGCGAGTTCAGGCCCGTCTCCAGCAGCGTGCCGGGATGCGGGTCTCAATGGGGGCCCTTGATCCTGGTCACTGGGCTGAGCTGCAGGTGTCTGGAGCCATTCCCGCAGCAGGCATCTGCCCTTCGCAGCTTCCTCACTCCGGTTCCACCTTCCTCCTCCTCCTCACCCTTCCTCCCCCTCATGCTCCGAGCTGCTCCCTCCGTTCTGGCTTTCCGGTGGCTGCAAACAATGTCCTCATTCACTCGACGGCTGGGATTTGGCGCCGAGGGGAAGGCCCAGGCACAGAGGAGGAGGAAGGAGGGAGGCAGAGAAGCCAGCTTGCCCGTCCTGGGCCAGCCGTCCAGCTGCGGTTGAAGGCACACTGTCGGGTAACCGGGTGCTCTGCTCCTCCCGGTTTCCTACGGGAGCGAGGGCTGTGTGCTCTTGGGGTTTGTCTGCCCGCCCTGCTGTGGCGTGTGCTTGGACGGACAAACCCATCCACTTGCTCTCCTGTGGTGCCCTCCAAACCCGTGGCCGGTTTCAGCCCAGTTTGTTGAGAATCAGCATCCTGCAAGCGTCCTGCAGGTCGGTGTTCGGGGACGTGGTTGCTCTAGCCGGGGGAGCGGCCGTGAAGGATGCACAGCCCTTATTAGACATCAGAGAAGCTGCATGGGCTTCATTTACCCCATGAACACAGTAGCGCTTTTCATTGCTTCTACTCTCATTGAAAACCAGCGCTGCTCGGCAGGCCGTGGGGCACCTCGCTGGCGTTGGTGGAGCTGCCGGGCTCCCTCCAGATCCTGCTGGGAGCTGGGCAGAGGCTGGCGAGCACGCGAGCCCCCAGAGAAGGGGTGCTGCAGGCTCTCCCTGGGAGTCACGCAGGGACCCCGGCCATCCTCGGAGCAGGGGAAACCTTGGGCTCTGTCATGGGACTGCGCTGCCCTGGTGCTGGCCCCAGGGCCACGGGCTGCTGGGGGCTTCGAAGCAGAGGTGAGGGGAGCGCTGGACTCCTGGCAGGACAGGGACATAATCCGTCGTTGTCACAGGCTCAGCAGCAACCGCAGACTGAGCCCTGTCCTCTGGCAGAGGACAGTGGTGAGACCAGCCAGAGACACGCCAGGAAGACATCTTGCCTGTAGAGTTCTCCCTGCTGGGGAGGTCTCGGGTGGGTGTGAGCTCCTTCCCACACCCCCGAGCCCTGCTTTGCAGTGGGGGGCTGCCCGGCCGGTTGAGCTGCACCCATGTGTGTAACACAGCTGACACTTGCGGTGCTGCAGCCGTGCGATGATTCTCGGATGAGGAGCCCAGAAGCCCTGTGTTGTCCGAGCTGTTCAACTTTTTATTGCCGTCTTTGTCTTGCAGCTGCAGGCATTTAATCTTGCAGCTCTGTTGGGGCAGCCCTGTCCCCTGGCAGATGTTCCCCCATCCCCTGCCCGGGGAAGTGGACATGTCCCACGCTGGAGCAGCCACTGGGCATTGGGGCCAGTGCAGAGCTGCCGACGTGCGGGTTCGGGGGGGCAGACTGGGGGGTGCAGTAAGGTGTACGCGGGGCGAGGGTGGTTTCCCCGGCGGCGATTTCCTCCCAGCAAGCACTGGATGGATAGCGATGGTCATCAAGCTGTTCCCCGGCATGATCCCTCAGGGACCAGCTGCGCGCGTCCTCCCTGGAATGAGGCCTGGCAGCGCTGGCTTTGCTTCCCACAGAGACGGCCCTGCAAGCAGCACTTCCCTCCCAGGGCACGGCCCCGCTGCCCCCGACCCCCCCAGTCTGCCGTGATTGCTCCCCGGGATGCGCCCTGCTCCACTGGCAGCGGGGCTACTGGTCGGTGAGCAGAGGATGATCTCGGCTCGCTTCTCCTGCCACCTTCAGCGGTCCTGCTCCTGCGCGGGCTTGATGCCCACGGCGTGTTTGCGCAGAGTCCCGCTGTCCTCCTCTCAGGGCTCAGCCTTCTTCCCCCCACCCCTGTGTTTTTTTTCCATGAGGAGGGGGGAGATCACTTGCAACTCCAGCAGAATAAACTGGTGTCCAGCAACTAGCCCCACCTCGCTGGGGCCTGTGGGGTCAGGGTGGACCAGCCGCTTACCCGGCCACAGATTAACTTATTAATTAATTAGATGAGTTCACTCTCAGCTAGTGATGGAACACAGAGCATTTTCGGTGGCTGTTCCGCAAACTGGTGGTGTGTCTCAGAAAAGGCAAACTGGGATTGGAGTTGCTGGGAGCCCGGGAAGGGCGCCGGTACAGAGGGAGCTGCGGTTCTCCCAGCATCAAGGTCATGCATGAAATATGAGAAATTACCCTGAGAAATTCTGATCCTGGAGGAGGAGGAGGAGTTCATGACTTCAGAAATACCAGATATGGGAGGGGATGGAAGGGGAAGGGATATATTTTCCTTTTCAAAATACCTAAGGAATTCAGCCCGTGCTGCGGAGACAATGAGACTTCGCCCCTGGGTGCCAGAAGGAGTAGTTCATACCCTTGTGTCTTGTTAAGGTCTCAGTTGCCGTGGGTGAAAAGCCCTCCCAGCCCGCTGCAATCCCAGGCACGTATGGTTTTTAAATCGCCCTAAAATCAAGAGAGTGGCTCAAACGTGAGGTTTAAAGAAAACACTGCATGTCCTCTATTCTGTCTGATTTCTATGGCTTTAGGTTGGATTTTGGTCTCTTTTTGCAGCTGCAAGGGGCTATTAAATTAACTTTTATGTAAAGTTATTTGTATATATATTTATGTATATATTTGTGATTCGTATGATTCCAGCAGTGGAGCACTGTGAGGTTTGTTACAAAACACAAAGGTTGGCAGCTCTGCCATGGCAGCTGCAGGGCGGGGGGAAGGGGACGACGGTACGTGCGTGTCTGGGGCCGTTCGGTCCATCCCTCGGGGGTCCCTCCCGCCGGTGGGGCTGGCAGGGTGGCCTCTGCCAGCCATGGGAAGATCTGCTTTTCCCCAGGAGAGCATCCCGGCAGCGTCGGGGGGAAGAGCAGGGGCTGCTTCGGGGCGGCCCCACCTCGGATGCCTGGTGTGTGCGCCGGGGCGGGATGGGGATCTGGCCTCTGCACCCGACGTGGGATCCCGTCCCGCGTTTTTCCGCAGCCGTGCCCCAGCTGGTGGCCGGGGGGGTGGGCAGGGGACCCGGCCGCTCCCGGGGCCCCGCCGGGCTGGGCCGCCCTCCCGGTGCTGGTGCTGGGTCTGGCTGCTCACGGTGGGGACGGCGAGTCGCTGCTGGCAGGCAGGGAGGCGTAGGGAAGGGCTCGGCGCGAAGGCTCGCGACGTCTCTTGGCTCTCCGGCTTGGAAAGTGAGAAACCCGCCCTGTGCTGCGAGACCTGCCCTGGCTCCCGGCCTCCATCGGCCTCCTGAGCAGGGATGCGGGAAGGCATCTCCTTCCCATCGGTCGATGGCACTTTCAGCGGGGGAATTTCAGCCCCTGGACACTGGGGCAAGACGCAGAGCCGGCTGCGCTGTGCTGCACGCCAGGCCCGCGCGGAGGGGGGTTGCAGCCCGTGTTTGCGGCCAGCGGTGCTTGGGAGCAGCAGGTCGTGTCGACGTGCGCCTGCCCACGCTGCCGCCGGAGCACGCTGCTGCCCGACGCCTCTCCGCCCGCAGCTTTGCCCAGTGCTGGACCCCAAACCCTGGCTGAGTCCCCAGAAAAGCCACCAGCAGCCCCGTGCCCTGGCCTGGCTGCCACCATGGGACCTGGGACGCGGCTCGTGCCTGCACCCTTGGCTCTCTTGGAGTGGATGCTGGTGCACCCATTCTCCGGAGCTCAGTTCCCGCCGTGCTGAACCCGGGAGCAGGCTGCAGCCTCCTGGTGCCACAGCAATGCAAATAAAGACCTTTTTATGATGAAAAAAAGGGGATTTTTAATACATTCATCAAATCTTTCTCTGTGTGGTCTTAAAGACAGCGGCAGCGATGCCCTTGGATGCTGGCGGGCCCCTGTGTTTCTGTACGTGCACGCCAGCAAGTGTCCCCCCGTGCCTGGGGGTCTGTGTCGCTGTGGCTGCCCCTCAGACCCTGTTCCGGCTGACGTGCTGTCTGTCTGTCCGTCTGCGTGTGCGCGGGTGGCTGCACCCACGTGAGCACCGGGCACGCAGCTGGAGCGCGACTGTGAGTGAGAAGCCGGGGTTTTTTTAGCTCCTCGTTACTCTTAGTGGTAGGAGCCCAGCGGCAGTGAGGCTTGAGGTGCCCGAGACCTTAAGAAAAACAACGGAGGGAGGAGGCTTCGCATTCCTGCTCCCAAATCGAGCTGGAGGTGACAGCCTTTCCCTGCAATGCAATTAATCCCAGCAGCGCCTCTGCCACCCTCCCCCTCCCGCCTCGGCCAGGAATTAATTACTTGATTATAAATCCCCAAGCGGCGGTTTATAATAGCAATAATCCCCTCAAAATTCATCCTCGCTGCCGGTTTCTTCCCATCTCGCCCCTGTCATTGAGAGTCTCTAACGCCGCGTCCCTGTGCTGGGCACAGCCCTTCTCCTTGCCCCACCGGGGATAACTGGGGAGGGGGAAGATTTGGGGTTGATTTTGAGGGGTGTTTTGGGGAGCCCTGCTCCTGCTCACCGGGACGGAGCCCTGCTCTCGTGGGTAGCGGGTTTGACCCCGGCCAGGGAAGGGCGCGGGAGCAAGGCGCGCGTTGCTGGGAACCAGGTTCCGTCCCAGTTGTTCGGCTGATGGCCCAGGCCCCGAGGAGCGGGCCAGGGGCTGGCAGCGCGGCGGGGGGAGGCCCCATTCCTCCTCTCTCTGTCCCTCCCGATTACGCTGACGCTGGCTCTGGGGCTTGTCGTGGAGGCGGGGAAGGCAGAAAGGATTTGGCGTGGCGTATGGGGGCGCGAGGTGGGGGCGATGTCTCGTGGGAGCCTGCCGGCGAGGGGTGATGGGCCTCAAAACCGCGCTGCCATAGCGGGAGGTGAGCCTCTCCGTGTCCCACCCAGGGTCCCCGAGCGAACCCCACTGACTGGGATGCGAAAAGTTCCCCGAGGGGCTGCCCCCATCCAAGGGACCCCAGCCAAGGTCCCCAGCGGATAAAGCAGCCCAGCACACACAGCCCCTCTGCGTGGCCGTTGAAATGACGAGGTTTCCACCTCCACCAGCCACATGTGGGCTTTCAGCTCGGCGATGGCATCCCACTGGGAAAAAGCCCCGTCCCCTCCACACCGCGTGGGCAGAGCCGAAGCCTCCCGGCGCGTGCAGCCGCTGGGCTCTGACGGCTGCTCCTCTCTCCCGTCTCTGCAGAAGATGCTGATGAAGCAGCAGGACCGCCTGGAGGAGCGGGAGCAGGACATTGAAGAGCAGCTCTACAAGCTGGAGTCGGACAAGCGGCTGGTGGAGGTAACTGGTGCTCCACCCTGCTGCTGCCAGCCCCAGGGACTGTCACCCCACGGCGCGATGGGGACCGGGTCCTGGGGGCCTGGTGGGCAGGGAGGAGGGAGGACGTGCAGGGGAGGAGCGGCCGGGCAGAGCTGCTGTCTCCATTCCAGTCGTGGCAGTCATCCTTTTGGGGGACAAAATGTGTTTGGGTCCTGGGGTGAGTTGGGAGGCAAGGGACAAGGCTGTCCTTGAATACTAGATGGCCCACCCTGCCCTCAGCCCAGCACAGCCTTCCCTGGGCCACCTGCTTTGTCCCGAGCAGGAGGGGAGGGTCTGGAGGTGGGAGATCCCTGAATAAACCGCTGAAATACCCAGGAGGTGGAAGAGATGCAAGCAGGTGTTGTGCTGGGACGGAGGTGAAACAAGATCAGCTCGTGGTCCTTACAGCCCTGGGCTGTGGAGCACGACCTGTCCCCAGCCTGGGGTGGGGATGGGGATGAGGACAAGGATGGGGATGGGAATGGGGATGAAGATGAGGATGGGCAGCGTTTTTCTAGGGAGCACACCTGCCGCAGTGGTGGCTGGCGTTAGCTCTCTGGAGGCCGTCCCAACCTAGACCCCAGGAGGTAGGTCCAGGGGATCTGTTGGATCAACCAGACCTCCGCAGCGTCCCTGTTGGGTCTCTGGCACACAGGGGTCCCATGTGGCAGCCGACAGCAGGGTTTGGTCTGTGTGGGGGTTGCAGGAGAGCAGAGCTGTGGTGCAGCTTTCAGGTTGCACCTGCCGCTGTTGGGGGAAGGACCCCGGTGTCCTGGGACATCTTGGCGGAGGTTGGAGGGCACAGAGGGCTTGACCCTGCTCCTGTCCCCCAGGAGAAGGTGAGCCAGCTGAAGGACGAGGTGCGCCTGCAGTACGAGAAGATGCACCAGATCTTGGACGAAGACTTGCGGAAGACCATGGAGATCCTGGACAAGGCCCAGGCCAAGTTCTGCAATGAGAACGCGGCCCAGGTGCTCCACCTCAACGAGCGCATGCAGGAGGCCAAGAAGCTCCTCAGCTCTGTCCAGGTCATGTTTGACAAAACTGAGGACATCAACTTCATGAAGGTGAGACAAGCTGCCCATGCCAGGGTTGGGGTGGGGGCCATGGGGAGGTCTGGTTGTGTGGGGAGCATCAGGGAGGCGTGGGGCGTGGCGGGGAGCGGGCTTGGGGACACTGACCGGGCGAGCTGATGCCTCCACAGCAGCGGGAGAAGGCGAGGAGGAGCGGGGCAGGCTCAGCGCCAGCCTCGAGTGAGGAGGTGCTGCAGCTGGAGATGGGGCTGGGGCAGAGGGGGCTCAGCACCCCTGGGCAGCCTGTCCCCTCCTGGGGGGCCACAGAAGGTGACGCCGAAAGGGGAGGTGGCTGCCGGGGCAGGGACTGGCCTGACTGACCAGAGCTTCTCCTTCCCCTCCTAGAACACCAAGTCTGTGAAAATCTTAATGGACAGGTAAGCGCATCGGGGCGGGCGTGTTCGGGAAGGAAGGGGGCTGTCGGGGGGGCGGCAGCAGCGTGATGTCTGCAGGAGGAGCAGGGGTGTCACGGGGCCTGGTAGAGCCGTGCTCCGTGCCTCAGTTTCCCTCTCTGACTGGGAGGATGAAAAAAATCCCCTCCTGCGGCCGTTGAACGAAGCCCTCCCCTGGGACTAGGGGAACACCGTGGGTGCTTGTGAAGGGCAGAGCTGGGACGTGGCACCGCAGCCGGGGTGGGACCGGCCGGGTCGGGGCGCGGGGCTCGCCCTAGGGAAGGGGTCTGGCCCCGGGTGGGCGTGGGGGAAGGATCCGTCTGACCGTCCCTGAGCCTGCCTGGTCCCTCACGCCTTTCCTCTCTGCCCGCGGTCCCCGGCAGGACCCAGAACTGTACAGGTGGCAGCCTGCCCCCACCCAAAATCGGCCACCTCAACTCCAAGCTCTTCCTGAACGAGATCGCCAAGAAGGAGAAGCAGCTCAGGAAGTTGTGGGAAGGTGGGTGAAGCCTGAGGGCCGCGGGGGGCAACGCGGGGCCTCGCTGTCTCCCATAGCCATAGCTGGGTGCGCTGTGGATCCCAGCGCGGGAGGGTGGGGAGAGCTGTTGGGGTGCAGGGACCGCTGGGGACCCCGCTGCGGTCTGCGGGGGCCTGGAGACGCCGTGGAGCCAGCTCCCGGCTCTCCCCAGGACATCTCTCTTGGCTTGTGTTTTGGGGTGACACAGTGGGGGGGGGCTGGCCATTGGCAGGAAAAGTCAGTGGAAAGACGAGGGTCGGCACGTGGGCAGCCAGCGTGGTCCCACAGCCCCCAGCCCGTGCCTGGGAGCCCACCACATCCTGCGGATGCTTCCCAGTCCTCTCTCCTTGGGGGATTTGGGTTTGTTGCCCAGCCTGTCCCGCTCTGATCCTGTTATGGACCGTGGTCACGAGCTGCGCACGTGTTTGCAGAGCAGCACCAGGGGCTGCTCCTGGGCTGCCGGCGAGGTTCCCGAATGGCACCCACAAGCTTGTCTGCATACGGCTGCGTGCGCAGGTTGCTGCCGGTGGGGCGGGCGGGGGCCACCCTGCTCGCATGGGGCTGGAGCACGGGTGCTGGGGCTCCTCTGTGGGGTCGGGCTGGTGGCTGGAGCGCTGCAGAGCTTTGCCGTGCTGTGCCCGACGTGGTGTTCCCCTTCTGTTCCCTTCTGCAGGTCCTCTGAGCACCCCCGTCCCCTTCCTGCAGAGCATCCCCATGTACCCATGCACCGTCAGCAACTCCGGCGCGGAGAAGCGCAAGCACTCCACCGCCTTCCCCGAGGGCAGCTTCCTCGAGCCATCGTCCGGGACTGTGGCGAGCCAGTACATGAGCCAGGGCGCTTCGGCTGGCGAGGGGCAGTCCGCACAAGCCATGGTGCCTTGCAGCTCCACGCAGCACATAGTTGGACTTCCCAGTGGCCCGCAGCCGGTGCACTCGGGCTCCGTCTTCAACCCATCTCACTACCCCAACACCACGTCATCTCAGCAGTCCGTGCTCTCCCAGTACGGCGGGCGCAAAATCCTCGTCTGCTCCGTGGACAACTGTTACTGTTCCTCCGTGTCCAACCACAGTGGGCACCAGCCCTACCCGCGGTCGGGGCACTTCCCCTGGACGGTCTCCTCGCAGGAGTACTCCCACCCGCTGCCGCCCGCCCCCGCCGTGCCCCAGTCGCTCCCAGGACTTGCCGTGAGGGAATGGATTGACGCATCCCAGCAGCACGGGCGGCAGGATTTCTATAGGGTCTACGGCCAGCCGTCGGCGAAACACTACGTCACCAGTTAACCGTCACACTCTCCGGAGAGTCCCGCTCGATGGCGCGTTCGGAGAGGAGAGTCTGGTTTGGTTTGGCTTTTCTTTTTTCTTTTTGTTTTCCCTTTTAAATCAAACCCATTTTTTTCCCCGCCTTGAACCCCTCCAGGATTTTGGGGAGGGTTGTTCTCTCTCTCTCTCTTTTTTTTTTTTAATCCTTTTTAAACGAAATAATTTTTTTTTTCCTTTTAATTCCTTTTTTTAATTTAATTTTGGAAAGTACTTGCTGCCCCTCGCTGGGAAAAGACGAGGGAGAAATTACTGAGAAGAAATTGATGGGGATTTCAGTCAGGCGTCTGGGTCTGTGGTCGCGCTCTTCCTCGCTCCTCTCTGCCTTTGGAAAACTTCAGAAGGGACAATGGCACCTTCGCTCTTTCCATTTCTCCGAGTTCATTTTTGCTGGTTTGGTTCAGTTTTTCCCCTTTCCCTACCCCATCTTTCCCTTTTTAAAAAGAAAAAAAAGAAAAAAATCTATCGTTGATTCAGTATGAAACGATACTTGTAGATTTTGGGTTTGTTACTTTTTTTTTTTTAAAGGCTGATTTTTTTTTTGTGTTACGAGGCCACTTCTCAAGCATATTGGCATTTTTTTTCCTTCTTCAGAGATTTGTAAATAACACAATGGCAGGAAATTTAATGCACAATAAAAAAAGGGAAAAGAAAGTTTAAAAGAAAAAAAACATGAATAAATAAAAAAAAAATCTGTTCTAGTTTTCAGGAGGGGAAGCGTGGCCGAAATGCACCCCCCCCCCGCGTATCGCTGATGCAACTTCCTGTAACAAGCACTTTGTATAAAAAAAAAGTGGACTTCCTGCTATAAGGCACAGGTATTTATTCTGTAACCGATTTTAGAACACACACACACACACACACACACAAATATTCAAATAAATGTGATCACTTAGTGCAAACGCCTCGCTCTGCTGCAGCTCTTCCCCGGGAACGCTGGCTCCGGCCGGAGGCTCCCGCCGGCTCTCGGAAGCGGCTGCTCTGTGGGTGCCCAGCCGGCGGCGGGGATCCGTCCGGCGGGGCTGGTTCGGAGGGAGCGCCTCGGGGATGGGGTGGTGGCGGTCCCGGCCGCGGAGGGGTCCCCACCGGCGCAGCCTCGCGGGGATGCCGGAGCCGTGGCTCTCTGCCGGCTCCCTCCCAGCCGGCGAGGATGTGAGTCAGGCACGGAGCCGGCCGGGACGCATCCTGATGCAGCCACGAAACAATCCCCTCTGTGGGATGGGGACGGGGATGGGGACGGGGACGGGATGGTGGCTTTCCTGCCTCCGCTGGCAACCGCCATGCTGCCATGCTGGCCACACCGCAGCCCCAGCACCCAGCCCTCCAGGCTTCATCCCCAGCTAAAGCCCCGCTGCCCCGTGGGGCTCTGCGGGCGCTGGCAGCACCCCAGGCCGGTTCGGGGACCCTCGGGCCGTGGCTGGGGAGGGTGAGGAGGAATCCTTCGGCCGGGGCGTGCGGCAGGGCCGCGGGCTGGCCCAGCGGTGGCTGCACAGGGGCGAGCTCTCCGTGTGGGGAGAGCAGGGCCGGCTTCGTGAGGCAGTGCAGCGTCTCGGGGGCGGTGGGGTATTTCCATCGCTCGCTTCGGGCTTGGCTTCCTTTTTTTTTTGTTTTCCTGGTTGCAAAACGTCCCTGGTTTCTTTCCGGTTTGGATTCCCCCTGTGCTGCTTCAGTGGGAAACGGGCAGGGGAGAGAGTCTCAGTACTTCCCAGCTGTCCTCACCACCATCCTCTTCCTCCCTGCCACCGCTGCCACCGCTGCCTCCTCCTGTGGCAGCACCCGTCACCTATAGACGGAGGACGTGGGTGCAGCCCCCGCCACGCAGGGTGACCCCGGGGGGCTTGGGACACTGCTGTGGGCCCACCCCCACCATGCGCCTTCGCCGGAGGGAGCAGCCCCGAAAGACTGGGTGCCCCTTGCAGACCCCAGTGCCGCGGCCGAGGAAGAGGACCCTGGTGCCTCAGCCACCGTGCGTTGCCGGTGGCGCGGAGGGAGGCGATGGCCCCTCCGGGGTCACCCCACTGAGCGGTGGGGGGACGTACAGCGTCCTGGGCTGCCAGGAGGGGAAGCGCCGGTGCTGGGGTGCTCAGAATGTCAGGGTGCTCAGAATGCCAGGGTGCTCAGGATGCCGGGGTGCTCAGGATGCCGGGGTGCTCAGTGGGGTTTCGCTGATGGATGGCTCTGTCTGGGGGGGGGTGTGGGAAAAGCGCAGGGATCAGAGGCACGTCCATAAACAGCTCGAGTTGTGAATGGAAAGAGATGGATTAGGAGCCGGGTGAAAACATGTCACATGGCGGAAAGAAAAATGAGCAGCTGGGGCCGGACAAAATTGGTGCCTGATGAAGGACGTGGGGCCGGTGGAAAAAGGATCCCGGGGCTGGCGGTGCGGCTCGGGGAGGCTGATGGGGAACAGCTGGAGCCGGACACGCACATCTGGCAGAGCAGGGCGAGGGGCGAGGCGGCCGTAACCACCGTGCCTCCGGCTGCCGCACGCCGGGCATGGGGCTGCTGCTCAGCACCATGATCGGTGCCTCACGAGGGGCTGGTGCTGCATTTTTGGGCTCCACTGGGGAGGGGGTGGCAGCACCGTGGCCCATCCCGCAGCAGGGATTGACCCGGTGGGGTTCATGCTCTGCCGTGCCGAGGGGTCCCCAGGTGGAGGAGCCGCTGCCTCCATTTGCATACATGTAAATAAGCAATCAACATAATGAGGGCGAATGCAAACCAGGCTTTCAGTTTGCAACCAAGTCCTATTTTTAACCTTGGAAAAGGGTTTCGGCAGGAAGCTGCGGGCCCAGCCCCGTACCTGTCGCCCCGTCCAGCGGCGTGGGTGCCACCAGCGGGTCAGTGCTCGCCGTGCTCCGCTCCCCTTACCTGAGGAAACAGAAATCTCCCATCTTGGCAGGAGCATGGACATCATGCCTCGGCTCATGGGAGCCTCTTTGGGTGGCTCTCCCACCCGCCGAGCCCTCGGGTCCCGCCTCGAGCCGGGGTGCGTGCCCGGGGAACCCCCCTGACACCCCGGGAGTGGGGCCCCAGGCTTAAACATGAGGGGTATATTTAGACAGTGGCAATTTAAGTTTGCACATCAACCTTATAAATATGAAAGCCCATCTCGGCGAGATGCTGAAGATACCTCATCAGCCCTTGGAAAATATGCAGGAATATTAATTAGCCAGATTTGGGTATTATCTGGTAATGAATAAATGAAGAGACTCGCTGCCTCAGATGCCTCACTGGCGGCTCGTTGGGTTTCGTGTTTTTTTTAAGAAAAGTGTGTTTCTGAGGTAATTCGTTCTTTTTACCCCAGGGCCCGTGGAGGGGCTGAGGGGATGCAGCCGTGCTGGGAAGGGTGGGACGCCTCAGGGTGCCCCTCACATGGAGGGACCCTCATGGCGGGCGTTTCACACCCCCTGCGTTGGGCCCAGCTGGCTGCAGGTCCTCTGGGGACCGAGCGACAGGGCTGGAGCCCTGCCCCGGATCGGGGTAGAAAGCAAAGCCTCACTTCTTTCAAAAACTCCTTTTTGGCTTCTTCCCCTCCCGCGCGCCATCCTCCCCTCCTGCCCCCCTGCTCCGCTCCCCTGGCGGCTTCGCTCCCTCCAGCCGGGCCAGGGAACTTCCCGGTTGCTGTAGAAACCCGGACGGAGGACGCGCTTCAATCGAGAACGCCCAACAAGAAATGGCTTTGTGTCTGCTTGGACAGTGCTGCGCCGTGCTGGCGTGCAGTGGCTTTGGGGCACCCCGCACAGCTGGGGGGCTACAGGACCGGCGGAGGCTCCCTGCCAGCCCCCCAAAACCCGCACTGAGCCGCGCGCAGAGGCTGCGGGTTCCCGGGGAAGGGGCTCCGAGGGTCTCCATCATCACCCACAGGGTGCTCAGAGCATCGCTGCACCCAGGGATGCAGCAGCCGTCGGGGTTTTGCCATCCGTGCCAGCTCTGACAACCCGGGTACCATCTCCCCGCTTGGCCTTGGAGCTGAGGCACCCCAAGGGGTGTCACCACCTGGTTTGCAAGGGTTTTGGGGTGGCAGAGCAGTTTCCAGCTGGAGGGAAGGGGCTCGGAGCTGAGCCTGGCCAGGGGCAGCTGGGGACGGGGAGGCCAGCAGAAGCCTGGAGGTCCAGGTGGGATGGCGGAGCTGATGGACCGGGTGAGCAGAGCTGTCCCCCGTGGGCGCAGGGAAGGCGGTTGGGATGGACCAGCCGGCAGCCACTGCGGCCCCGGGCA
>Ga0065711_1031194_pt1 | contig 30304 bp, 11 predicted proteins | sample Hoacrofraction12_FD_59098 | JGI IMG/M metagenome (GOLD analysis project Ga0065711, IMG submission 59098) | Hoatzin crop microbial communities from Cojedes, Venezuela - Epithelial fraction 12 v2 (version 2) | ecosystem: Host-associated > Birds > Digestive system > Esophagus > Crop | place...
GAGCCCAAGCAATGCTTCTTGCCTGCTGACTGAGAGGCAGCGCAGTGCTGACAGTAGCCTGTACCACTCTGCTCTGAAACAGACAAAAAAACCCCACAAAATTGCACGGAAAAGTCAATATGACGATGCATAAGCCAATCTCTTCTAACCAGATGTTCCCAGCACCTTCAGAGAAACAGGTCAGTGTACTATGTGCATTTCCAGGAGGTAATTAGGAATACTACACGTAGCAGTGCAAAAGCAAGCAAGGTCCACAGGCACCAGTTAAACCACCACTCTACCTCACTGCAAGTGCACTCAGGCACTGTCTGTGCCATGTGTTTGTCAACCGTTCTTTGCCTCTTCCATTTAGGCTGTTGGTTATTTGAAGCAGTGACCTCCTCCTCATCTTCTGGTACTCATGTCTGTGCTGCCTATAGCACAGCAGAGCCCTCATCTCATGCAATTACCTGATTTGGTTTAATTTTACTTGAGACAAAAAAGGCTGAATACGCTTGCCAATCAGTCTGCTTCATGTACACCTCGGAGGTGTGCTCTATTAGATACACAACAACTAGAACACTTCCCTAGAGCTTTGCATTGCTCTATTCTGAGCCATCAAAGTCAAGTCTGAGCAATAACTAACACTTGTCTGAAAGAATAAAGTAGTCATTAAAGTTAGGTACTGTTATTTCCAGTGATGTGGACATTTCTCGGCAGTATGGTGCGCTAAGCACAGGTTATTTTAACTTAAGAATAGTTCCATATAATGTCAAACTGGCAGATCTTTTAACTGACAATAAATGGACTTTCTAATTTGTTTCTTTTAAGAACAAAGCTGTGCACTGAATTTCTACTCTTGAAAGATACTTCTGATACTGAAAAACTTGTAAGAAAAATACATGAAACTACTGGCAAAGCTGTTTCACACACTCCCCTTCGAATGCTCTTGGCTATATACTTTTTAGAAAAGGAACAAAGTATTTTACAAATGAAATTTGAAATACTTCATATATTTGACTGATCTACTCTTGGACAAATATCTCACATACTTCTCCAGAGCTTCTGAGTTGGATGTACCCTCACCTAGTCTACATTCACTGCCCACTTGACTTCTGCCTCTTTCTTCACCTTTAAATTGAGAAACTTCAGATGAAAACCCAAGTATGTAATTGGGATTTCTTTCAGTATTTACTCAATATTGTCATTTCCTGATTACAGTGACTAATACGACAGGTATTAGAATTAATACAAACTACTGTTCTGTAACGACGCCTATGAAGTCCAGCCCCAGGGAGGAGGAGCAGGAGACGAAAGCCTCATCATAACTCAGTATATACACATCTAGAGGTGCCTTACTACTTCTGATTGGTACCCATGAAGAAGACTACAAATGACTGTGGTCTCCTAACATAGTACACCTCTCTGCCACAGGTAAAGACCCTGATTATTTTGGAGATGGAGATTTCTCCAGGACTGAAAGTGTGAAGTGAATTCTCCTGAGGCTGAGTGTCCTCACCACCCTGCAGCAATTTCTGCTTGAAGTAGAAACACATTTTATTGACTTCAGTAACTTAAAAAAAAAAAGGCAGCTAATGGCACTTACCCTTGAAAAAAAAAGAAAATGGAATTACTGCACACCCTTCCTGTTCTACGAAACTGACAAGACAATAAACAGAAGCACTTTTTAATATCTAAGACTTCAAAAGTACACAGACAATACTGCAGCATGTAGGTTAAATATATTGATACGTAGACCAGATTATACTAGAAGAGAACAAAACTATGTTTGAAAATGAGGCTCTTAAGGTCACTCAGAATGACCCAAGAATCTCCTTATTCACAGAAAATGGATAAAAATAAGAAATCACAGCCAGAAAGGAAACATATTAAGTGTTCATAGGGTTCATATTTGCAGTTCAGCGTGTCACCTATTTTCACCTAACAGAGCAATCATAACGCCAACAGGCAAACAGCAAAAGAAGGATTATCACTGTTTTATATGTGGGGAACTACAGCATATAATGACTGCATTTCTTGCCTGTGTTCACTTCCATGTGGCTGAGTCATAAACTAAACCCTTTTTCCTAGGTTGCTGACAAATGTCTTAAATAAACCACCCTTGCTTTGAGTCTTCTGTGTTAGCAGTAATACTGCTTTATCCAGTGCAATAAGCCCGAGCCACATGCTCAGCCCTCTCCATTCTTACATCATTGATGTTGTTCTAAATGCAGATGCTACGAAGGAAACTTCCTCAACCCTATGACTTCCCCCCTAGTTATTTCACATTATCACTTCTGGTGCTTGGCTGGTGGAGGATGCAATATGCAATTCTGGGCTGCGTCCTCCAGTGGTGTAAACCAGTGCAGTAGGATATAGTAATTCTCCTGAGCCACTATCGATCTGAGGTCATATCCCAGAGGATATCAAGGGGAATCTCTTCAAATTGTGATTTTTTGCTTTTATGAATCAGCTTGTCATTGTTTGACTTTTTCCAGTGCTGTTTGATCAGAAAGTTCCTGGGAAGGAAACACACAGACACCATTTCCAACCACCACTCCATTATTTTGCCAGCTCTTAAAGAAATGGAATTTGCAATTGCTTGGAAGGACATACCAAAGGAGACTGGTCTGACCATGACTGTCACTACCAAAACTTCTTTCCTATCACATACTCTCCCCAAAGCTTTATTCTTGCAATGACACAAAGTTAGAGCTCTCTCTTCTCCAGTTAGTGAGGACTGGAAAGCTGCTTGTCCGCATAGCAATGGCAGTTTGCAGAGAGCACTACCAAGCACTAGGTGCAGCGTGACTACGTTGTTGTCTGCCTATAGCATTCACAGTCTTACATGTGTTTCGTGGCCCTTCTCCAGATCCCCGGACTTGGATAGAAAGTGAGAGTGTCAGATACTGCTTACCTGTGTTTAACAACTACCACTTCTCACCACAGCTACTTTTCTGTATTGTAGGACAGCCTCAATGGTCAGTGTTCCTAAATAACTTCAGGAATAAATTTAAGGTATGAAAACTATGCTAAAATTACACACAGATACATACATACAAATCCATACAACGGAAAAAGGAGAAGAAAATTCAGAAGACAAACATCAGTCAGGTCTTCTGAACTTGGAGACCTGTGAACATTTCTATCCCCTAGAACAGCCCGTTTTCATTTTTTTTTCTTTTCCTCTGCATGTTTCCCATCTGTATTAGTTTTGGTTTCCCAACAGCTAAGTCATGTCCTCCTGCTCGCAACAAAACAAGAGCTGTGCCTTGACAGAAGACCACTGCCCAGTCTTCCTTCTCAAGAGTGCCTATATCCTTTGACACCATTTGCAACACTGTATCTTTAAAAAAGTTTCAGTTCTTGACTTTGTCTGTCAGGAGCCTTATTGTTTTTCTAACTCAGCTTCAAATTAACAGAGCCTTTTCTTCATTTTCTTGTTTATGCATCAGTTTCATTACTGCTGTCACACAGCTCTGGGGACAGAGCTAGTTAACGGCTGCTTCTTGACTGCTGCAAATACAATCGCACGTTCTGCCCTGGGATATGTGCGTGTAATTCCTGTTGACAATGCAGTGAAAATCAATTTCATACAGCACCAAGAACGGCAACCACTTATGGAAGGCAGCATTTGACTTTTAGGGTTACACGGTCATTTCTAATTTGGTAGAAAGTGGCACTGCATTATTAAAAATAGAGAAACGTAAGAATCACAAACCAAATCAATTCATCCCATCCACAGGGGCCACAATTTCTGAGGGCAGAATTCATCCATTGTCCTCATGTCACGCATTTCTGGCCCATCCATCCTTTGATGCACACAGGGATGAACACTTGCACAATGTACAATTAAAATTCTTATCCAGTAAATACTGGCTTACCTGTTCTAACTACATTTGGCTTATCCTGATTTAAAACAGAAACAGATTTAGTTCTCTGCTTCCTAGTTTCACGGAGAATATTCACTGATTTAACGTAAGTGAAAGACATCTTAGTCTGACCTGGAAGGCTGAGAAACCAGTGGTCATGTCCACTGCACTGCTAGGGCCAGGGCTGTCAGTCTGAACAAAAAAGCAAAGAACAGCAAAAACTCCAGGTCAAGGACTCTCTTATAAAGCTTCTCCTGGTTTCACTGGGAATTTTTCTCTTTATGTTACAACCTCATCATTGGAAATAAAGCCATCTGCAGGCAACACAGCCTTTTTCTCTCTATTGTTCTGCACAAGAATTTGGCCAAATTGAGTGCTGCTTTTGTTGTGTTGGCATCTGTTGCAAGATTTGTAAGAAGTACATGGCTAATCTATACCAGTAAAGTGAACCTGTGGGCAATGGCATTCTCAGTTAAATATTACTGCTGCATACTAAAGAAATCTCCCTACCAGTCATAAAGTACAGTGTTTGGATGGCTAACCATTAGCCTACGTACAGAGCTCAAAAAAACCCCCCAAAAAAACCAAACAAAAAAAACCACCACCAAAAAACTACCCAAAGTGTTGGGGTTGATGTAGCTTGAGAGTTAGCATGACTAGGCCGCTTAAGCAAAACAGTTAGCATAACTGAACAGGCCCCTGGAAAAGACAGCTAAGAATAGCCATTGAGAAAGTTCTGATAGTGCACATGGTGTGGGTTAGCAAAAACAAGATGTGTTCAAGGATGTGGAGGTGGCCTGTTGCTATTGGCGTTAGTGCATAGTTACCAGTCATAAGGGAATGTGGGGCGTGTGAGCAGCGTGTGATTTATGTCTGTAGCCTATCTGAATAAGCGTGATCGCGTGTGCAGATATGGAAAATGTATATAACTGCACAAGCGGAATAATAAAGGAAACCGACTGTGCATTGCATCAGTGCATGCGAGAGTCGTTCCTGTCCTTGCACGGACGCTGAAACTCGGCACGAAAGCAAAAAATTTTCACTACCAGCACCCTTGAAAAGTAAGTTCATGATTCAAAAATTAGTGCAGTTCTATGAAAAAAAGAACTGCTGAGAACATTTTCCCTTCTAAACATTAACACTGGAGGTAACAGAATAAAATTGCATTAAAAAAGATTCACCACAATTATGACTAAGGGGAAACCTGGGTTACAATCTATGCAGTGGTGCCCTTTTCATTTACCTGGCTATGGAAACTTCTTTAGCTAACTACGTATCACCCTGTCTGCACTTGTTGTTTTCTTTATTTTAAAATGCCCATATTTCAGGAGGGCTACTTTCACAGGATTTTCAAGAAAATTTCAAAGACAATATACCACTTGGGTACTATTTTTTTTTTTTTTCTATTTTTTCTACCACCACTTTTGAAAAGAGCCTTCTGCTTTATTCAAGAACATGCCTGCTAGCCTAGCAATTCAGCAGCTGTCATGCACAACACTATACTATTTTTGAAAACCTGGTCCTTACTTAAAGATGCTCAATATGTAACACGATGATGACCTAAGAATCTAACCACATAAAGTGACACAGAAGATGGATAAATCACAGCAGAAAGGGAAGGTAATATTAAATATTCATAAGTTCCCAGTTGTGATTTCATAGTTGTAGTACTACTTTTCAAACGATAAATTTGCTTCTGTGAGTACTGTATTTTGTTTGACAATTAAGAACACATTATTCTTGTCTTAATTAAAAACAGAACTAAAACCTACTCATCATGACCATACTGCCGACAGACAGTATATGACATAGGTGTGTAGCAGTTGCAATATTCCTGGTGATCTCCATCACTATAGTCCCAGCATATGCTTGTAAATAAGTATACTCCTACGCTAATGACTCCCCGGACATCCTAACAAGCGGGATTTAATCTCAAAACAACTTTGCATTTGCACTTCAGCCATGATGTTTCTCAGCACCTTCAGACAAACCTAATTCACCATAAATATCATATAAATATAATGATTTTGATTTTCTGCATACAGGTAATAATTTTTTAGTGTTTTTCTCCACCTTCCTTTCTAATCAGGGATAAATGGAACTCCTGAAATTGAGACCTTATATTTATTTATCTTCAGCTTCTAAAGGAAAAGGGAAATGCTTGAGCATCTTTTTTTTGGCAGAGCTTTTTAAATCTCTTTAATTTAATGAAAACCCCCCCATACGGTAGCATCCACAACAACAGAGCTTTCAAAGAGCATCCACTCACAACCACGTAAACAGCACAGTCCCTTACTCAGTATACCTTCCTCCGCCTATCATTCCAGCATCAAGCCTGCAAGTTTAAAGGTGCACCCCTTTTTTTACCAAAACCAGAAGTTCCATTTTCTGCCTACCAAGCAATTATTTTCTAAGGGAAGAATAATGGAACACTAGTCCATTTTAAATGCTATGTTGTCTGTCAGCCAAGTAGACCTGTTCTGAAAGGCATGGCCCCAACAGTCAGACACGGCTTATGTTACTCTGCTCAATTTCATGTCTATTGCACAAATAGGTGAATGATGTCAACAGCTACAAAAAAGATTTTAGAGGTTTCAGAATATTTCAATATAGATACCACTGATTTATGTGACAACAAAAGAACACGCATGCAAGACGATGCGAACTTTCATTGACATGCCTGCTGCACCTAAACAACAAAATTTCCTAGTTTATATGGTTTCTCTGTTGCCCCATTACATAATAACACTGTGGGGCTTAGAATGCAATGAATAATACTGTGAAATATGAGGCAGATGAAACACTTTTTGCTGGACATCAATTTAGCCAGCCCAGAAAACTGCTTTTTTCTTTAAATTTGTGCTTTCTAAAGCTGCAGAAGAAAAAGATTATTATTATAGAGCCACTATTTGAGAACTACAACTTTGAAAACACCATGCAGTTTCAGAAATTAATTCAGCATTAGATAGTTCAGTCCCTCTGCAATAACATGGAAGACATGAACCAAGCCACTCATTTATTTACAGGAAGACTGTTTCATCTACAGTCCCCCTCTTCGTGCCTTGCAAATGGCCTCAGCAGCATTAATTCAGTTAGTCTGTTGCCACTAAGAAAACAGATTTGTTCATCTCCACCCTACTCACATGGCACTGTGCGGAGGTAGAGATTGTCTCTTATGATCTGCTGGAGCTCATGGTCTACTGAACCTTTCTGGAACCGTAAATTGAGGTAGTGACGAAGGTCCTTATCAACAATGCCTCCTGTCAAGGAAAAGATAAATGAAAGCACGGTTTAAAAATATATTGGTTTGACAGAAACAATGAATCACTTGTAAAGTCTCAGTGGCTCATTTTCCTTCATGTTTCTGTCACGATAGCTGACAGAAGCACGAAGAGCTTTTTGGTTAAGGCATGCAGTTGGTATAATATTATTTAGTATTGACAACTGTAACACATATAGGATTATAGACAGAGGTGTCAATTTTTTTCTGCACAAAACTAGAACATATTGTTATTATATAACTACCTACATATACATCTAATTAATACCTTATTAGATATTACGTTCCCGATGACCTTGTACCAATTTCCCACTTGGTCATCAAACCAAAACATCTTGGTTCAAAATGTCTCTGTAATGGTCCGTGTTTTCAGTGCAAGTGTAACCAGAATAAAATGCATCTGTACTTAATGACCATATAAATATGATATAATCTTTTGTGATGTATATTTCTAATAGCACTCACATCTCAAAAATATACTATAGCAAATCAGGGTACACATTTTATTTCCACCACGAAAAAGAGTCATTAGGAACACAACAGCTCAGCATAACACTGCAAGTGGCAAAGAAATTGAGTTGAAAAACCTGTATTTACGACTTTTACTATAATTTTAGGACAAAACAAGTTAAAGTATTGTTTAGCCACTGATGGGTATATAATGTTCCACTCTTAAAGGCATACTTCCAGATCTAATCCAACATGATTAATGACCATTTCCCAATACAGTTCCTCTCCATTTCTTTTAACCTGGACTATGGATCACATTTATAATAATAGGAAAAAAAAACCCCTATAAATAACTGCATTTCTTCTATCTCTGAAATTCTGACATACAAAAAAATACAGAAAATCATTACTACACTGAGTTCTGACATATATTCCCAAGATGAAAAATTGCAAGCAGATAGAGCCCTAACTTGTTGCTTCATACATTCAACTTTAAAGTATTTTTTCAAATGACATTTGCTAATGAATCCTCTGCCAGATGTCTTACTGACATATATAAATAATATATATATAATAATATAATATATATTATATATTATATATATAATATATAAATATATATTTATAATATAAATATTTCCCTATAAAAAGGAACAAATAACATTCCTACATAATTATTTGAAAGTCACTACAGAGCACAAATAGCTATAACGTAAGATATATTTCTCCTTACAGGTATTCCTCTTTATCTGCTGATTACAAGTCCATAATCTTGTTATTGCTACTCTTTGTCAATAACTTCAAAACCTTTTGTTCCAGTTTATAAAAAGCTTATAAATGATCTTTAGCTAAAGGCAAAAAAATCAGCAGACTTTCATAATCAAAAGACAAAAAAAAAGCCCCAGCTTCTAACAGACACAAAGAAATACCTGAGTGCTGGTTGCCAGAGGCTAAGAACTTCCAGAGATCTCTGTTCTTCCAGGATCCCAGCTGAGTCACTGACTAATCTACTACTTCAGCAGTAGACTAGTTTACTACTTAAGTGCTACTAACCCTACTTCTAGCAATGGGATCTGTTTGCAAAGCGGACCATCCCCATTCCTGCTAATTTCTTATGAGATTTCAGAGGAGGTGAGGGCTTGAGGAGGCTGCCGAGGCACTCTGCTCCCGATTGGAATCAGCTGTCCTTTCTAGAGTGGCTGCAGAGAGTAAAGGTCCTGCAGCTCTTGCCCTCCTTGCTCTAATATAGACAACATGCCCAGTGATGCAGATGCTTTCTGGCAGCCCAAGAAAATGCCAGCTCGAGAAAAACAGCTGTAGCCTGCCCATTGACATAAACCTGAATCATTCAACTTATGACATAAGTAAATTTAAGAACCTACACAGATTTCTGAACCTCACAGTGCATTTTTTATTTATAGCCTTTTGCTTTAAACACAGCCATTTACTTCACTGTGTATTAACGAATGCACTAAAACCTCCTAAGCACTTCATACAAAGTCACCTGATTTTTGGCAAATTGCATATTCCAAACTGGAGTATAAAATTATATATTTACAAGAGGAGATACCTACAGCCTTGTATTTGTTACATACAGATTCAAAAGCAAAAGTTGATGACAGAAATAAAACCTGTATATGATGAAGAGGAAAAAAACTTACCGTCCTCCCCGCACAAGGGAAAGATATGACTTTTTTTTCTCAATATCTGTGTATATACTGTAACATTAGCAGTCTATTTTAAAGATAAGTCAGATGAACTACAGACAGCACATGTACAACTCACAAACTTCCTTCTTCAAAAGTCACTTGTTTTCTGACCTAACTGATGTTTTTCAGTTCTTTGGGCACAAGCTACCTTTTATTTTGAATCCAGTGTAACAATGAATTTCACATCCTGGGAAATGCAAAAACTAAAATAGTTCTGAAGAGTAGATGCAATATTTTTAATCAATCCTTTCAATTATCATTCTTCTGCTTTTGTCCCCTAAAAAGCTTTTTTGTTTTTCCTGATGCTTGTCAAAATCATACTTGACTCCAGATGTGCTTTCCGGGTTTTTATAATACCTCAGCTTTTGAGCAGCCTGATCTTTTTAAAGCATAAGCAGACCAAAATCTTGAGTGTGCTAGCATGGGGCCATAAGGCTTTTTTGCAAGAAACTATAGTGATCTGCAAGCATGTAAACCAGCCTTGAACCAGCAGCAGTGAATTAGATCTTGTGTTACAGACCATATAAATCAAGAATAACTGGACTAATAATAATAGGTCTATGTCCTCCAGGAGACTGAAATAAGGGACAGAAAATACTAACATTTAGTTTACTTTGGAGGGAAAAAGACACTTTGTGACACTGTCAATAAGCTCATAGAAAGAAGCAATCAGAGAGAAACTGTTTTTACAGGCAGTAACAACACTCCACTGTTTAGTAATCCCACCCAACCCAGTTAGACAAGTGTCCAGTACCTAGGACTAAGTTGGTTCCTACAAAATTCAGCTTTCCATTATCTTCTCTTTTCGTGGCACAGTGAAAACCATTAAGATCTTGAAAAGTTCCTGACACAAACCTAGGTCCATAGTTTCTATTATTCCCAGCCAGCCCACTGTGGAGGACCTCGGAATGATGCCCAGATGCCTGTCCACCGCACCACCAGCCCCACTGCCGCTGCACCGCAACTCACGAGGAGCAGCTCAGAGAGAAGGAGCTCACGAAGGCCACATTGCACTCACCATGCACAGAGCAAAAGGAAGAGCTGTCGTGTGTCAAGGTTATTATACAGCACAAGCTTTGGAAACCCAACCCAGAGACCATAATTAAAAATGTTCTTTGGCCACTGCCACAGGAGGAGGGTGACAACTGTGCAACAGAGCATGCACTGGCTTGTAGCCATGCAGGGCTTCTTTTTTTAATTTTTCTTGGCTTGAGGTCTGTGCTCTGTTTCAGTTTCATTTCACTTCAGTGAATCGCATTGCTCTGCTAGCTGGGAAATATAGGACGTGAGTTAAATACTTCCATTAATGATCTCCTGCATAATGTATGTCTGGTTTAGATACAGCTACCAATCACGATGGCAAACTCATAACCATGACTGAACTTGATTCTACAGATTATAAAATTAGATACACTTGGCTGCATTAAAAAATGCTCTGTTTGTGTTTTACTTATGAATTTAATGAGCAAAGTATATCTTTTCACAGTGTTTTAATAGACTTCTGTCAGGTTTCTTTCCCTTCTCAAAATCTAGTAGCAAAGCCCAATCAGAAAAGAAATACAATAAAGAACACATGTACAAAAGGGTATTGAATAGTTTGTAGCTCATTAAAAGATTCAAAACCGAAAAAGATAATTGCCATTTCTGAGAAAATGACAGGGATAAAGGTTTATAATTTGCTCTAGCCCTAAATATTTTAAGTGGCTTTTTTGTAACTTCCTCTTTGGTAACCCAGCAATGCTGCATCTGGAGTCTACTCTTGTATTTTATTTCTCAGTGAAGGACTACTTCCAAAACACAAACATCCCTCTTCTTGTTCCCACAACGTTAGCTATAAATAATTTATTGCTTACCCTTAACACAATTTTTATGGTTATAACTTCTCAACAAACATTTTTGAGTATTCCCCCATTAGTATTTTCTCATCTTGTATCATAACTTTTCAATGAACTGACTTCCCAAAACCTGATGCATTACATTATTTGTTTTTTAAGCAGTGTAATCAATTGCCAAGAATAATTTGCCTGAGATATTTTATTTGCTGGGATTAGAATTTAAAAAATTTCACTTTCTCTGGGTTCTATAAACACACCTAATTAGAAAAATCGATGAGTAAGCAAGACTGTTATATCTAGATTTGCATCTGTACATGACCTGTGTCTGGGAAAAGTAAAGGCAATCTCTTAGGATCTGGACCTGTGAAAACAGACAAGCTCATAACCTTTTAGTATATGCCTTCCCTCTTGTACTGGCCTACTTCCATCAATCTGTATCTCCCCTTGTTTTCAACAGGCTCCCACTTCTGACTGAAATATAAGACATATTTGGTGAAGTCAAATGCCTTGGCTGAGCAGGCTTGCAATTTGGTGCATACCAGACTAACTTCTCTTTTATCATTAACAGATGATCTAATCGACCTTTCAGTCAGTAGCCTAAATGATGGCTTCTTTAAACCAGATATCAGGAATATCTGATTTATTAGTTCTTTTCTCTGCTGATGAGATAAAAAAGTCTTTTGCCCATGAAAGCGTCTGCAGGAATTCTTTTGTGACTCTGGTGGGGATCTACCCAGAAAATCATAGGCATCATAAATAAAAAGCTGCTTATATGGTTTAATTGCTAATTTCTGAATATTTTTGGAAATGTTCCAGTAAGAATTCAGAATACTTGAAATTACCATATCAGCCCCTCTCCGTCACCTCCATCAGTTCAGTGACACCACGCCCACCTACCTATAAAAATCTCTATGACTTTTTCATTCTGGCATATAAGACCTAACCTGAGACAACCTATGATTCCCCTCCACCAGTCCTGTTTCCTAGACCCACACAGCTCTAGGCTGGTATATGCACAAAAGTCAGCAATGCAAGCTTGAGCAGCAGTGAGGGACCGGCACTACCCAGCTGCGAGAGAGCCCATATCAGCCAGGGCTCCAAAACACTCCTGCTGACGTACATATCTCTCTGCGAGCTCTCTAAAGTAACTGAAAAGATTTTAAACATAAAAAAAATATTAACTGCCACATCGCCTTCTTTCTCAAAGTTCTTTCCTCAGATGGTCCTCTCGGGAGATTAGCAATGGTCCCCTCTCCTGAGGACTCCACCTAAGCCATGGACCATTACAAAGTTTGTGAACAAAGAGGTAAAATATGTCCACCAGAGGTTTTTTCCTTGTTATTCACAAGTCCAGTAATATTTTATTGTAATAAAAAAAAATCCTTACGTTATAAAAAAAAGAATTCATTAAAGAGGAATTGATGATTACCATTACTCATGAATTGCCAGCATTTGAAGTACAAACAATACTTTTAAAACAAATTAAGTATGCCTTATCTTAGTACTTGATTAATGAAGATGTGCATTTAACATTTCAGAACCAGTGTGAGATGATTGCTTTAATAGTTTCTTTAACTGGCAAGAGTAACCAAAAAAATCACTTTTAAGAGAGAATACAAAAAATTCCAAGTAATATCAAAACTCTTGGTTGGATTTCATAAGGATTCGTTATTAAAATACAGCCTGCAGCTAAGCCTATTATTTAAAGGAAATTATTCTCAACAAACCTATCTAGTGCTCAGAGGAGTATAAAGATGAATGTTGGCTTTTTACTAATCATCATCTATTGGGCATATTCAATCCTGGAAGTTCCTTCAGGTTTCCATGTAAAATATGTAACCACTATAACAGTAGTCTCAAAACAGTACAACAAAACTTTAGTAAATTATAAGAAGCATGTATTACATTCCAGTCATCAGCTGAAGATTACACTTTTTATTTTCAAAGCCTTTCTATCCCTAGATTAAACTCTGTGGGTCTTCTTTGAACTTCTGCCTTCCTTCCACCACTACCTTCAGCCAACTCTGCCACCAGACTCACCTGCAAAGTCTCAACCCATCAGGGCTGAGCTATCATCACTGTGGAACATGTGGTAAGATAAAGTGTGATGGAGAAACAAGATGGAATTATGGAAGAAAATCAGACTCCTCAGGAAGAAAATCAATTTCTTTCATACTTGGGACTACTCCAATAAGTTAAATTTTGTGATCCTTTACGGGAGATCTAAACAAATTTCAAGAGTGAAGGCTTTGAAGTTTTTTTTTGAAAACTCTCATATGTGCCATATATGATCAAAAACATTTTAAGAATTAGTTTATTGATGGGGAAATGGCCTTCTCTTTTATAGCCTACTATTTTGCAGTCCTTCCTGTTCTCTTTGTGAATTGATTATACTGCTAACCTTTTTGCTTATTGATCTTCCATATTATATATCACATACACGTATATTGTATTTATCACACACACTCTTACATTTCCATCTTTAGATATATCCTTTTATTTCTTCCTCCTAGCATTTTAAGATCAAAGATTTAAAATAAAGAAGTGCAGAACTTGCAGAATAAATTGCATAGGGATGGTATATAGAATACAGACTGTATTAAAAAAATCCCCCAAAAAATCTAGCCAGACCGTGAATAATTTTCTCTGTAACAGGTCCCTGAGTATTTATATAGAATCATAGAATAAAGTTGGAAGGCACCCATAAGGACAATCGAGTCCAACTCCCTGCTCCTTGCAGGACTAGCTAAGACTAAGTCCCATCAATATCCCATCAATATTTGGATGTAAAGGATTATACATTTATTTACCAAGTGAGGATGTAAAAAATGACAGTTGGCCTGCCAGTCATGTAGAGCCCAGCGACACCTTCAACATAGACTTCTCCTCTTGAAATTTGAACATCTTTACAGAAGTCTTACTTCAAACACTACCTGGCATTCAGATGCTCCCACTCATAGAAATCTCCTTTTATTTGGACAAAGGCTACCACAACAGAGCTTGAAACTTATGTTTGTTATGTGACCTAACTCCCAGATACAGCTCCCAAAGAAAATGACAGAAAGGTCCCAGCTGACTTCAGCAAGAAGAGCTGGAAAAGGGAAACCAAGCATCTTATTCATACCCTTCTAAAGACAAAACCTCTTCAAAAATTGATAGCACTTAAAGCTGAAAACTCATACAATAAGCTTAAACAAAGATTGACTGTAGCATACTAAAAAAATTTGAACAGAACTAATAAGACTGATTCTAGCTTCAGAAAAACATTTATATTGTTATTTGGGCTGTATATATTGCCAGGAAGCTGTTCGGAATTCTAGGAAAATCCACATTAGCCACAAATGTCCAATAGAGAAATTAACCAAGTCGGGGGGGAGGGGGAGTCACAAAGATGTAACAATCTTACGTTTTTTCGTGTGTATACTTGGAAAAATAATCATGCTTCTCTCTGTGTGCTGCTAACTGACATGCTCATTAGAAAAAAACACACAAATCGACTTCTCTGGAAAAGCTCAAATGCAGCATTAATCTCTGATGCACAGTGATGGTGATGATGTGGGGCTCGTTCATTCTGGCTGGCTACAAATTATGCTTCACTGCATCAGTTTAATCCTCTGTGCTGTAAGGGTGAGTCACCTAACACTGAAACCCTGCAACCTCTCTTGGGGTCATCTAATGGAGCAGCAACTTTAATGCCCAGAATACCTGCAAGAAGGGCATGTTCAGACAGTATTCCTCAGGAACCCACCACACACATCTTACTTGTACTGAAAGCCACCTCTGCTCTCCAAATCCAGAGCCTCTACAGTCCTCTCTGCACTCCCCTCCGGGCTGCCAGCACCTAAAAGCCTGTGGCGAGAGCTAACAGATTGTTGGTCTTCAAGAAGAATCTGTTACAAGTTTTATTATTCAAGGAAAACCAGAACTTAGAAGAATATGTTCAAAATTGCCTTACTGTGGACAAACATTCTCCTGTCCTTGCTTTCCAATGGGTAAAACCATCTCCTCTTAAAATGAGACAGCAATTGCTCCTCACCTTTAATGGAAAAGTTGCGGTTCTGTTTTATACTCTTCTTCTATGAATATAGCAATACAAGTGTTCATCTACTAGGGTCACAAAAGTTCTTTTTCTCTAATACTCTTTCAGTTTTATCTTCTTTGTGGAAGACAACTGTGATGGAACTTTGAGGTTTGACAGGTATTTAAATAAAATATGAAATCAGAATAGTTGATCAGAATAGTGGCATAGTTTTACGAGACTTGAATTATTTGAAAGGTATTGTATTTGAATTATAGCTGCACAATTCTAATTGCTTGAGATAAAGACTTATTTTCCTTACTTCTGGAAATAATATTGCCACATTAATAGGCTGTGAATTGTGTGCTGACATTTTGTAAAATGAAAAAGATTAATCTGGGTAAAAAAATCCCAGTAACAGACAATTTATGAGGGATGCAAACTCACAGAGGCTATCACTGTATGGGTTTAATAATAGTTACAAAATATGATTTAGGTTGCTATCTGAATCAGGGGAGCCCAGTTTCTTAAAAGTCTTTGCAGCATCTCAGTCTGGACCCACAATGTACCGCAAAAAATCACTACCTTAATACATTACTTCCTGGCTTTCTAATGGCTTGTTGCATAAATAGCAGAACACCATTTTGCAGTCTTTATACTCATGAAACTTGTCAAGTGCAAACTCAGCTTGCAATAGATAAACTGAACTTTCAAAGCAGAGTTCACACAATTATTGCTAATTTCTGAGACTGAATTGCATGTAAACTATCAAACTCATATCCTTCACCCAAAAATCTATTTTCCTGAATCAAGTGTCACGGCATTCATATCAAGCCTGCTCTAGGTGACATTGCTTTGGCAGGTGGGTTGGACTAGATGATCCACAGAGGTCCCTTGTAACCCTACCATTCTGTGATTCTGTGAAGTTAAGGCAAGAGTAAAACACTGAGAAAAACTAAAACAGGAGGTGCTTTACAGATGGTTTTCAGTAACGGGAAATCAAGACAACACAAAGCATGCAAGTCTGAGGTTGAGAAGGTGCCCTCCAGCTTTACACACAACACCATACTCAGCACCATTAGGTGACATGGTCCTCTCTGTTTCCTTTCTGTGTGATGCTCCTTTCAGCTTGAAGTCAACAGTGATACCATTTTGCAGCTGCCACACAAGTCAGCCAGGTCTGTGCCCAGTCATTAACTGAACAGAAAATTTCTCAGCACATGAAACCAGAACAAAAGTCATGCTGGAAACTGCGCAACTGACGCTCTTCTTTCTAAGCCAAGGGTAGGTGAGCACCTCAGCGTGTTGAGGACACAGGAGCACTGGATGCACTATTGAGTCCTGGTAGGGTAGTGTCGAAGTGGTGATGCACGCTACAGGCTAAGAAACCTGCATTCCAGTCAAGACAGAAGAGCAGATGAAGTCTATGGAGTGTTTGGGATTCTGTGGACCGAAAGTTGCAGTGCTAATTGAAGAGGCCATTATTAGGCTTAAAAAAAAAAAAAAAAATCAAGAAATAACCAGACTATCAGTGGACACAATATTTTTAGAGCTTTACAAAAAGACTACATTGTTAATCCCCTGGTAGACATATTTCTAAGGCTATATATTACTCAGGTTTAATATAGTTAAATACGGTTAAATATTACATAGGTAATTACTGTCAGAAAAAAACACCTCATAAGAAGTATATAAAAAGTTGGAAATACTACACAATTTCACTCAAACTAATTTTCAGAAAAGACAGGTATAGCTAGAAAAACCTATAACAAAATAACCATATACTGTTGTTTAACATCACTGCATAAGAAGGCATAAGTAATCCTATTTTCTTTCTTGAAGACATTTAAAACCTCGTCATTTTTGTTTGTGCAGTCTTATAAAGCAATTAATAACCTTACAAGAAGAATTAATAATTAATACTAATAATTAAAAGAGTGGCATAAAGAATAAATTTTAGTTTGGGAAAGAAAAGTGAAGGTACAAATAAACCAAGGCAATTGCTTGATTTTGACATAAGGTTGAAAAAAGTACTAATCTGTCAGGGAAGCATCTGGTATCGTGACAAACTTATTAGATATTGCAGCCCAACAGCATGACAGATAGTATCTGTTGCCTTAATATAAAACCGATTCAAAGTATTTTCTGGCACAATCCATCACACTAAGCAAGCTCCAGAGACATACAGTAAAAGTATAATCAAAGCAGCGTAAATTTTGGTAAAAGATTGAGTCATACTTCAATATGAAAAATTAAAATGAAGTTGTTGAGGCCTCAGTAGCCCTGTGCAGCACCATGCATCGAGTTTGCTAAAGTTTGCTAAAAAGTGTCTGTAGAAGGACTTTGGCATTTTACCTTACTTATGCATTAATTACATCCAGCAATATTAGTCATAAAATCACTCAGCTACAGGTACCAGGACATTTCAGATCAGAGGACAGGTTGCTCTGGGTCAAGATGTGGGTTGTTATGCTTAGTAGACTGTCTCTGGCAAGCATTTTGCCAAGGCAAAGGAAAAACTAAAGTGTCCATCAGAGCCTGGGTGCTGCGGCTGCTGCAGTGTGGCAGGGCAGACATCTTCTCTAATCCTGCCTCCGAATCATTCGCACCTCGGAGACAATTCCTAGATTCCATCTTCCACATACGAAAAGGAAACTACAGTAAAGAGATTTGTAGATGACCACACAAATTATTTCTATGTACTTACTGCTGAAAGTGCTTTCTATGCAATGCCAATACTTCACTTCTAGGCAGGGACACAGACTGCATGAACTCACGTGTCTGCATCAGTCAGCAACAGCAGATCGCCAGCACGCAGAGACAGCATAGTTTCAAATCACCTTATTCTCCAAAAGCTACAAAAATTAGGTTTGACTTTTGAAATCAAAAAATGAAAGTCTGTATTGTCACTCAATAAGCACTTTCAAATTACTGCATGTTGCCAAGCCCAGCCAATAAAGCGATGTCTTTCAGCAATCAAAGGTATCTTTTGTGTAGGATGGTACTTTAGTCTAAAAGACAGCACTCAGTTTTGGAGCACTGAACCAGCTGCTCAGTGCACGAAGAAGCTGCTATATTCCGGGACAGTCTCAGTTGGTTTGCTGAGTCCCCTTGTGTTGATTTAATTAGCACTGCTGGAAAATGTAAATGACCAAAACAGACACTGTGCACTGTGCAAAACTGCATTGTGCAAAATTATATTGTGCAAAATATGTGTACTTACATAACATGTTCCAACAAAGACTTAAACTGCTCCTGCTCCCAGGAGCTGTAGGCAGGCAGATGGTGGGTACTCCAGCAAGATCATGCACTTCGCCTGCAGAGAAGCGATGCCCTCAGCCTCTGGGGAAGAGACTGCTGCTGCACTGCTCTAATACCCCAGTTTGCTGATCCACAGAACAAACTGCAGGGCTGCAGCTGGACTAAAATTGCTCACTCTGCATCCCCAGAAGCAGGAAGGTGCCACAACAGGGGACAAAAAAGAGATGACAGAGTTCTAGGTTCATTTTTTTACCCTTCAGGCAAATTGTCCCCATGGCTATGATCTACTGGACTGAAATCAATACAGTCTGGAGTTCGGAAGTATGCTTAGTTGTTTCATACAGAGTTTATTACATTTTCACAGTTGTTACTTAATTAAAAGAGAAAACCAGTGGGCTAAAATCATGGGGCAATAAAGAATTTGGCAAGCCACTGAGGTGTGGATTAATAGCTACACATTTCCAGCTTTATCTGTGCATGTTAAGGTCAGTATCAGTGTGCATATGGTACAAAGCCATTAAAATTGCCTCAGATTCAAATATTATCAAGGAGGATGTGCCTGTAATTTCACCTGCCTTTCTCTGTTGAAATGTTGATGCACACCTCATAAAATATTAGATCTGTACTTTCCCAATGCCATTTCCTTCTTCTAGTGCTACAGTCCCAATATACTTTAAGTAAGCTTTACACCACATAAGAAATGCTAGGAGTCAATTTACGGGTTTTTTTGTTGTTGTTTTGTTTTGTTTTGTTTTTTCAGCTTGGCAGTATTAAAGTAGCATGCAGAGATAATGGAGCGATTTATGTTTTTAAATCAGGAAGCTAGTAAAAATATTCTGTTTCTATAGGACTGCAATAAAAAAAGAAATCAAAACAATAAAGGGCCAGATTCTTGTACGCTTATGCATCTATGGTAAAGAAAATTTTCTGTTCATCTCATGGATTCTCTCTGACACACATAAAGACTGAAATGAAACAGAAGAACTTTAGCAGTTGGCTTTAATCATTTTACCTATATCCATTCTGAAACACTACTGTGAGGCCTTCTGGGCTGCATATCGGTGGGCTTGGGTCTCATACTGAAAACAATGCTAGTGTGCGAGTCGGATTGTTTACTCCTCCTATACTAATCAGCTCAAACAATGCTTATGCCAGAGTGGGTCTGCATTCAGATTTTGGGGTATAAGGTGTCAGAGCAGAGGAAACAGAGATGCACCAGAGGGTTATATTTCGGGACTCCGAGTCTCTCTGTTGCTTTAGGAGGACAGACAAAGGATGAGAGCACAGGAAGAAAAGATGACTGCTCTATGCATATTTCATGCAATAAATAAACCATATCATTCACTGCACTTTAGTAAGGAGCTTTTTTGTTTCAGGAGTCCCTTCAGACTAAAATGTGCTAAGCATTCAATTTGAATGTTAAGGTTGCTTTCTGAAGGCTCCTGGAGCTGCCAAGTGATCCCCCAAAATAATAAGTCAGTTTACATGACAGAAGAACTGAAAGACTGCATGACACTTACTCTGTGTGAAGTTCTCGGAAACTGCATGGATATCTGAAAAGATGGGATGATGGGGCTTGGGGATCAACATTAACAGACAGCATGCCCTACCTATTGACCTTTCATATATTAGCAGTTCTGATAAGGAGTTAGTTATGCTTTGGCCTGAAACATGTTGGACATATTAAAACACGAAGAATCTTGCACAAAAATTTGCATTGACACTAGTATGAATTAGCTCAGTGAGCTAGCCTCAGTAATTTAAATCTTTGAGAGTTCAGTTCACAAAAATCCAATTTACTTCTTAAGGGCATGAAAGGTATAAAGAGACCCTGTCTGAAACTACTTCCCTTTTCTTCCCTTTGCTCTTTAACCTTTCCCTAATTCTCAGTATCTTTCCTTTTACCTTGAATTCCAGTTTCCTTCTAGCCTTTCCTTCTACCCTCCTTCTTCCCCTGTTATGCTCTCCTCTTGCCTTTCCCACCTCTCCTCTCTTTTTTGATGCTCTCAATACCAGTTTATTCTCTAGCGTGAACTTTGCCATAAGTTGCTGGAGTGAGGACCAGCCATGCCCGGCACACTGAGGCCGCCCCAGAGGAAGCGATCTCTGAAGGGCCGAAGATCTTTAATGTCCCAAACAAGCAAGCATGTGCAAGTATTAAACAGGTCTGTACAGATCTGCATGAATCTAATGCCTCTACGTCCTTATACCTGTTTCATGGAGAGAGACATTCTACAAGGGATAGGACAAGGGGCAATGACTTTAAACTGACAGAGGGTAGATTTAGATTAGATATAAGAAAGAAATTATTTAATATGAGGGTGGTGAGACACTGAAAGCGGTCGCCCAGAGAAGTTGTGGATGTGTTCAAGGCCAGGTTGGATGGGGCTTTGAGCAACCCGGTCTAGTGGAAGATGTCCCTGCCCATGGCAGGGGCGTTGGAACGAGATAATATTTAAGGTCCCTTCCAACCCAAACCATTCTATGATTCTATGATTCTATGATTCTATGTCATAGCTAAGGAAATACGCTACAATAAAGGAAAACGCTATACGTGTCTGTATCGGTATAATACAAGCCAACCAGCCTAAAGACTTTCAGATTACAATCTGGAGGGGAAAAATGCTTTTGTTTGCAATTATAGAACATCATAAATGAAACACCATTTACAGCCCCTGTTAAGGATCAAATATTTTTGCAGAAATATCTAAAGCAAGTTGTAATAGTGTTAACTATTGTTAACAGTTTAATTTAAAACCCAGATTCAGTACTAGCTTTCTACATCAAAATAGTGAACTCCTGAGAGAGAATATTTTGAGCCAAGAACACTCTTGTTTTAAGTGAGAGACTGAGGGAAGTGCAAATCACATTTGCCCCAGCAACAAAGCCTAAAACATTTCAAGAAATATCTAAATGTGTAATGTTGGCTGAAGCTTGGAGCAAATCCTCAGAAAGACTGGCTGGCTGTTTCAAGACAGACTTCAGTTGAAGCTATGATCTTATTCATGACGTGAACTCAGAGGTATCCCACACAGGCCTCCAATTTTTGGTGTTTTATTTAAACAAATGGAGGAGAGACATTTCAAAAATAATTGAGTATAGTAGTCTCTCCTGTACTGCAGTCTACAGGCATCTTTCTAATCAGCAAAAGAACAAAGACACCAGGAAAAGAGGATCTGGTTTTTGTTCTTAAGGAAAACATAAAAGACGTACTAATTCACCAGTTGTCGAGGAAGAGCTGGCAGACGCCCTAATTCAGAAAGGGAATAGTCGATGTGCGAAGTTAACAGCTTTTTTGATTGGAGACATTTCAACAATAAAGGGAATGCTGTACAGCAAGGAAAACCAAGAGGAAAGCTAACATCTAAGGATACTGCCAGCACTGTAGTATCTCCTAAAAACTGCCAGCTAATACTGCATGCTTTTGTGAATGGTTGAAGAGAGGACATATCTATATTAGCAAATAGTGCAGCACAATGGCAGCAGACTGGTAGAGCGACTGGTTGAGGACCTAACATCCAGACTGTACGTGCTTTAGGGGGGTTACTGAGTACTTGTTTTGGTCTAATCCTGCGGACTCAGTGACCCCTCATAGCTGGTCACTTCCTGGTTTATCCTCATCCAAAAGCAACCCAGTCCACAACCTGTGAGACTGATCTCCAGGATGAACTAAAATGTGACAAAGTAGGGACCACCAGGTTATTTACTTCAGAAGAACATTCCTGATCTGAACGGAGATGCTAAGGCATATACACCTACACTTTCTTTCTTGCTCATTGCCATCTGTATACTGAACTCTAAAGAAAAATGTTTGCAATGACCATAGGTTTCATCTCCTCATCGAACAGCTGTGGAGAATTAATGTACAATGTGCGTATACATACTTCACTAAGTGTTTAGCTGAAAGCAGTGACTAAATCAGGTTTTGATTATATTTATAACTTTTTCAGTAACAGTTCAGAGGAATTTAGATTATGACCATTATACAAGTTTGATGAATTTGGGCTGGGAATAAAGCACTATCCATTAATAAATTAGAATTGTTCTGGTAATAATATAAAATGAATTTCTCATGGCAAGTAGGTTTCTCCTGTTTTTGTAAATTCTTTCTTTTCATGCTATACTAACGTATACTATGTCTCTTGTTTTCGCTTCTGTTCTACAGGCAACACGTAAAGGTTATCTGTTGCCCTAACAAGTACCTGAAGAGATATTTGATACTCCTGCTACTTTCACTTTTATTATTACTATTATTCATCCATGTGTTAATTTGTGCCCAAAACAGAATACCACAAGGGCAAAAAGGATGTATTGTGGGATAGCAACCAACCACAAACAAGAAAACTGTTACTGGAAAATACTGGATATTATAAATACTTTATTCAGAGTTTCAGATTCAAAGTAGCCAGGCTGCCAAAGGCTACTGAGACAGTGATTGGGTAGAAAAATGTCACTGAGCAATTTATATGTCTGTAAACATGGAACCGAGCATGAGACAGACTTAGTACCACATTTTTTTTTAATTTTACGTTTTGAGGCAAATTACATGTTCTGAATTTCTGCATCACAAATGTGGTGAATTTAAAGACATCACACAGAGAAGCCCGATCTATCATTTGATGGCTGCAGATCTGGAAAGATCAAAAACCATGCCAAAGATGGGCAAAGGTATGCAGTTATATTTTAAAATTACACATATTAATGCTTGATGCTCAAGGTCAGAAAAAAAAATTAGATCATTTGGTTTGACTTGCCACATGATGCAGGACACGCCATTTCAGCCAGTGCCTCCTGTATTAAGCCTATTAATTTATGTTTGCTACTGCACATTCCAGAAAGGTCTACAGGCTTGAAGATGAGAAAAGACGAAGACCCCCGACTCTGGTAGTTTAGTTGGCCTTACTCTTAAAAATTTATGACTTAATTTTAATTTGAATGTCTCTGAGTTCAGTTTCCAGTCCTTGGCTAGATTATCTCTTTCTCTGAAACCATAAAATACCTGGAATAGCTCCATAGAACAAATGTGTACATTGTAATTTTCCTTATTTTTTCTTTTTTTCCCTGTTATTGTTGATTTGAACAAACCAAGGGACTGAACTTCTCTGGGTTTACACATCTTGGATGTTTTTCCCTGCAGCTGATTTCTAATTTGCCTACACCACGTCTAACGAAAAGAGAGCCGAGCTGCGCACAGGCTCCCCATTGACTCACCAAGAGCCACAGTGTGCCCGTCACTGCACCGCTGTGGAAATTGCAGGGAGTTTAATGCCTCTTTACAGCAACCAACTGAAACCAACACTTAGTTCTTCTGAAAAGTCCCCTATTTTTTCACACTGTCTATAGAACGCTGTATATTTAAGTGTATTTCAGTACCAGAACAAGAAAGATTTAAATAGTAATGCTGGCAGTTACAGGACTCAGAGAAAATGCAAAACAACTCTTTAGGGAAGGAAAAATGTTGAACAATTACAAAACAAGGTAGGAAATATTTTATTAACACCATCAGTCATGCTGTTCGGTGGCACAGGTGACCAGTACAAATTATGCACTAAGTAGCTATTTGAAAAGATAGAGGTATTTACTGTGGCTTCAAAGTCAGGCACAAAAATAGCAGGTGGATGTCTATATATTTGTGCTGATCAGGGCTTAGAAAATTTCAGCATCACAAGATAAAAACAAAGGACAAAAGCCGAAGTAATAAAAAACAAACCAAAAAATGTTTGCAAGAAGTGACAACAAAGTCTTAAACATTATTTTCTCTATGAAAACTGGACTTGTACATTTCTGCACAAATATCTCTAAAAAGTTGAGTTTCCATTTAGTCATATATTTTGACAATTTTCACCTACTTCCCTAAAGCTTCTAGGTACTGATATCCCTAAATGGTCAGTTGTTTATGATGCGGAACAAACTGTATTTTAGAGCATAAAAATGTTATGGTAGAATCACTCTTCTTGTTATTACTGAAAAAGTATCTTCTTAAATATTTTGAATCTAGCAATATAAAAAAATGGAATTTGATGAGAAAATAGGTGTTTTGGGATGTGCTCTAATCACTAAGATTCTACACTCCCTGATTTCTTTTCTAGTAGATATTTGCATAAATTTAAAATGAGTATAAAACTGTGATTCTTGTCCAAAGAACATTTGAAATCTTACACACTTTAAATTGTACACATAATGGGAAAGCCAACAGAAAATCATCTCCTTTCCATATTTAACAGTTCTGCTACTATTAGCCATACGTAATAACAGAGACAGATCTGAGTCCGCAGAAGAAAATATGTAACATTATACAATATTAAGTGATAAACTGTAAGCAATCATATAATTAAGGAATATCAGAATATATATGTGCACAAAAGGCAGCGTTAACGCTATTCATTCAATAATGAATTTAACTGGCATTTCACTGCTTCTGAAGGCTTAATTGTCTCACATTAACATTCTTCTTACACTCAGGGGACGTACTTTATACCACTCTTTTTGCTAAGGCAAATGTTATTGTAGCTAGGTAGGTTTTCTTCCCCTAAAAGCACTCCATAGATAGTTCAATAGCTGCTACATTTATAGAGGAAAATATGTATTGCTGGTAAGTAGAACAAAATAATGTGAAAAATATTGTAATGAACACAATACACTTCCAAACTTCTTTTGGCAGACCACAGAATATATGTCCAAACTTCTTTTGGCAGACCACAGAAGACAGGACACCACTGTTCTTAACAAGATTATGTTCGACATTCTACTTAACATATGCTTCTTCTAAATGAAGGCCAAATTTCATTTTCATATCTGTTTTTCTGCAGACCTAAGTCCCTCAAAAAAGGAAGATATAGCAGTCAGTGCCCACAGAAGCAGACTATTGATTATCCAGCATGATAATTCTTACTTTTTAATCAATTTCTCTCAGCCCACAGCAACAATAATCTTTCGCTGCTTTTCTTAGACCACGCTCTAAATTATGACACATGAATCTAATGATGGGTATGGCACGTCACTTGCACCTTTTCCATAACCAAGACATCTCTTCCAGGAGCTCTGGTATCTTCCTGCATCTGAAAGACTGCTGACCTGGTCAACTAAAGTGCCACCTTTCTGAATTGCTGCTATGGCATAACAGGATATGCAAAGTTAATGATACTCCAGCCTGTGCAGAATTTTCCTTCAGTGTGTTTTGTTCCTTCTTTGTTAGCACTGCAGTTAAAAGTTTTCATCACTCAAGGCCTTAAGACACCTTCCTCCAGCACCCAGAAGTCCCACTGCCTTTGAAATGAACTGATTTTTGCCTTGGCCTCCATAAAGAGGTACGATCCTTTCTGGCTGGTATGTTAATTTTTACATTCCAAACCAGACACTACAGAAAATGCTCTTTGCTGCAAACAATTTTCTGCATTTTCAAGAAAGGCATTTGGGCTGATCTTTTCTCCAAGAAATATGAATTATCATTTCTCTAGAAGAAGCTTGTAAGAAAGAGAGGCTTTTTGAATTTTTAAGCCTGTTTCTCAACCAGGAACTTTTGTTTGTTTGTTTGCTCCTAGTGCTAGTATGGTTAAGAAAGGAAGTACTAGATTTCATTTACAGCTGGTTTATTTAAAAATCTCAAGAAAGCAAGCAGTAAATACGGCTTGCTTGCTTTAATTATTTAATAAAAATACAGGCTTTCTTTTAAAAGCAATATAAGTTTGTATTGTAAATGGTATTATTATTCAGTAACAGTCTCCCATTTATTAAAAAGTCATATAATCCTTCAAAAATGACTTTGGAAGATGATTGTCTTGAAAAAAACATTTCTTTATAACATGTTTTCATTAAAAGACACAGAACATCAGTGAAATGCACAACAAGCTTCTTAAAAATAGGATTTCACATATAGTGGTGCTGTAGCTGGTGTTGGGCTTTGAAAACAACTGTTTAAATAGGGATTCCTGGAACAGATCCAGATTTATTACAAGCACTGTTCCTGCTGCTGGTAAGCACTTTAGAGGTAGAAGAGATGTCCTGAAAATCAATGGAACCTCCCTTACCTCATGGTGGTATGAATGACTTTTCTCTGCAAGAATAAACAGCTAACAAGTGATAAAAGCCTATAAAAAGGCAAATATAGCTCTTTATTTGATATTAAGGCTACCTTAAAAATGTTAGACGCACCAGAAAGCTGAATTATCCAGTAAAGCATATATGCTTTTAAAATAAAACCTTGTTCTCTTTCCCTTGTATATCGGATGGCCAAGAAAATACCTGCATTGTATCTTTTGAAGGTCAATTAGAATATTGCTGTCCTCCCGTCGATAGAAAGAAATCAGTTTAAGCATGCACCTCCCAGGCTGTCTAATAAGTTCCTGCTGAGGTGCTATCTGAGAAGATCATTCACCAGCCTCTGCATTTGAAACCACCATTTGAAAGTAATTTGTATAACCAGCATGTTTATGAAGCTTTATTCTGGACCATGGAACTGCTAAATTCACTGTGTTTGGAAATTCTAATTCTACCCATACCTACAGAAAACGGGTAAGATCAAGTTTCACAGGTAATCTGCTGCTCTGCTTCATAACCTGTGATTTGCACATGAACATCTTTGCAGCAAAATATCTCTGTGGTGCTTTCACATCAGTAGGTTTCTGCTGCACATGCTATACTTCAACAAAAAGAAAATTGTTGCGCTGTTACAAAAAGACTTTTAAAAATGTTTTGATAAGTCTCAGAAAAGTCTTTGGGATTCTTTCCAATAGGATTTTTATCTCACCTACAGAAATACAATCTTTGGTTTTCTTTCAGGCAATCATTTTACAATCTCGTAGATTCAACTGTATAAAAGTAGAAGTATTAGGCGGTTAGCCCTTACTCTCATCATTTGGTTTGCTTCTCCCCATACTCTTTTATCCCAATGTAAGACATTATTGTAGCTCTTACACTGCGTAATCCTGAATAAAAATACCACATCTATAAAACAGAGGACTGACAGTTACAGAAAAAAGGCATTATGTCACTAAATAAAAATATTTTTATTCTACTTGTTAGCCATTTATTTTCGTCCCCACTTCCTATACTTCTCATCTTTCCCTTCTATAGAGAATCATAGAATCATTAAGGTTGGAAAAGACCTCTGAGATCATCAAGTCCAACTGTCAACCCAATACCACCATGCCTACTAAACTATGTACTGAAGTGCCATATCTACACGTTTTTTGAACACCTCCAGGGATGGGGACTCAACCACCTCTCTGGACAGCCTGTTCCAATGCCTGACTGCTCTTTCAGTAAAGAAATTTTTCCTAATGTCCAATCTGGCTGTAGGGATGCCTTTAGACAGGGTAGAAGAGAAGTGGGATCAGTAAGGAGAAAGAGAAAAAAAGCTTTTAACCTAGGCTAACACAGGAAAGCGTGACACTAGCAGTTAGAAACCAAAGTGTCTCATCAGACCGCCCACACTGAAACTTTTGTTCTCCCCACTTCCAAACTTTCTACCAAAAGCCTCATCACTCCTTCCAACACACTTTCCTCTCCCCATCCTCCCTCACCTCCAACATTTTTGCATAATTCCTAATTAGATTTCTTGATAGGACAGCTAGTTCCTTAGCGAAACTATCAACCAAAAATTTGCCAAAGCTTCATTTAAAATTTCTTTTTACAATATCATATGGGAGGTGAATAAGCTGTTGAAGATTTTCATGTGTTGTACCCGAAAATATCAGTTTGATTCCTTACCTCACTTCAGACACAACAGTGATGAAGTGACATAGAGACTGTGATTAATTCATTCTTTTCAGGCATCTATTGAAATGTTAAACCTGCTTACATCACACTAAATAGCAGTGTGACCAAAATCAGAATTTGATCCTAAATCAAATTATGGATTAGCCTTCCAAAAATTTTAATAGAAGAAACTGAAAGCAAAAAAGTATTGCTGTCAACAGAAGTGCTATTTTCCAGAGAGTATTAGGAACTTTCAATAAAGCAGACATATGGATGCACTTTATCCTATCAAAAAATAACGTTAAAAATTGTCTCTAGACTAAAGACTTAAGGGTCACTTGAGAATCCATTAGAAGCTGTTTTGGAGGGGTGGAAAGTAAAGTATTAAAAGAAATAAAATATGTATGAGTTCTAGTAAGTCATCTTTCCAGTTCCTTAACTTCTAAAATCTTCTGCAAACCTTAAACCTTGTTATTTTTCTACAGAAGTTTCAGAAAGAATGACTTTCAAATTGAGATGTTCTGCACTGCAACCATTAGCTGGTAGCATTTTTTAAAAATGTTTCTGTAGTGACCCATGTATGACTCAACCACTGTTCTTTGTCTTTTACTGCAAAACTATTTTTGCAGTGTGCTTCTGGCAGGAGTATGGTGATTTAGATGACACAGTACAAGTTAATAATATAAACTTCACTTCATGGTCTGCTGCACCAGGACGACCTATTAAGATTCCTGTACATATCAGCACGGAAAAGATAAATTGTTAAAGGCTTACTAAAGCCCTTCGTTGATTTGTTGCTTTCTACTTTCTGAATAGCCAAACGTTCACAAGAGCCATATCCTGGATTTGAACCATTTATGGCCACACAGCATGACCCGTCCAGTGCTTTAACTACATTATAATCCTTTCTTTCAGCAAGTGCGTACTATGTGAAACATCTTAAACTGAATGTCTTTTAAAAAAAAATTATCTTAATTTCTAAAGCACAAGCACAAAACAGTGATAAATGGAAGATCTTTCTTAAACCACCAAACAGGAGTGACTACTTGCCAAGAATTTCCAGGTCAGAAAGAAGAATGTGAGACTGTGCATTAATGTATAAAACAGAGGCCCCTGTGAATGAAGCTAAAAATCTGAGTTCCACATCTGACTGATCCATGCTAACATCACTTGACCTTTCTCCCAGTGTCCCTTTTTCCAGCTGGTGTTACCAGGAGAACATATATATCTCACACTACAACTCATGTTGTCACTATAACTCACAGTAAACTGTGTACAGGTCCTTATCCACTTTGTAATTGTATATTATGTGCTTTGAGCCCAATCTGAGAAAAAAAAAAGATTTAATATATTTCCATGTGCTGTACTTTAGGTACAAAAAAATAAAGCTGAGATTCCCAAAGCAAAGCAGCACCCTCAGCCCAGAAGCACTTGCTTCATGGTTTGACAGTTCCTCAGGCACACACATCTGGTTCACAACCTGTCCAGCTATGGCTGAGCAGAAGGAGCCTGAGATCCTAACCAAACTGCTTCTGGATCTTCAAACTAGAGGAGCATAAAAATATCTTGCTTAGGTGTTTCTAATACACTTCTTCATCTTTCACATTTTAGAGACTAAAACAATGACTGCTTGAAGTAGTTCTCTTTCCTTATACTTTCAGGAGACAATTTGGTTGCTCAACTCTGTCTTCAGATTCCCCTCTTGGGATTACGAGCCTAAAACATGAAGACTACTGTTCTCAACCTGCAAGTACTTCAGTCCTTTAACGAATCTGATTCTAAACAAGTCTAATCAAGCTTGCTCTTGTAAAAGGAAGACAGACCTGCTGACATTTTTCAGTAACTTCTCAGATTGCAGCTGTAAGTCCTTCTACTTCAACCACCTGTTTATGAGTGACTCCCCTTCCTCTCTCTGTTCCCAACATATTACCAACAGGCTATTTTATTTGAGTTTTGCATTTCCACAACTAATTGTCTCCCAACGCAAAGCCACAGACATTCCTCATCATCATTCTATCATTCTGAAGAAGCAGCAAGGTTTCTACTTCTGTTGCTTGCTCAAATTTCTACCAGTCATTTTTCCTGGAAGGAATCACAGAATCACAGAATAGTAGGGGTTGGAAGGGACCTCTGTGGGTCATCTAGTCCAACCCCCCTGCCGAAGCAGGGTCACCTACAGTAGGCTGCACAGGATCTTGTCCAGG
>Ga0065711_1031195_pt1 | contig 30302 bp, 13 predicted proteins | sample Hoacrofraction12_FD_59098 | JGI IMG/M metagenome (GOLD analysis project Ga0065711, IMG submission 59098) | Hoatzin crop microbial communities from Cojedes, Venezuela - Epithelial fraction 12 v2 (version 2) | ecosystem: Host-associated > Birds > Digestive system > Esophagus > Crop | place...
AAAAAAAAAAAAAAAAAGGAATTTTTCTGAAAACTGAAAAAATCAACTAAGCTTTTTTTATTCTATCTCTGTTGACTGCATTATGGCAAAAGGCAAAAATACGACAGGAGTGTATGCAACTTTTCTCCCGCCTCACTTCCACATTATGATTTGGCTTGCAGGGTGTAAACCAAATGTAAAAGTGTTCATAAATAGATGCATAGCAAAAATAGCAACTGAGAATATCATACTAAATGTGCGTAATAAATATCTACAACACGATTTGAATAATTTCAGAAATAATACATCTCTGGAGTGTCTGTTTAAATATTAATAACATTTTTAAAAGCAATTTCAGTTTTTCAAAAATAGACACGCATTGTCATTGTGCTAAGAATTAATACGCTTGCTACTGATTGAAAAACATACGAACATCACCACTTCTATTTTTCTGAGATTAAAAATGTGATTTGAAGCTTCAGTTTTACATTTTCTGCTGTTGTCTAAAGCTGAAAAAAGTCCCATGGTTTGTGACCCTGATGCCGATTCCCCAGCACATGAAGTAGGAAATAGACTACAGTAAGGCTCATAATGGCCACTTCACCATACAGTAATGCAAGAGAGTAATCGACAGTTGTTTCTCCCTTCCTCATCTTACCAACACAGGCATATGTTCAGTGATACCGAGCTGTAACAGCAGAGCACTTACACAGGGGCTCACACTCCAACCACATCACCACACAAGACTGGTGTCTTGTTTTGCTCTTGAGACGCTGGCCAGACGTGGCCCAGGCACCCCGAGATGCCTCGGACGGACTGCAACGCAGCCAGAGTTGAGACACGCCAAGCTACCAGCAGCTTCAGCGTTCCTAGGCTGGATACACAACACAGCTTTCGAATTTGAAAACGACATCTCCACCCTAAGCACATGATGCTGTTACGGTATCCCGACGTAGGAAGGCAGCCGTGAAGCCCAGGAAATGCCGTAGCAGCTACTGTCACTGCTACACAGAACAGAGAGGGAGCCTGGCCATGCCCTGAAACACCAGCACTCCTCTCACAGGCCCAGGGACAACGTCCTCCTGTCTCAGCGCTTCCTCCTCAAACTACCAACGCAACGTTTCAAACAAAACAGAACAAAAAAGCCGATGTGCTTGCCAGGTACCATGTTTACCACCAAGACACCTACTGAATTAGAGGGACAGGGTCCAAACGTATAATGCAAATCCCAGGTCCCCCCTTTCTTCAAGTGGAGCCATGTTGCTAAGGCTGAGTTCTAATCTTTCCAAATAAAGGTGAAAACAAGCAAACCAACAAACTACAGCTTACCGTTAAGAGAATGAAAGGTAAAACCGCAATTCAGAGTGGGGCAGCCTGGGCAGGGAGAAAGCACAGGCAGGTCCAGTTTGAGGAAAGGCGGGAAGTCAAGTATTTGTTTTCTGTTGCTAACACATATAAAAAAAGGATTTGATTTTGGAAAAACCTTGCCTGCCTGCCACCAACCGTTTCCAGGAGTTCCACAGGAACAAAAAAGTAGAATAGCAATTCAGGAAAGGCAAAGAAATGAAGGTGAGCTCAGTACACAGCAGATCAAGATGGCAATTCTGTTAACAACCAGTGGAACATCTGAGCTAACTCCATTTCCCAGCACCTTACTGCACCAATGTTTATTAGTGATGCTGTGTAAGGGTATTAGCAGATTCCATTGGAGTTCAAAGAAATTTAAATATTAATGGACTCTCACAAGGAATTAATAATAAAATGAGAAAATCCTTGTGTTTCAAGTAATTCAAGGTAATTATTTCAACCTGGTTGACAAGGACAAGGCAAATCTTACTTTTAACCTTAACATTTCTAGGGAAACTTAAAAAAGTAGTGTCCTACATACTGTATTCAATCTTCTAAACGCACCTTCACACACGATCAGCTCTGCTTTTAACCTATTGAAAACTGTTCTCATGTAAACTGGCAGATCACGTTATTGCTTTTGCACATGGAACAACAGAAATTCTGATGGAGTAATTATAGTTGTCCTAGCTTCCTGCAAATTTCCTTGTTTTAAAAATCCCTCCCATTCCAGAAATGCAATCATTTGAAAACCTTGGCTGTAACTTGTATTTTAATGATTCTTCGTATAGTTTGAATGACAAATAAGTCTATTTAGTTCCAAAGGCTTTGCTTGTTGAGAAGTGTTTCTGACAAGCCTTTTTTGCCCATTCCTTAGTCTCCAGCACTCAGTGGGCACCAGGAGAACGAGCTTCTCCTAAACAAACTGGGAGAGAGATTTGGGGATCTCAGAAATTTGGTGGCCAAAAATAAATATTATAATTTTGTGGTCTCATGGAAGACAGTTGTTGATATGGCAAAAATCCAGACTTCATCAGTCAGACGGGGAACCTTCTGCTTCAGTGTCAGTCTGAGAACAAAAACCAGCAACCGCTTCCCGTAGTACAGCTTGTTTCAATATTTCTCAACTTTGAAATGGCTTTCTAAACAATGTGCTCCTCAAGAACCTTCCATAATCCATTTGTAACTCCCTGCTGTTTCCAACATCAGTAGCACCAGCTACGGATCCAGTCACAGACCACATTGGAAAATGTTTCCCACCTTTTAAACGCATCTTTACCAACCTCTCAAATAAGGTCACAACTAATTCTGGCAAACTGTACTACATCACATTCCCTCCGCTTCTCAGTCTTGTCTTCAGTATACAAATCACTGCTCACCATATCTGATTATTTCTCCACCTGATAATCAGGATTTCGATTTGTCTTTCATTCTACTACTACTTTGCCAATCTTTTTTCCTTCCAGACGTACCTACAATACCTCCGTATCAGAATTAAATTCATTTCCTAATCGTGCTGTGGTTTTGCTGAAATGCCAGCAAATTTACAAATGAAAATAAGTATCCAAACAGCCAAGCCAGACGGTCTGATGGGGAAGGCATCTCTGAAGAATGCAGACTTTAACAGAAGCTCTTTCCCAACCAAACGCAGTAAGATATTCTACTGCTTTTTGTCAGTTTAAGGTCTATGACACACTGCGGTTGTCACATTGGAGGGTAGACAGAAAAGGCAGTCTAATGACTCCAGAAATGCATTAAACCATACGAGTTTTATAAAGTATTCACTTGGAATCTGTCTTCTTTAACATGTCTCCGTATTATACAAGGTATTTCTCTCCCTCCTCACTCTTTCGAGAGAGATGAAGTTTAATGTACTGACTGGTAGTTAACAATCAGATTTTGTCAGCTTTTGTGCTGAATGGCACCTTCCTTCTCCCGCTGACTTTCACAGCACCATTCGCAGGGTGAATTATTGCCTCATTTTCAGTGAAGGTGACAGCTCCGCGTCCTACCTCAGAGTGCGGAACTCAGCAGCTCCATGCTGGCAGGCAAATCATCTTGATGCCACATAAATCCCCACTTGCTGTCACGAGGGCACTGCCACTTTCCATCCGCCCCCCTTCTGCTCCTGCTAGTCCTCGGATGCAGGATACACCCCCACCCTGGGGCTGGCAGGGATAACGTGCCGGCTGGGCCTCTGGCTGGGGACGGGGCCGAAGGGGGGTACTTTCACCGTTCCCCGAGCGTTTCTCACGGGAGGCTCTAGGAATGAGCTGCCCAGGCTGGGGTGGGTTTGGCACCAAGCATCACACGTCAGAGTAATGGGATCAGGTAATCACTGGCCTACTCCGCAACAGCGAACACGCAGAAGTAAATAACGAATATATATTAACCTCTGTAACATTAGGTAATTTCATAACCATGACCCAGGTGCACTGCTGTATATTCAGATGTGCTGCTGAGTAGGTGCTCCCCGCTACAGAAGGAACTGGATCAGCACCAAAATCAATAGATTTCCAATTTTAAACGAGAATGGATGGAGCACAGGGAAGAACAGAATATGTTTGCTGTTTAATTTCTACTACTGAATAGGACATGACTGGCAGTGGGATTGCTGCTGGTTTAACTTAGGTTTTGCACAAAATGACGAGTTTTTTCCTTCATATATCACTCTCCATTTGTGTTGAACTTGACTTTCACTGCTCAATTTTTATCTTCACACTATTTATACTATTTCTCATGATCCTATCAAAAGTAATAGAGTAAGGAAAATAGTTCAGAAATAACAAGCTTGACACTCTGAGCAGTCTGATGGTGTGAGTTTATATATATACACACACACACACGTATATCTGCATTGGCCTAACCATTCTGCAGCACTGATTTACCTACTACTTGCAGTCTCACAGTTGTAGCAAGAAAATAATTTTGGATTTTATCAACAAAGCAGTCCTTAACTCAATGTTCAGTGTTAGTGTGATCTCAGATATGCATTTTCTCTCTACAAGACAGAGCAGCAATACCAAAAGACCTAACCAAAACCCTCCGCTCTAACATCCAGGTAACATATGCCTGTGTACTGGACAAAAGAAGTGAACAAAAACTTCTATGTGTTCCAAAACTATCCATCCTGCCCACTCGCCAAGGAGCCTCCACATATAGCGCTGCTCTTCTAGAGGTAAAGCCCTGTCAAAAGCTGAGGTGGCTGGTTTAACTGGCTGATGCTGCAGAGAATCAGGCAAAACCATATCCAGAATATTTCAGATATCTGAAAATCAAATTACCAAGGTATCGTCTTGCAAAAATTATTTGATTCTCAAACTAATCTTTTCCCTTGGACCAACAAGAAATTTTAATACATTATTAAAACATGCAGGATCATAACACCTTCTTCAAATTGCACTGAATCAAGCTCATCTGAGTGTAATTTCACTGTTAATGGGAACTATACAAGGAACAAACTTGCTTCAGCATACCACATTATTCAGCACCGACCTGACTAATTTGTGCCCGAGAAGCTCGACAGCATAAACAAAATTCCAAAAGAACTGCTGCCGGAAAAACTTTATTTTCATTACTCTGCTATTTACGAAGACATTCAGGTCAGATGTTCAAGATCTGAATCAGGCAGACAATTAATGGAAGCCATGAGCAGGAGAAGCCTTTCCATCAACAGAAGGAACAAGGATGGGAGAGGGGCAGGCTGGAACACCTCCACCCTGTAGTGACAAGCCAAGCCACACTCAATTCAGAAACAGCAGCAACAGAGCAGTTTTTGCAACACACTGAAGGCAGGGCACGGTAAGCTGCTATTTTAAACAAAAAGCTCTGAATCGCTTTGTCTACCTATAAACTATTCAAGAGCACACACCAATATTTTCAACCTCTCATCATCATTGCGAAAAAAATTTAGGAAACACAGTCGCATTCTTCATTCAAATGCAAAGAACTGAAATAAAAATGACGTTGTCACTAAAAAGAAATAGATTTTATAAAATTGGCTGAAACAGTTGAGTTGCAAATCTAGTAGTAAGCTCCTCTCCTGGAAATATTTACAAATGAATTCCAGATTAATTTCACTGCTAAATCACTGTGTTCCTCCCTTTCTCTTCATCAGCTTCAGCTGATTATTTCTTCTATTCTTTCCTGACACATTAATATATTACTGAAAACAGTTTCAACTACTTTAAAGAAAAGAACAGGTTTCGGTAAGTAATTCCACCTTAGACAAGAAATCATTTAAAAATAATATTACAGCTCAAGTAAATTTACAGTTCCTGCAACCAATACAAAGTACATATTTTCCATTTTAATTTTTAGTTGTGTATGTAATGAATTTCACAGATTTTGCTGATGCAAACACTACCCACTCTGAAGAAGTTCCTCATCAGTAACAGCAGCAGAGAGGAAAATCTGTAAACAATGTTCAGCGAGAATAAAGGAAGTCTATTAAGAATGGATGATTTGGATTGTAAAAATCTTTAAAAAGGGAGGCAGAAAAATTATCACCATCATAACTGTACTACATACACATGCACGAAATCTGAGCACAAATCATTTACCTGGATCACTAATGTAAAAACTGACATGCTTATTTCAGTCTTGGGGGGGGAAAAAACCCCAAAAATCTATGTCCATGCACCTTTTAAAAGAAAGTAATTTGCCTGCAAGAAATGTGCAGAATAAGAAGGAAAAATAAATAAATACAGGCACGTACAAGATAAGATTGTACCATTTAAATGACCTCGTCTATAACACAAGTATACACCTACATAGAGTAACACATTTATACTGTTTTCTATCTAAATTTCTACAACAAAATCACAGACTCACGGCATGACGCAGGTCGGGAGAGACCTGCGGAGGTCAGTGGCCCAAGGCCCTGCTTGCCACCCGTGCAGGCAGAGCAGGTCACTCCGGGCTGTGCCCAGGTGACTCCGGAACAGCTCCAAGGACATAGACGCCGAGTCCCTCTTTTGACCACTCGAGTGGTAAAAATTTACCTACAGAAAGACGCACGTTCTAGCCGAAGAATGTATCTCTCAACCTCACTGAAAATTTCAGATAATCTTGCTTGGTTTCATTACTCTGAAGATTTGTTTGGTGGTCAACCATGAATAGAAGGATATTAAAAATATGGACCCAAAAATCTGAAATGTATAAGATAACCTAAAGGAGAAAAATATCCCAGGATTAAGTAAACAAACTGTGTATAGCTTTGGCTTCAAGAACATGCAAAGAACTTGCAGATTATCTACATGATATCATGCAGCAAATCCAACTATAAACAGGAAGCCTTTTGCAAGCAGTTTGAATACTCTGATCGCAGTCCTACCAGACTTTCAGTGAGTGCCAAAGACACTTATTTTACCAATTGACCACTGTGTCTGTTTAATGTCTAATTTCAGCACAATAAATGGTGCGATATTTCTGAAGTACCAATTTTTTCTGTGTAAAAAGCTAAATTTGGCTTATCTTCATCTAAGAACTATTGAGGATATTAATACAATTTGCCAGTGGACTAAGTTAGAAAACCCTGTGAGCACTCTCAGTGTTCCAAACCTGACAGAGGGTTGGGTACTTTGTTTTGCTTTGGGTTTTTGGTTTGGGTTGTGTTAATCCAGCAAATTGATTGCTTTACTCAAGCGCGGATGCCTCCAGAAGCTGCAGTTAGTGCCCTGAAGCACTGCTGCTTGACAATCTGCCGTCGTGTGCTGCCCTGCAACACCCCTCCAGGACTGAGGACTGCAGCCTTACGCCGAACGGCAGCCCAGCAGCCTTCCACCGGGTGACACGGATGGTTGAAAGCCAGGTCGCCGAGGCTGCTGCGGTGGCTGCGAGGCGTGGGAGAGCTCCAGCAACAGCACGGTGAACTCCCGCAACCGCAGCACACCTACGCCTGCCCCAGCAAACCATCTCAAGTCAAAGTCAGGGCCCTGAAAGGGATACAGGGATGCAAACCATGAGAAACTAATTTTTATTACCTTCTAGTGAATACCTACGATATAAAAATTACCATCTCTGTATTTCCCATACAGTTGAACCCTCACTGAGAACAAGAGAAATAAAAGCACGCTTCTATTAGAAGAAGCTGTTCCCTAAGGAAAAAAGGGCATCATCCGATACCCAACACCTCTCTCTCACAGAATCCCCCTGAAATCTGAATGATACTCCAAAGGCATTTTCAACCTCAAACAATAAAAATACCAAGAAATACTTGAAAAGTTCTAGTCACTATACAATAACTAGTCCAAAAATTAAAACACAAACAAGCTACTTTCATGTGAGGAGAAAGGAGAGGAAGCAAAGATACTATCAGTCCTGACAGCCGAACACTTAACTACAACATAGGTACTAATATAAAATAGATATACTGACCAATTTATGCCTTCTGTTATGGAAATATAGCCCAGCCTATACAGAAACATTCTAAATTTGAACAGTTCATGCTAGGCAAGTTACTGAAAATAAATCTAACTGAAAATTTTTTACCAGCTTTGAGAAACCCTTCTCTCAAAGATGCTTCATAAGTAGAATTCTATTTGTAGCAAAGGACAAAGGACAGACCAAATAGGCTTCTCAAATTAAAATTTTAAAGCTAACAAAGCAGCTGACTGCTTTCATTTCTGCCATGGAAAGGTGTCATTTGAGAAGCAATCTTTGGGTTTTTTTCTCTCAGAAATAACACCTTTATCTCCTGCAGTATTACATTTTTTAGATGAAGTTGTCAATAACTGCTAGTCTATGAACATTATGAAATATATTTTGCTCACGGCCCTGTAACACAGACAATGATTTTTGCAGTGTTCTTTGTCAGATGGGTGTCAATATGGAACATCTTTCTTCCTGACAGCACAGCTTACTATGGGACGTGGTCAGGGTAGAAAAGCTGACCTATGGATTTTTTTTCTCAACATACAGAAATTGAAAAATCATTCCATCAGATGACGGTATAAGATGTAAGGTTCACAAACAGAAAACTGCCCACAGCTGACAGACATCAATAGAAGGGGTTTTTCTACATGGGAAATTTAGGAACTGACAAAACTCATCAAATCAATATTAAGCTAAACTATGCATCTGAAGTTTTAAATCATTTCACTATCAAAAACATCACAAATGCCCAAATCTAAACATCTTCCAAAAAGTCTATGGCCAACTCACAGCAGATTTTTACCGCTAGAAGACTTTTTGGCAGATAGAACGGGACAGCATGTTGTAACTTGCTAAGTCTTTGAAACAGATGATAGAAATAAATTCCTAAGGTTCCATCTCCTAAACGGTATTCCATTGCACAGTGAAACAAAGTAAAAAAATTAGCATATAAGTACTCTGAGGTATTAATTCCATCTTTACTAAAAAATAAAACACTACCTAAGTAAAGAGTGGACCTGAGCAGGCCACCAGTGCGTCACATCTGGGAAATGCAAATCCACGGCACAAGCCAGCATCCTCAAACAGGAAGCATAATGCTAGATTCTAGAAAGAAAATTAACTTTAAGAAAAGGTCTATTTGGAGAGCTAATATCTAGTAAAATTAATTTTGTCAAAGGAGGAAGAGTAGGTCTATCCACAGCAGAATCAGAGTATCAAGATACCATGCACCAAAAGTATGACTACTTTGCAATGTCCAAACACATCTGGAGCTAGAAACAAAGCCATTATCTGCTGCTACCCTTTCAAATACCAATTGCTTCAAATTGTGTATGTGTAACTGCACTTGGAAACTTTGTCTTTAACAGAAGCATAGATAATTTTAGAAGGCAGGATGCGGGCATCAGAGGCTCTTTACAAGAATACTGCTTTTGTGAAAAAGGCAGGAAATGGAACTAGGTTAGATCATGAATTCTCAAAATGAGATGGGGACAGTGGGTGATGAAAGACACCTGGACATCTAAAGACCTTTTCGTGTCTTTGCACAGACACAAGAGCTGCTTCGAGTGCCATAAAAGCATGGTAAGCTGTGGAACTCCTGAACTACACTGATGGGTAAATACGAAGAGAACCAATTTGAAAACTGGCATCTCAGTACCTTTACCATATGTTTTGATCATGGAAATGAACTACAGGCAATAATTTGTCAGTATATTAAGAAGGATGATGAATTCCCCAGTTGGCTGCAACATGAGGAACACTGTTGCCTTAGGAGCTGAACCCACCATCTTCTCAAATCTGAATGACAGCTCAGAGTAGTAAGCATCTATCTGGATACAAAGGACCAGAATCCATTTCAGTACGCTGTGGCCCTAACAGGGAGGAATGCCACTGCTTCACCTTTGGAAACAACATTCCACGCTGCATTGGAAAGCAGAGAGAAGGCTCTAAAGACACTGGAAGTGAACCACAGCAGCCTATACACAAATCCCTTTTGTTCAGCTGTGCAAAGGTCCCATTCCCAGCTCCTGAGACATGCCACGCGGGGGACTACATTCATCTTCTTTGTATGGAAATGGTGAATGACAAGACACACTGACTCAATGAGCTGTAAAAGCAGTAGATATCAAGAGGAACAAGCATTCCCTCTTCCATTCATGCTGTGTTGAACCATTTTATAATCTACATACATCCATGAACACATACTTAAATATCAACACTAAATCACTTATGACAAGCATTAAATAGTATTTCATCGCCAGGTCATGTATCATTCTCTGGCACGTACAAGATCAGGCTTTATTTCCGTACATCTAAATACCAGAGCAAATTACTTCAAACCAGTAAAAATCCCAAATAGTTAGCACGTTAAATATGGCCTTTTAATTCATATTACAAATTGCATCAAACTAATGAACCCAGCTTGACCTCAGAAATGCATATAATGAACTAGATAAAACACGTCCTATATCCGAGTACAAACCTGCCAGGCTGTATCATTGGGTCACAGAGAACTTACTTGCTTTCAAAAAGTCTTGTATGCTTTTTATTTTGGAGTTATGCTACGCCTGGCTGATCCCCGAGAGCCTGATTCAACTTGTGCTGGCTGTTGGTGGGCCCATGGGAGTCATTATGGCAGCTGCAGATAAATGAAGTGTATGAAACGGCCTTGAAATCCTTCCTTTTCCTTCTCCAGGAAGCAGAACATAGACGGTGAAGGTGAGGTACAGCTTACACCCACTGTGCACTACTTTTCTTGTAGTTAGTCAACTTGATTTTAGGTCAGCTTTACGCTGCAGTTACAGTTCTGATTCAGCAAAGCACGTAAACCCAATACCTAATTCCTCCTTGTTTTCACAGCTACTGTGGACGCACTCGGCTTTGGCTCATTACATCTAGTAAGGTCAGTGTATAAAATACTGGATTTTATATATATCTGCTTCAAGTTCCACCATGATTTCCTATTTATCACCTATGCTACTGTTCTCTGTAATAACCAAGGATTAACAAGATAACATATCCATTTGTATCTATTTGGTTAATCAGCTTTTCTCTCCTTCACCCCCATTTCTCCTACAATGAGGTAAAACATCTGGCTCAGATTTAAAATATAGTTGGTATAGCTGGGGTTGTGGGCTAAAAGCTTGCTCTGGTTTTCTTTCTTGGGACATGCTTTCTCTGAAGCATAGTTAAGTTTGAGAGTCCTCACTAGTGACAGTCATGACTGAATCCACAAATGTGAAGAAGACATCAAAAGCTGCACATAGTACATAAACATGGGAAATAAGGAAGTCTGGATTTTCTCTAGATTTACATCTTGTGGTTGGCTGATTTCAGTGCCTACGAAAACACAAAACTTTTCCTATCCTCAAAAACATATGTAAAGACACAATCCTGTCGAATTTTCTGGTGTTCTAACAAGGACCAGTTAGTTTTCAGTGCATCCTTTCCCCCAGGGCACCGGAAAGACCTTCATCTTGCAGCTGGTCTGCTGCAGCCCAACTATAATTTTAATTTGTAAGAACTCAGTGATTTTTGCAACCTCTACCAATCAGCAAAAGAAACAATGGCTTAGAAAATATTAGGAGAAAGGTGCCCATAGATACAAAAAAATACTGAATTTATATACCAAACCACATTACCAGAATCAATAAATTAAGAAATATATTTGGACTCAAGAAAAAAGAAAGGCAGGCTTCACAGGTGACAACAACAATTCACAGAACAGGTATTATCCTTGGAGCTACGGCCAGCTAGAACCCCATGTTAACAGCAAATGCAGCCAGTCCACAGCTACCCTCCAAGGCAGCTCAACGTGGTCCATCACCTGCACACAAAACAATGCAGGTATGAAACTACTGGAGTACAAATAAACAAACTTCAGTCCTCTTGTGTATCTTATCTTTCTGTTACCATGCCGCCCATCTGCTGTAAGTACGTGCCACAACCTTGGCACTGGCAGGTTTGGTAACCTCCTACACATTGCACAAATTGGATATTTTTAACAGTTCCTGAAATATTTTCTCTCCATCCAACCTTATCAAGACCATTTACAAAAGAAATGTTTAAAACAAAAAGCAAAATGAGAGAACTACCCTCATTCCCCAAAACTCAGATATCCATAATATTGCATACAGAAAGTCTATCATATATGGTGGAAGCTGATAATCCAGACCAAAGGAATTGCCCCCAGTACTTTGAAAGATAACCTGTTTTCCTAGTACCAGAAAAAGGCAGGGAGCTGCAACTCAAACAAAAGAGCAAAGATGCTGAGGGAATTTTTGGAAAAGTACAACGTGTGTTTAAGAAACATTAAAAAACAAGCCTCTAGGATTTGTCAGCAAGTGCTTGGCACTTTCAAATGCTCTCATCAGGCTTTTAATACATCCATGGATACTGCACATAAAACTCAGCAGTTCTGTTGAGGAACTATAGGGAAAAACATCCTGAGAAGAAGAGATAGGAGGTCTTTCCCTACTAGATGAGCAATTGAAAAGCAGCCTAAGCAAGCTGTAAGTCGAAAATTCAGACTAAGAAAGTGGTAACCAGTCAGTGATCACAGTATCATTCTAGTTTCAACTTCTATCATTTTAACTGGTCCATATGTGGAGAAAATGTATTTTTTAAATTTCATACTACAATTGATAATGTCAAGCAAAAAGGTGAGAGAAAAGGCATACGGCAGCTGCAACATTTTCAACTCCTCTTATTCCTCTATGCTAAGTTAAAAATAAAATCAGTATTAGAATAATGTGGGTCGCTTGATATCGTTTCTCCAGTGCCTTGTAGAGACACCAATCTGCAAACCCGCTAAATTTCCAGATAAATAGTTTTATTTGCAATACTGAAATTATTTAACATTGTATGCTCAGGATGTTGTTTACACCAAGGTAACATGTCTATTGATGTACTGCTGCTGTCAGAGTCTCTTCCATAAATAGTATTTTTTATTAGCTGCTTGGATGCACAGGTGAATAACAACCGATGTGAGAGCCTCCGGGGGTATGTTTTCAACCTGTAGCCTGTCCCGGGAAGCATGTGTTCCTGGAGGAGGATGCTTGCAGCCCTTGATTCTGGTCTAACTCACCTAATTGCTCCAAGCTGCTTTTCTGTTTGTGTTGTTTCCTACCTTCTCACACATCTAGAGAGAAACCACTACCCTATTTGCTGCCAGGCTAATGGGTATTACAACTTTACACAGGCCAAAAATACTAGAATGGGGAGAAAAAAAAGCAGAGGGGGATTAAACATATTTACTGACAAATGACATATTTTCATTGACTTTAAGTTCTGTTTCCTTCAGAGGAAAAGAACTTCTGGGGCTTATAAGAATCAATAAAAAGTATTTGGTTTATAATGATATAAAAAGCAGATACTGTTTAATTTATGAAAGCATACCAGTATTCTTCCAGGCACACAGACTCCTCTCACCTCCAATGTATTAGGCAAACTGTGAGCCAAACAGAACAAACAAAAACTCCACACAGCAAATTCAGATTTTCCTTTACTATTCAGGGGAAATGTTTTGAGTAAAAATCTTGAGAAGCCATGCATTCACAGGGATTGAAGTTCAGCATCAGTTCCCATCATGCCACAAGATCATGGATCTCAGTTTTCAATTTGCTATCTTTTTAATATAGCGTTTTTCATCAATGAATGGATGGATGAAATGAATAAATAAAAATGAAATTATTTTTTAAAAAAAATTCAGTACTCGATTTCTGTTCTGAGAAGCATAGCCTTTCTCTTGTCCTGATTCTCAGAATTTTCTTAGACTTAAGGAGTCAGGAAGAAAAGGAACCTTTCTAACACAGCTCCACCTGAACGCAAGCATTCCTCACTCAGGACCACGTACTCCTTCTCCAAGACTTTCTCTCTCTACACTCACAAAGAAGTTGCCAGAGAAGGGGCAGGATTTTTTATTTCAAATATTAAAATTCAGCACACATCACCGTTTCCAACTCAGCCACTAGGAAATACAAAAGCATAAAAGCATAAAATACCAAAACGCATCTTCACAATCTCATTCAATAATAGTCAGCCAAGTAATTACAGCAACGCAATGGATCTGACAAATCTTCCATATTTCTTCACCTCACCCATCCTTCCAAGAGAGTCAGAAAAAAGGTCTTACAAGACACCCTACACAGCATCAAGTTAAAAACTACAATTTAATATCAAGTGTATGTGTTGGACAAATCACTAATACGGATCCCATCTTACTGAAAGCAATTATTTATGTCCATTGGCCTCGGAGCAGGGACTGAGAGACAGAGCGCCATGGGTACACAACACAGCAGTAGTCAGCACAGACATCAACAGAATGCAAATAAAAATTTTGTAATATTCAGTTAGCATTGATTTGCCATGAGATTGCAAGTTTGAAACGGACAGGTGTTCACAGCATCAGCTGAAGTTTATGGACTGGTATAATGTCATGTCCATACCTGTCTAGGACGTGATCATCTCTACCAGGATAACACTGAAAACGCGCAGGAGGCCATAGGCATAAAGGACTTCGCCCTTCTCAGGATTATTTATACAATTAATCATGCCAGTCATTACATTGTGACAAGCAGCAAAGCAGTAAACATTTGTGGCACAGGACACAGTATTAGCTTCCAAGTGATTAGATTTTTGCTGCATTACTCAAATTAACAGATAACTTCGCTTTGCCGAAACACCGTTGAAAGATCACATTGGAAAACAATGTGACTTCTGATCATAAAGATAATAAAAGTGTATCAACCAAAGTGACTGAAGTATTGTTTTTTAAGGTGAACTTCTAATTTGGAAAGAATAAAAGGATTAAAAAACATAAAGGCACTTTAACCTATTTTTCCTGCTACGATAACATTTTCAGTTTCTGGCCTGTCACATCTGTTATGGGGAATTCCATTAGGAGAGAATAAAGGACGTGCTGCTCTCACAAAACAGAGGCACTTTTAATGACAGTTTCCGAAACATGGCCTTCTGTAATTCAATAGATTGACTAGAAAAGCTCACTGTCAATCGACAGTAACATCAACGTCAGTGCACAAAGACTGATTGTCTCAGTATGAATAATTCTTCTTGCGCTGTTAACTGCTTACAGCCTGTTCTGGGTTTTGCAGCAACATCATTTTAAAAGCGGTAAAGCAGCATTTGTTCTTTTTCAGTGGAACTACGCAACGTTTAGAGGTGACATTAAAGGTACTCTCAGAGTCTACAGTACTAGAACTTGTGACTGACAGTTTAATCCTTTATTTCTTACAAATGATAGTTAAAAAATTGGGGCAATTTCAGTAAATACTCTTTTAATGGCCTCCAAGTTAGGCTAACCACAGCTGCAGTCTGGACAACTGAAGATCAATTCTGCTCGAAAAACCAAGTTATTATCTACCAGTTTTTAGCAGAAATTAGGAAGTATGAGCTAAATCACAGCCAGTCCCCTGAACCCTTGACGTAAATAGTGTAATTAGAATCATAGAAGATCTCAAGTTGGAAGGGACTTATAAGGATTATCAATCCCAAGTCCCTGCTCCTTGCAGGACTCCCTAAAACTAAATCATATGACTCAGAGTGTCACCCAGACACCCCTTGAACTCTGACAGACTTTGTGCTGTGGTGCATTGACAGTGAAACAACAGCAACAGCACAGGTACAAAAATTTTTCAAGATAAAGCAGAAAGTCTAAAGTCTCCTTGCACTTGTCTGTTTCTTAATACGCGTAGGGCTGGACACACAGGAAAACTAGTTCAGTACTGCTTCACTATTTTCTTCAAGGTGTTGTTTAACTAAATATGAAACCCTTGACATCTGTCCTCACACCTACACTGGGGCACTTCATTAAAGTGTCTTGCAACTAGGGACAGCCATGGTAAATTACAAGGGTTGTACCAGTTTCATTTGGTACAATCTATTTCTACCGTTAGACCAACAAAAAGGCATCTCCGCAGACCCACCCAGCCAAGACATTGGTAGGCACTCGTCAGCAGCTCAAGCATAAGACCTGTGCTTGCCTAATCCAGAAATAGCTGTACTGCATTTCTTCCTGATGCCTGCTCACATCTTGCAGGTTCTAAAAAGCCAGACTCTATAGTTGCATGGTATAATTGCACCTTGCAGCTATAATATCACCTTCTGTTCTGCTGATAATCCGAAGACTGTCCATCTCTTACAGTTACCATCAAAATGAATACATTTCCATCCTCCTTACTCTGCCAGCAGACAATGCAGACCTTCACCTTCTACTCACAGCTTTGACAAGCAGCCTACAAAACTGAGATAGCTCTTTATTTTTTTCCACTTCTGCTGTTACGACTCAAGTTTGCTGTTGTGGAGCTATCAAGAAGCAGGTCAACTGCATGTTCTGATCCCAGACAAAACTAGAGACACCAGGAGCAGGGCTGAATGATTCATGAGGCAAAAAACATCAATCTATTCCCAAAATAAAGGGAAGAGTCAAACACTGAGGACCTCTGAATACTTTAATCAGCTATAGAAGCCTCACAGGTATTATTTTCCACTTCTAAAAAGAAAACATAAACAAAACTAAGTATAAACTGAGAAAATACACAAGGTATCTATTGGTTCTTCAGTGATGGATTTTCAGGCAATGCAAGCCTGGCTCAGAAATGCCCCTATACACATCATCTCCCTCTGGCTTGCAGGTTTGCAACTAAATAAACTAAATATATTGTAAATCTTGATGAAGTTGAAACAGTTGTGCAAACTGAAATAAACACGAAAAAGCTAAAGTATACAAATAATTACTAAACAAGCTAAGACCAGCACCTTGCAAAGGCAGAGGCAAGTACTGATGATTTTGCATAGTAAATAGTCTCCAGAAACTATACCTCTGTGTATGCATATGAATGGCTGTGGGCTCAAGACCTAAACTGGTCCAGCTGCATTTGGGCCGTGAAAGAACACTTCCACGATCCTGCAAGAGACTCCAGGATTAGAATCTCAGCATACAAAATGTAATTTCCTTTTAATTTCCATATTATGTATTTACAATGGTAGAACAGCTACTGGTTCCCCAGAAAATGATGGTACTGTAACTTTTTTATTTTTGATTTCTTCGCTAGTGGGTAGCGACTGACATTACCTGTGCATGTACGCACATGCACACATACACACAGACATATATAGGCACGTATGTATATATACACATCCATATATACACAAACACCCCTAAATAAACTTGTAAATGCAGATACCAAGACAGAGCTACCCCTACCTGAAGAAACTGTTGCCATAGCCTTCACAATAACCTTGTTGTTGATCATTCTTTAGAGAACCCTTCAGTACCAGGACAGGATTTCACATGGACTATTAATTATGCTACAAGCAATTTCTTTACTTAAAGCAAATAGACCAAAAAAACCAACCAACAACCCAACAGAAAATGCAGAAAAGAAAAGAGTAAGCCTGCATTAAACATACAACCTAAACGTGATGTTACACAAACAATAACTAGATTAAACATAAGAACATGTGCAGGTACATACCTTGATTGAAGTGTTCATTTAATATAATTTAAGTATCTGAAATATTCTGCTTACTTGATTAGAGTAGATTGTTTGCATTTTGATTTATTGCTTCAAGATCAGTATTCATTAAGTCACTTAATATAATGGCCCCCTTACAGCTGCTACTCTATTAAATGTAATCATTTTTTCCCATTCCTGTTTATAGCACAGTCTACTGTTACATTAAAAGCAGTCTGGAGTTATTTATTAATCGCAACCACATTTTCCAAGTACAAGTATCTTCGGAAACAGCTCATAATGGTTAGGCCTTATTCGATACACAGGAATTATAAATTATATTTTGTCTCCTAAATTCAAATTGTTTGTAGTCTCATGCACTCTCAGGGACCCTGGAGTAACTATTCAGGTGGTTGATTGATAATTAAAATCTTTGACCGAAAGTTTCAAAATTACATTCTTAGCAGAGTTTTAAGTCTGTATTTTGGGCTCCTAAGCAGCAGCCTCAGTTTTCAGAGCTGCTCTTAACCCTCAAAGTGTACTGAAATCAGTGCAATTGCTCTGCAAGTTAAATAACAATAAAACTTTTAAAATTAGAATTTTAAACATAGCATTTCATCTTTCAGCACCTGGATGGCAAACCACTGGGCAAAGACTAAACACCTGGTTCATGGTTCTGGCTGATAGATTTTACGTTTTTCCCTCGCTCATTACCAAAGAGCACAGAATAATCCTGTGATAATGACATGTTATTAACTTCACCACTGGCCAAAAGAGATTACAATACTAGAAAAGCTATAGTATAGGCTTACCCATTTTGTTATGTTTATTTAAGCATTACCATCTCTGGAAGGTCAGTCAGTATCATGTTAGACACAAAACATACACCATACATATGAAATGCAGCAAATTGCTGTGAACTGCTTGTTCTGTGGCACGTCATGTGCCATGTGAGCCATACTGACTCCACTAAAACACAGTGAACTGCACTGCTTGGAAAACTAGGCAGGAAACATCTATTATCTTTTAGATACACTAAAAGCAATTAGTAGCAGTTAATTAAACAGTACTGATCATCAGTTTTTTCTAATATTAGTCAACAAACAGGTAAACAGAGCTCATTCTCTGATGTAAAGAGCCAAGCTATAATTAACAGTTACACCATCTTAAAAAAACATTTAGTTTTATTTTCCTAATTATAATTATACAAGTTAGTCATAGTTGAGGAAAAACACTTTTTGGTATATTCTATATCAATAAACCAGTAATGCAAAAATTCTCAACGCATTTGTTAAATCTCAATCACAAAAGCATCACCTGAAAAAGTCCAGTATGGTTTTCTCACACAAAGCATTTTTTCATATTGCTGGATTAATATACTGGTATTTCTAAGAAATAAAAACCCTAAGTTCTGCTACACTTCTTCACTGGTATAATGCAATACTGCTCCAAATTACTTGCATCAACTCAAATTTTATAGGGTCTGTTTGTAATAGTATTATGGTCATTCAGAAAAGTACCACTTCCACTACGAGCCTGCACCGTGCTGTTTGCCACGAGATCATCCATCCTTTCACAACTCCTTTGCTACTGAAAACAAAGAATTTTTCATAAAACTCTTACTAGCAACCATTTATATACCGAACTTTATTCATTATTGCTCTTATTTCTTCTCTTTCTGTGGTTTCTATACAAAATCATTACAATTAATAGGAAAACTTCCATGGCCTCCCAGGGACTTCATCCATTAATCTTTTCGTTCTGTCAAGAAACGCTGCTGTTTAAAGGAATCACGTTCCTTGTTCTGTTTAGCTTCATTAAATCTCCTGTGGCAGAAGTACTTCAAAGGCACGGGTTTTTAAAGCTCTGAAGAAGCTTGAAAAGTTTTCCTAGTAATATATTAAAAATACATAGTTTTAGTATAATAATGCTTCAGCAAGGTGGTGATAAGGTAGGGAAGATAATAAGCGGATGTGGTCAGAGAAGCACACCTGCAGAAAACTATTAGCCAATGCATTTCAGGAGTACGAGGCAGAAGCTACAGTTTCCATTCTGCACATTAAAGAGCATCTGAGTAAAGAACGCAGCATTAAATTAAGAACTAATTTCAACTACAAAAAATTACGATCAAAACAATAATAAATGGTCAGCCCTGACCCCCTGAAAGAAGACAAATCCTAGGTAAGGTCACTTTTTAGCCTTGACCCAAACTGGAAAGAGGGAAGAAAGAAAAAAATTAAAGCCATACATTAAGGCCAGAAAGCAAACTTATTTCTTCTGTAACCTCTTTAGTTTAGTATGTTTGTTGGAAGACTTATGAAATAACATTGTATTCTTTTACAGTCAGATCTATTTTATTTGAACAGCTACACAGTGACCAAAAGCAAGGTGCACTCCGGGTAAATAGTGGCAAGTAATATTTTTATTTCACCTTAAATAGCTCCCATACTACTAAAATACTGCAAGCAACTTATAAAGCCAAATGTTCAGAATTACGGTCAATTTTGTTCTTCTTAAATGAGTACTTCATGTAAGATTAAAATGTTTTGAAAATGGGAGGAAGAATTCCTACCCGACACCTATCCAAGAAGAAGGTCAAACAGACCTAGACCTATTGGCTGCAGCATTAAAAAATTAAAAAGTGGTTTATATATCCATTACAAAACTTCACAAACTTTTAATTACAGTCTTTGAATATGTAACTGATAGGCAGATCCCACCTGAACATATGTCGATGAACGGAACTGGCACAAGGGTATAAAGAACTAAAACCACACATTAAAAACCTGCATTTCTGCTTGTCTAAGAGTTGTTAACATAGCCATTTTCAAATACACCATGTCTTTGAGATTGTATAGAGAGAGCATGCAAATGTAAGTCACACTTTTTTACTACTGTAGGGAAAAAAAAAACTTTCAGTACTAAGCATTATAAAAAATAAAGTACATGATATCACTTTTTTCTCTTTTTATGCTATTTTTACCCCTACTCAATGCATAAACTGCATTTTTCTTTTTATTTACAAAAGAAGATTCCTTCTCTGTCCTTTCCGGGCAGTACCCGTTCCCTGAGCACACCAGCAAACCCAGCTCTCCCAGCCCCCAGCGACTCCCCACACCCGCCCGGCCCTCCCTCCGGCGTAACCCAAGAATGCTTTGCAAGTGGCTACTCCAAACGCAGACGCACGCACACACTAACACGTGCGTTCTTGCTTGCTCTCCTTCTCCTACTTGATATTTCACAAAGATTATACCAGGTATAAAGGCTCTTCCATCCCAAGAGAGCCGTCATCTGAGAACAGGCTGAAGTATTTCACTCGCATTTGGGGCCATTACTAAAAAGGAAACAAGAAATTTCTCTTATAATCCAGAATAGGTACCATTTCTTCACCGAGCCATTTTTCACATCCCAACTCTAATTCCACAAACAAGCCTTTCAAACCTGCCAGGTGACCTCACGGTCTACCCCAAGGCCTCCCCTGGGCACCACTGGAAACAAGCCACACAGCAATTCCCGTTCCTGAAGACATGAACAAAAAATTTGGGTGCAATCCTTCCTTACCAGTTCAAATTATTCTGCAGCCCATGCGAAATCACCACTTTGGTCCTCAGTAATTCTTTTTTTTTTTTAAAAAGAACAGCTTTATTAGCCTAGGATATGGAAAACAGTGCTGAAAGTAACAAAATGGCACTGATATTACAAAATACATTATTTCCACCCTCCATCTAGTACAAAAAGAATGATGATATCTTTTCTGTATGTTTTTTGGTGGTAGTTGCTTGGTCAGTATGCAAGCTTGGCTTTTTATGACATTCCTCTGAACAGATTGCAGCTCTGCCTTCTTTTGCTTAAGCTTTGAATTCCCACAGTTACAGACTGAAGAAAAAAAAGTCTTCCCCTCGTGATCAGAAATAGATGTAATTTCCATATTCAGTATTTAGCTGTTGCTTTTATCCATCTCTTTCCTAAAGAAGACTCCCACATATTATACTTGATCACCATCTAGAATTTTTCTTTGATATTATTTGGGAATTAACACAGCTTTCGGAGCCCCGGCTAAGGCATGATGCAATCAGAGGACTATAGCCTTAGCTGTGTCAAATTCAAGCAGCAATCAAGGCCTATATTCTCCCTTTGAATACAAAACGACATCAGTATCATAACTGTAATGAAAATAGATTATTTTTGTTCCAGAAAAGTCTATATTTGAAGTTTTTCTACCACCTTCTCATCCATTTATTCAGACTAGAAAGTTTCTTTTTCCTCATGCTGCGTGAATCAGAACAATTTCAGAGAAAGTTACCAAATGAGGCTCTGGATATCAAATTTTATCCCAGCATTTTCAACTATGAATTTCAGCAACCTCGCATTCCTTCTCAGATAGCCACCAGGGACTGAGCATGAATACCTACTGCCGCTACTGGCACAGGGTCAGCAGCCCCTGGGGTGCAGAACTCCTCCCTTTCCTAAGACCCTGCGCCCACCAAGGCAAGCCAGCTATTTCTGCCATTAGCTGCCTTCTCAGCCATCAGGATTTCTAAAAACTCAGTTTTCCATTTCAGTCTTCACAGACCTGAAATCTAATTTTGTTCGTGGGAAAAACAAAAAAAATAAAATTCTTTCAAGTATCTGGCATTAAACAGGTATGAAAATACATGGCTATTTTATGTAACTATTGGGAAAAAAATTTCAGTCTCAAAAAAAACCCCCACCCTCAGAGCTCTTCCTTTCAAAAAATTATCAAGGCAAGTAATACCAACATGCCACATACCTAAGCTGGTCTTAATATGAAGCTGAGGACAGTTTTTACTTCAGTGCTATGTTCTTGTTGGCTAGTTAATGGGGACTATGCCATATAGTAAAAGAAAAAAAATAAATCAGAACATTGAAGCTTATTACGAAACCAACATTGATTGTATCACATAGATGTTTATTTATAGATCTCCGAAAACCCAGAGGAACGTAAAAGTTCATCCTCAGCGTTCTACCGCTATCCCCAACAGGCATGTGTATGCAGCCCCTTCCCGGCCCAGCGGACAGCCAAAATGAACAGTTCCGATTTTAATATTTGTAAATCTTGAAATATACTCTTGATCCTATTAAGCCATGTTTAAAATGAGCTTCCAACTAAGCCCTTCCCATTAAACAAGTCTCTTTTACAAAACTACTGAAACACAGAAAAAAAAAAAAATCTTTGAACTATCAGACAAACAAGGAGTGTGGAAATATCCAGCAAAAATTATATTAAGGAAGTTATTTTGAAAAATGGTTAATATTTCATTCTTTTGCCAGCAGCTGTGTGTGACTTCAGGCAGGTAATGATTTCCCTGTGCTTCTGTGCCCTTTCTATTTTCCACTCTCAGACTGTAAGCGCTTCAGGGTAGGAAGTTAACTTACATTCTTAAGAGTCTCTAGCCAAAAGCCTGAACCTGGTAAATTTTGAACACGATTTTGAAAGAGAATTCATAAGAGTCTATCACTTCAAGCAAAAAAAGCCAAATTAGGTCCACCGCTTTAGTCTCAGGTCAGTCACTACATTGTCAAGCAACCTTGTGCACATCACTTAATATCTCTATGCTTTTCTTTCCATGTATAAAATCGGAACAACAGATCCTCCTTCACGTAACCGCAGAGTTGGGAGGCTCAGCTCATTAAAGTCTGTGAAGTGCCTGAGATTTCCGAGTTGCAGAAGCTACATGAAACACAAACACAGACTAACTCCCCAAGAGATGTGCTGGCAAAAATGAGGATTATGTTCCACTTCAGCACTCCAGGAGGCTCTCCGCTAGTTTACAATGAAATGACAAATGAAAAAGAACATCCAATGTCCTAAATCACTGGGAGAAATCAACAAAACATGGATTACTCTCTAATCCAACCTGGCCAAAACTCCCTCAAGTTGATCAGCCCAAGCATCGCTGGCAAAGGAACAGAGAGTCTCAAAGAGAGCAAAGGTGTGAGGCCGTGAGGCAGGGGAATTGTCAGTAGAAGGTACATTAAAACAAGAACCCCCTCACATATCAGGTCTGGAGAAAAAACCAACAAAGGACTGAAAAGTCTTTATGATTTCCAGCCCCGAGTGTGCAGAGGCTAACTGAAAAGGGTGTGCATTTCCCACTGACATCTCCATACAGCCCCATCATTTCTACATCAAGGCAAGTATTTCCTTTTTTATTTTTTGGTGCCCATCAAAAGTTTTGTTACACTATGAGCATGACCACAGCTCTGAGAGGAGCCCCCTCGCCTCCCACAATCAGGACTAATCTATTCTGGCAACAGAGACAAGTTCCTGAGAGTGGGGCACAAACGTTCTCCCCAGAGAATCAGGACTGGCAGCCCACCCATCAACATGCTGGGGATTCAGCTAATTTTTTCAGCCTGCCTTCCAAAACTCCAGGCCTCCATTTTCTCTTCCCTGGTTCCTCTCTCTGCTGAGATGCAAAATGCACAGGCTGTACTGCACTAGGTTCACCTGTTTCCTTCGACGAAAGCATCTGTCAGTGAAATTCCAGGTCCCCTTCTTCGTGCTAAGCCATCTTTCAGCTGTGATCTTCCTGCATGCTAAACGCAAGGCAAGAGTATTCCCAGGAAAATTTCACCCAACTTCCCATTCTAACTCCTGTTTGACCTACAGGCAATTCAATTCTTGGGTGGATCTCAATTATGTAAAGCCAACATGGCTGAAAGGTAAATGCTTTCAAAAATTGCATGAGTAAAGACAACAGGATAAGGAATAAAACATATTTGCAATATATGCAAAATATTTTTATTATTATTCTTAATTTTCATCTTATTCTCTTTCAAATTTTATTCAGAGCCATGAAGAAGTTTTTGGATAGACTGTGAAGAGCACCAGTAACTTGCACCCTGATGTCTCAGAAGACTGAAGAGTACCACCCCACTTCAACCATGAAACCTCCCAAAGACTTACCAGCATGCCGCAGCACCCAGAAAACACCACTGTGGTGCTCACTACTTAGCCATCAAGCACATTCCAAGACACCTGCATGCCTATTATACAAAAAGTAGGTCTTTCTGATTTTAGTCTTCAAGTTAAGCTATACAACTTGTCCTAAGATCCATACCTGAAAAATTGTTTGCATCTTTTAATTCTGGCAGACAATGTTTCATTTATTTTTACATTTTTGTTTGTTAATTCCATTGAACAAGCTGCCTACAGTTTTCTAGAGTGCAGCTCAACAACTGGAATACTGTGTTAGCAACTCCTTGCTCCATTTAGATGTCAACTCATGCATAGCTACAGACATAAAACTTTTGTAAATAAATGCATTTCCAAGGTGACTTTCTTTAAACAGTTCAATTCAAAGATAATGATTTTTGCCTTCGGGCACTTATCCTAAGAAAATATTCATTTTGCATGAGTAAGTCTGTGTAAAAGGCAAAACAATGCCACTACTGCTTTAAAAATAATTGGGGAAAAAGAGAAAAGGAAGTTACATATTTTCTAAATTCCTCTACAGATAGTGTCACGGGAAATTTGGTCTTCAACTCCACAAAATCTCGAAGTCAGGCTTGGGCTCAGTTCAGCAAAGCTCCAAGCCATTCACGCCGAGACTGCATTTTCAATGCTGTCGTTGTTGTTCCCTACCTTCGTCTGTCTAGCAATGCTCGCAGGAGGTTTCGCAGGTGGAGAGGGGAGGGGTTCAGGGCACGTCGCACAGGGGCCGCCGCAGAATCGGCAGCTTACCCTGGGACTCACGGCAACGCCTTATCAGAGCGCTGCGAACAGAGCTACTGTTTCTTGCAGCAGAAGTAGATAAACTGTGGATGCAAAGACACTTCTGCAACCGGCCAAAGATGATGTAATCTTTTCATTTACGAAACAAAGCTAATACAGGGCTTACTCTGACTGCATAAATGCAGGAAAACTACAGCTTAGCCTTCCTAAATGCCTACAAATTCATAGGGGGAAAAGTACCAAGAAATTTCACACACACCCAAAGATGAGTTTTGAAATAGGATGAAATAAGACATTATGCTGAGCTGCATTCTTTCTTTTCTTTATAAAGAGCCCAATATACAGAACAAAATGTACATACAATGACATACTATGAACTATATACACACATACGTTAATGGAGCTAATGCTAAAAACGGAAAAACACAATTCAACTGAAAAGTTGGCATTAAAATTCATTTGTTGGCTCGTGTATCTGCTGCAGAATTTGCTTTCTCGGTATATTTATTTGAGGAGAGATGCTACAAAAGGGAAAAAACTATTTGTTTGCTTGAGGGTAGTGAACTTTTTCTCAACCTTTATAAATATTGTTTGGAAAGTATATTAGCGCTCCTGGTGTATTTATGGTTTCCTGAGTGCACAGCTTTCTCATTTCAGGAAGCGTTTCACAGATTCAGTAAGTGATGTGTAAGTACTTTGCAAAATATCCTCAAATATGAATGAGATTTCAAGAACTTCAAGCTTTTGAGGAAAACTTTGAACTATTGCACCAAGACAGATGAGATAAGGCAGACAGCGACATCTATGTTCTACACCCAGAGATGTTTATACCATCCATGCATAGATGTGCACTGATATCTGCATATATACATTTATTGCATATGTATTGCAAGACATTGGATGATAAAATATGTATTGATAAACTGTGGTTGCTAGACAAAGTATAGCATTAAAGAGACACAGACTGGGAATTCTCAGAAGCAACATCCAAAGTAAGATCTAATTTCTAATTTTGTACCACATAAATCACCGGAATCCATTATCTCCAAGGAAATAATGCCATAGTACAGCTCACAGCAATGGCGCAGGGACTACATGTGGAAACAAGCAACGTTTAAATTTAGATTGTAAGACAATGTTCTTACATATGAGAAGCACATTTCTGAGATGTCTCTAAAGCCAGAAGCTACTTTCCCTTTCTGCTGTTATCTATGTTGTTAAACATAGTTACAAATCCCCACACATTACTGAAAACCAGACAAAACACTGGTGTAACATTTTATACTTTAACTATGTAAATATTGTGAAGGTACAAGTTTTTCTAGCAGTTCCCTTTCTTCCAGTTTCACTGTAGCCACCATTGGAGGAAATTTCCCTCTTCTCATCTACCAAAGGTCAATTTTTTCTATTTAAAAGGCTTAGGAGACAACTGACCTTCAAGGAGTATACATCTAAACTAGAATTTTTTGCATCTGTTGTTGGCATCACAGCCACATTAAACATACATTTACATTCTATAGACAGTTGTTCCTGTCTGAAATCAGCTTTAGAGGAAACCTCCATACAATCGTCGTTCTGTGTGCCCCAAAAAACAAGCACCAGAAAATGTAAAGAGAAGTGATGTTAAAGAGAGAGAGGAATCCATTAGAAATAATTACACAGGTCATCCTTCATTTTCAGTATATGTAGTTCTCTAACAACTAGTTAGAGAATAAGACTTCTGGTTATCAGAGTGCTATCATAATCATGCCAAGAAATTAATTGCTAAATTAATAAATATACTGCTATAATCTAATTTTCATCTCCACTTCATGGATTTTTATTTATTTCTTTTTCCCCAAGAAATCAGCGTACTCACAGACTTCGATGAGAGTCAGATTTTCATGAGAGTTCAGATCTCGTTTTGGCACCCAAATGAGAGCCAGACTTTCCCCAGAGCTCCGTGCCTTGCAGAACAGGAGCTGCTAGGAGTGGAGCTATTTTGAAAATCTAGCAGCTGCTGTGTAGGCTGAGAATATGAAATTCTGGTCCTGAGCTCTTTAAAAGCCTGGCCTTACCTAACTTTCTTAACAGCACTGTAAGCAAGAATCCTAAAGCAAAGAAATCACTGTTTCTCCTGCAGTGTCCTTTGTCCTACTGAAACCTCACACTTCTGCTACGTGCCAGGAACTCTGGATTACGCTGTTACCACCGGGCAGCTCTCTGCCACCAGGTACGGCTCCGACCTTCCAAACACACCGTGCTTCGGGGCAAAAAGGTGATTTTTCTTTTCCTGATTTCACAGTAAAGGTGCCTCATTATTGGTGCTATTAGAATTTTCTAGCAAAATAATGCTTAGCATTGGACTCGGGAGCCTCCCAGTGTTATGCCAGCGTGACCCCACTGCAAGTCACCTCCCCTGAGTACAACTTAACAGTCCATAAAACAATAGAAGACGTTAGCTCCAAATACCCCCGATCAATTAGAATGCAGTCTCACTCTCTTTCACGCTCTCTCTCAAATTATGACATTTCAGAATCTTTAAAATTCATCATTATTAACAATTATTAATACAATATTACTTTTCCGAAAAGTGATAGCCTCAGAGTAATCTCAGATGAAGAAAAAACAGCCCAGAAGTAGAACAGATTGACTGGCACTTTGCAGATGCTCTCAGATCACAGCTTTGGTGTTTTGTTACAGTAGCATGTTATTCATGTAAAGTACAGTACACAGGCATTAATTGGTCCTCTGAAATACTTAATTTTCAGAATTTCTTTATCATAGATGTTGCCATTCCCACTGTACAAACTTTCACTGCATTACCACCTTGGCCACAGAATCAACTCAAGCTTTTTTTAAAAACTTGCTTCCTTTTCCAGTATTTTTGGACAAACTGCTTGTTTTCCAAACACACTTTTCAATGGAAAACTACACTGTCACAAATGATTGCAGAAACCTTTTGATACCTTAATAATTTTATCAAGCTCACATACAGTCTTCTATAGGCTCCCTTAATTATTTTTTTTTGAGATGGAAGAGATGCAGTGTGCTTTATGCAAAGTAGTCCACCGAGCAACGTGGTCTGCAAAGGCCCTTAACAATTTCTTAATAATGGTTGAAAAGAGATAACTATATTATGTAAGCCATCAAGAGGAGAGACAATCCTGAGTCTTGTCACTGGAAGATGCAATATTTCAAAGACGCGTTGGCAGAGACCTCTAAAGATGCGCAATCAGTGCTCCGAATCTTTTTCAAAAGTTACAGAAGAAAGAAAAAAGAAATTCAGATGAGGTTTTTAGTTTTAGGCAACATTCCTAAATGGTTCATTTGGATTATATTGATGTTACCAACCTTATATGTTCAAGAATTAAATTTTAGTTTATGCAATAGCCCTGTGAAAAAAAAATTTAAGAGATTTAACATTTTCTTGTTTTTAAACATGAACTGAAAAGTCTCTAAACAAATTATATTAGCAAAATTATCACCACCACTAGACAACTACATTCCTCATGGTAATTTAAAATATCTTTTAAATGTAATTCCAGTTGTCATATAAATTATGATGTGCATTTTGTAATCATGCATCTCTAATCAACTTTAGATCCCAAATTACATTACTCTGGAAAGTTTCAAGCATTTAACTGTACCCAGCCATGAACCAAGCCCTTTGCAGAGACATGGAAACATACTCAGTTCAATGTGATCGGTGACACATAGCCTGCTCTTCCCTTATCCAGGCTACATGGAATAATAGCCATCCTTTAAATTTTAATCAAAGAAATTGTACGAAAAGAGTTTGGAAGCACTCTTCCTCCTAATGCTAAAAAACAGGAAACTATAATTACTACAGAACATCAGGAGAAAGACTATGTATTTTAGTTAGAAAAAATATTATTTGAAATCTAATTAATTTTTATTTTAATAATAATACACAAATATTAAAGAAAAAAAAATTAAAGCAAAAGAAAACAAAGTAGGCCACTTGCCTCAGAAACGGATTCAGAAAGCCAGACGAAGTTAGCGAAAATCACCTAACCAGCTGGCAACCCAAGGCAAGGCCAGCACCAGTTCTCCCACAGCAGTCTTTACAGTACCCTGGTGCTCGCCCCCCTGGGCAGAGGCAGAGACCGCAGCAGCATGTGTGCGCCCAGCAACCCCCCCGCGCAGTCTCTCCGCCCGCTGCGGGAGAGCCCTGCAGCACCCTTGGGACGGGCCCGGGCCCCAGCGTGGCAGAGGTGGCTCCTACGCGTGGGACCATCTCCACCCCCTGCGCAAACAGCTGCCGCAGGCCATGCGAGCACAGCCAACGCCAGGAGACAAGCAGCCCCCCTCCACCCACACCATCGCAGCACTGACTCTGGCTCTTTCTGTCAGCATCTGACTGCTTGCACACTTGGTGAGAGCGTAAACTAGCTTCGGTGCAGTCTAAAGTCAGAAGTGTCATTTACTAATTTTTCACTTTTTTTTTCCTCTTTTCAGTTGACAGTTAGCCTTGATATATAACCTGAATTTTAATACCAGCTTACAAGAGCACTATGTAAGTGACATCTTCTAAAACACAGACTTTCTCTTTTCTTTTAGGTAAAATTCAGCAAAGCTGCTTTGACAGAAGAGGACTCTTTGGAACCAGCCAGTGAGTCACCCAAATACAAAGCAGAAACCCAAATGTCAATTACTTTTCCAACAGCAGACAAATTGCTGGCACGCTAACGCAATTTAAGGACAATAATTAGATAACAGGACTGCAGAGTCTACCAGGTGACAGAGTTTCTGAGATAATAGAATCTAGCGTCCTACTTCTTAAATATTAACATCATTCCATCTCAGTCAATCGGTTTATGGTAATTTTAAAAGGGCAAAGCAAATTCTTTTTGTTGCTAATAATACTGTGCTTCTCCAGCATTAGCTTTGAAGGTTAGTAATTTAAGAGGTCAAAACTTATTTATATTATTTCCATCTTATTTACTTTTTTAATCTCTCCTTTTTGAAGTCTTTTATTATAGAAATTATAAGGCATTTGGTTAAAAAACTGAGTCTCTTGAAATGTGAGTTCACTGCGCTCAATACAAAGGAGCTAGTTTCAACACAAGTAATCTGTTTATAATACCCATTTATGAACTCCCAAACTTCTGCTACAATCACATTCAATCATAACTGCATTCTGCTGCGAGTGGCTTGGTTAGCTGTATGTTCGGCAATACAAGATGCCACGTAACATGTCCAAGATATTCCAAAATAGATGCAGTCAAGTGGCTCTCCATAACCACTCCGGGCAGAAGAAATCTCCTTGCTTTAGTTAGAAGTACCCAGATCACTAAATTTCACTGTACACAAAGCTTTAACAGCTTTATTAAGAATCAGCCAAATTAATTGACTTCCAGAAATTGTTGTGCCAGTCTCCCAAAGCCATGATTGTATTCTTTAATCAAAAAAAAAAAAAAAAAAGC
>Ga0065711_1031196_pt1 | contig 30298 bp, 14 predicted proteins | sample Hoacrofraction12_FD_59098 | JGI IMG/M metagenome (GOLD analysis project Ga0065711, IMG submission 59098) | Hoatzin crop microbial communities from Cojedes, Venezuela - Epithelial fraction 12 v2 (version 2) | ecosystem: Host-associated > Birds > Digestive system > Esophagus > Crop | place...
TTCCAGGCGGGGAGGCGGCCGGCGGCGCGTGGCGGTGCCGTTCCTTCCGCGCGCCTCCAGCGGGAGCAGCCCCTGGCGGCGGCGTGCCCGCGCCTCCGGCAGGGGTGGGAACGGGGCTCTGCCCGGGGAACCCCCCGCCGCACCAGGTGCCGTCGGTGTGCTCTCCCCGACATAATTCACTCCTACGAGGCCAACGTTTTTGATGTTTCTGTCTTGAACTCCTGCACATTGCCCCTGTACATGTGTATATATTTATATATTTTAAAGCAGCTCGCATTGTATGAGGGCTTAAAGACCAGTATGAAGGGACCGGGAGGAGCGGGACATGTACCAAAAGGGGAGAGGCAGAGCCACAGACTCCCCATATGGAAAAGATAACTGCAAAGACAGAAGGAATAAGCCCTTTTGCACGGTCCTTCCACGCGGGAGAAGCATCACTAGGTGGACATCGCAGCGGAAGGGACGTCAGCTGCCCGTTGCCAGAACGCTTTCTGGCAGTAGGACCAGCAGAGACGGCAGCGGTCGGGAACGTTGGCTGCGGGGCAGCCTACCATGCCCGCTGCCTGCCTCAGGCGGGATTCTGGCCACCTGAAACCCTGCCAGGCCGGTGTTCTCACAGCTTTTTGAAGTTCCTATAGGATTGTGTCAGCTGTACCGATTTTAGGAGCAATTTATTTTCAAGAATGAAAATATGCCCTTGTAGAAAAGTTTGGACCTGTGTTTTGAGAGAGGAAAGCAAGACATGCTCATGAAACAAAGACAATTTTCACCCTGATGAAATATTCTAGTGAGAAAGAATTAGGCATGACTTTAAATAAAATTTTTGGTGAGATTAATTCTGAAACAGTTGGGACTACATTTGAACTACTCAGAAATAATTTCTCATACATACCAACATTCCCTCTGAATAGCTCAGCTGACACTTGTAGAAACAGCTATTAGCTCAATATAAATAGCACCAATTTTCGCATTTTACGCAACGCTCTGCATTCCAGCTTCTAGAAATTTTCTGCATTTTCTGGATGGCTATCTTTGTTTCTACATACTTTCTCTATGCCTCACCCTTGAAACCTATTACAGCAATGTCTTTTCGTAGAGGCAGCATAGAAACAAAATTTGTTTCTAGAAGGAGAAAAAGATTAAAGCTATGTAGAAAGTTACCTGAGTCGTTTTGTCTTTTAAAGAAAAATATTTCGATGGTGGATTACCTGCTTCTAAAAGCTCCACCATGTAAGCTCCAACAGAATTTCCTGTTTTATAATCTTACTCTGTTCTATTAAAAGTATGGTTTTGTGCTGTGGTGTACTCTACAGTATCCATGCATATCAAGAAATGGTGACAAGATATAGAGGGACAGCAAGACTATTAAATATCCATCATGCCACTCTGGATCAGGCTTAATGCAATCAGAAACACATGACTACATCAACTTATCTCCTTTGATCAAATGTGATTAAGTCAGTCATTAATTTTCAAGACAAATAAAAAATGCAAGATCATTTTATTATAAATGTAAATGCCTGTCGTCTTAAATGATTTTTCTAAAGGAAGCCGTTCTAATGCAGAACTTTGTATACTTCAGAGAACAGTTGTTTTAACATTGGTTTTAATTTTAATGAAACATTATGTATTTGTATGCATGTCTTCTTTCCTTTTTTCTCACACTGCTCATGTTGTCAAGCAAAATTTGTGCATCAGCTTGATCAAGATAATTTCATTATACCATTGTTACCATTATGACTTGGGCAATTAGTAGTTTATAAGAATAAATTTATAGCAATCAGTGATTGAGGCGCATTTGCAGTAGTCAGGGTGTAATAAAGCCCAATCAATTTCTTTCATTTAATATGTAGGCTGTGACCCTAGTTTTGATGAGAACTCTTAGCTATTTCATCTTTAAATAAAAAAGAATGTCTGCAAGCAATTATAGTGGTGTGTTAATTGGATATTCCTTTTTATCTTTTATACTACAGAATGCATTGCTAACGAAATCCTTGTTTTCTCTCTCATTCCCTTTCTCTTTCCCTCTCTGTAATGAAGTGATATTGACTTGATGTATTTTGCTGAGACAATGGGCCAGATTTTGATTCTCACTAACACTGGTGTAAATCTGGAGTGACTTCTCTAAATTAAATAGAATTACTGAGACTTCTATGCACATAACTGAAATCAAAACCCACTCGTCTTTTTTCCAGTTTTTGTTGCCAATGATAGAGGACCTGATTCTGCAGCCCTTACTGGAGCTGAGTGCTACTTCAAGCTACGATCAGTCATTGTCTTATATGTTAACTGAAGTATCAACTGGCATGTAGTATTCAAAAATGGACGCTTGCTAAGCTTAAAGCTTTGGGAAGGCTTAGTCTTTGCCTAGGGTACTTTATCGCTTTAATTCCATGCTGATTTAAGGTATCTGATGACAGACAAAAGTAGTACACACTGCATGAAGAAATGAGACTCCAACCCAGACTCAATCAGTATTACGCAGGCCAAGCTGTACATGTTTCATGTTCCATGAAATCACTCCTTGGCCTGAATAGGTCAATCATTTGGGTAACAAGTTTCTGCTGAGGACTAATACCGGCATAAGAGTCCAGATAAAAGGTTTTGTGCCTGGAATATGTACACATGGGAACAGTTAACCAAAAAGATTCTTCATATTTATTTCCCCTGCGGCAGACACTTAAAACACAAGGCAAAATTTCAGCATTTCCTTGGTTTTGTGTCAGTATTCTGAAGATTTCCCCATCACACAGTAAGGAAAATGACAAATACTTTTAAAAATCTTTTCTGGGATTTAACCTCTAGTATTTGGAACTAACTGTGTTCTGTAACAGAATTCTGGAATAATTAACAATACTTGGAGTTTATGCTTTAAGAGGGGTATTACTTACCTTAGAAATGTCTTTATTATCTGTTTCGTGCCATATCAACAATTTTGCAAGTAAGGTATTTTACAACCAACAAAAATGTTGCCATTCTTCAGTGTCAAATTTTCATGTCCTGTGTCTCTTAAATTTAGGCAGAATTGTTTGTGTAAAATTTCTCATTTGTACCTAAAGCTAGACGACTTTCAAAACAATCAATTGTAGCACTGTCTGATGAAAGGAAAATACTGCTGGTGACTCCAGGGCTCATGCAAACAACATCTAATTCTTATTTAAGCGTCTCCTGATCTATTCAAATGCCTTACTCTAGTTCTGTGATTTATCAGTGCTTGTGATAGTTTATTACCTGCAGTCATTATTTCTAGCATAATTGCAATAAACATTTTACTTGCTGTTTTCTGACGCTGGGGGAATGGAATCCTGAAGTCTTTAGTCCTTAATCAAGCAAAAATGCCACTGAAATGAGTAGGAATCTTACTTGGACATAAACTCAGTCAGGACTGAAGGGTTATACACTGCTTTGTACATCAGAAGACTTAGGCCCCAAAAGCACTTAAGAACTTATTATGAGAGGAAAAGAGTATTAAAAGACAGAAATAAATTAAGAGATTCTCAATACCTCAAGATGAACACTAATAGTAACTTGGCTCAGACATATGAAGAGCGAGCAAAAAATCAGGCAGCAATGCATGGTAGGGGATCATTCTTGTTCATCAGTTAGAAGTATCTTGCTGTGGAAAGTTTGGAAGTAAGACAGTCAACAATGTAGGTACATATATATACATGTGTGTATAAATGCACACACATATGTATAGCCTAAAACAAAGTACTTGTGCGAAAGAAGAAACTGATGTTTAACACTGTGACCAAGACAACAAAAGATGTTTCTTGTGGATGGCTTAATGTTAGAACTACCTTCTGATAATTTTGAAGAGGAAAGAAAACATATATTTTTCTTAGTATGCTACAACCCAGAAATCAGCTTTTCTGAGTTTAGCAATAACCAAGGTTAGACTTTGTAATGCTTGAAGATAACCTGTGCAGAAATTCATGTATGTTAGGAGTTTCTTACATAGCTATAAATGCTTCAGAGGAACATACAGGTGACAGTTGCTTGTGTCTAATGGTTGGAGATACTATGATGAATAATATTCAGTATATTTAGCTTACCAATTGTGTTATGTTCCTTAGTTTTTCACAGTCTTAGAAGCGTGGGGGAGGGTCAGATAGAAGGTAAAGATTACTTTTTAATAAAGGCAATGGACAAAGTTGAGGAAGAATTTCAGCTCTTAGTTCTGGCATGGATTTCCTCTGTGTCTTCAAGAAAATTGCCTAGTTCAACCAGACCTCAGTTTCTCTTCTGCAAAACAGCACTTCCTAAGCAAACACGTAACATTTGCCTTGTTTAGAGGTTGTGAATAATTTTTGCAACTACAGCCCTGAATAAAAAAATACAGCAATATCATTTGGAACTGCTAAAAATATAAAGAACTGTAAATACATCATTTTGTTAATGAGTAAAATGACAGTATTTTCACTTACACTTCTTTGTAGCAATGATAGATTTTTCTATTGCAATGACAGATTTTAGGACCAAAACATGCCCTGGCTTTAAGACGGGTTTTGATTGCTACCCTTCTTCAATTCATTGTTTAGCATTTGATTTTCATTACTTTTTTATATGCCTGTAATCCTTTAATCATTAACACCAGTATGTAAGTATTGGGACTCAGACTAACAGAAAAAAAAATTCAAAACTAAAAAAATTTAATTGTTTTTCAGTAATTCTTTTCAGACAACGTATGCTTGCTATCAGAGTTGCAGGATCAACTGGGATTGATCAGCAGGTTATGTGATAACATTCCCATCTCTGGTTAGTGTGAATACGCAACTTTTGATATGCAGTCCTTATTTCTACCACAAGAGCACGGACAGTTCTGCAGCTCTGACTGATGTCAGTTAAAAACAACTGACAGGACCAACAGCGATCGCTAATGGGTCACCATATTTTTAGTGCTTAAATTTAGAGCATAAAATACAATGACAAATACCTTTAAAGGTTACGCATGACACAGGCAACCAAATGAGCCAAAAAATTCCTATTCGGGCACCCAGTAGGACTGGTACGTGATTTTTCATAGGCATTTGCATAGCAAACAACTAGTCTTCCTTAGTTATTTCAAAGGTTGACGAGGGAAGCAAACTCCAAGGTGTGAGTATTTCACACCACAATACTTCTTCAGGACTTCTGCTTATTTCTATGACGGACTACTATCCAAACACCTTCTTCAGTCTAAGGTGTATGTATAAGCCTAAATGGCCATGTCACAACTGATCAGGCTTTTCCATGAGACAGCTAGACTCTGTGTGTGTATGAAAAAAAAAAGAGGATAGCACATGAGTGTATCTGCATATGTGCACTCACGCCCTCACAGACATCTGAGGAAAAATATACATCTAACAGTGCCAGTCTCCCCCTGCCCACCAACAGCAAACCCATGGAAAAATCAACAAGAAAACAACTTTGCAGAAACTTCCCTGACTTCTGAACATGATAGAGAAAATAAAAAAAAAAAAAAATCAGGTGCATCAACCAGTTATTCTGGTGATTTTGATAAATTAACTGTGATACTACTTATCAATTTTGTTTAACTGAAAAGCATCTAGGACATATTTGTTGTGTAGGACTACCATAGTCAAGTATGATCACAAGTGTGAAGTAACTAGTCAAATACCCAGAGGGTTTACCGCATACAACAAATGTTTCAGAATGTGTGCTGACTTTGCAGGTTTTTTGATACCACATTCTGTTACATGGTAATACTAACAACATATGAAAAGAAAAATATTAGTCTTTCTTTTTCTCCCTGTGGGTAAAATATTGCAATTCAATCATACCATTTTCTACCACATGCAAAAAATAATCTTCGTTATGACAACAACTTTGCATCACATATAGAAAAAGCTGTAACTACTGAATTTAAAAAGAAAAATGAAAATATTTATTGGTTTTCTACTTAAGATGTTTCTAACTCAGTGGGCTATTTCTACAGAAACCGAACAGGGAAGCACAAGGCTTGTATCAGAATTTTGCATCAGCATAAGCATTTGGAGATGTGCTTAAAAATTGAGTTTAAATAATTCTTCTCTTGGTGATATCCAGTTGCCAGACTTTATTGATTTGAATGATACTTGTTTGCAAGATATGGACAAAAACAGTCTTCTTATTGTCACAGTTGTTTTGTGCAGCTATTGATGTGATGAAACAATTTCATTTGTGGAATACTGTAAAGCAGCAGCTGCCTAATGGAAATGAAATACTTAAAGAAATTGAATGCATAAAAGCTTCTAGGTGTTTAAACCTCTGGTCAAATGAGACAATTTGTAATGTTAACAAACTTAATTCCAGAACAAGTTGTATCACAATTGGACCTGTCACTATACTACAAGTAACTGTCCCTCATGATTCATTATGACCCACCCTGCTTGACACGTGGACTGAGAGCAAACAGAGTGTGGAGAGTCAGTCAGGAGAGGGGAGATAACAGAGATAAATCTAAATTCATTCTGGAAGCAGTCACACTCAATGACATATTCACTGACTTCTTCAACAGCTCATTTGATAATGTTCTTTCTGCACTATTCATTTTTCTGAAAGATGAAAGCTGGCTGAAGATCTCATCTGCTCACTGATGCAGGGAGAAGATTTGAAATTAGCACAAAAATAAAAAAAGGGAGGGGTGGTGTGGTGTGGAAAGCAAGCACTTTCTGATTAACAGTTTCTTGGTCCTGACAGGGAAGGCTAAACACCCTGCCTTTTCAGGTCACCTTTAATTAGATATGCATTATAATTCTACAATATGTCAATGGGCTGGCTCTGTCTGGCAGAATTGTGCTTAGAGAAGGGGGAATACATTAATCACAATAATTAATTGCTTGAAGAATGGAAACATTGTTTTCTGTCTCAGCTTGTAACATGATACATATTTGTATAAATTTTTTATTACTGTTCTACAGAAGGCTCAATCTAGCAGGTTAATAACGTGATTGTAAGAAGAGTGCAAAAAGGGTCAGTAATTCTTGGCCTTTTATAAATTCCTGTTTTGAGTTTCCTTTTTTTTTAAAGTGAAGAAGGGAGGAGGAGACAATGCTAATTGCATTACCCAGCCAGAATGTTATATAGTTCATTACTGGAAATGAGAATTAAAATACCAGCTAACTGCTTTTCTCCACTGGTACTGAAAATATACTACACCTGCTTCTGCAGATTTGCCTGACTTGTTAATTATCCAGAAAAATCTGGGTCAGTATTTTATGACCAAATTAGTTACCAGCTAAAGATTACAACTGGCTTGCCAAAAGAAAATTAAGAAGTGTCACATTAGGTGGGGGTAAAAATAAAAATGTGATACATACAGGTTATTTGGGGGGCTTGCCTTTAGAAAATGCTTTCAAAGAATGCTTTGCATTAAATCTCCTTTAAATTTGCACAAAGAATTTAGAATGCTTGTTAACATTTCAGAATTGTCAAGAAAGTTTAGCAGCTCAGAAAAGTGCCTGGTAGCCTGTCTTAGCATGAACACTAACAGCCACAATATGTGTACCTGTAACCATACAAACGCTGCGTCAGCACTTCTGTATCTACTCTTGAATGGGGACACAGAAACAAACTTCCGCTAACATATTCCTTCACCCTTCTTCATCTTCTTCACTGGAAACACGTGCATGAACATGCACTTTTTTGTGAATGCATGCCCATATCAGCATTAGCCAATAAAAAAGCAGAAGTGGCAGAGTCCCAGAGAGCTACCTGCTTACTGATACACAATGCCTAGCTCCTGGATTAGTCTAATAGTCATTTGCTTATTCAGCACTCCACAGTCTAGGCCACCATTCAGATGTTGCCTTTGCCTGCCCTTACTGACCATATGACTCATTTGTTTTCCCTGATCACATCAACAACTTTTCCTGAATAAATTAATCAGTCCTCTCCATCTGATAAACCTCTTTGTTTTCCAAATTCATAATATTTCTTATCCAACACCCACTTTACTCACATCCATAAAAGACAGGAAAAGAAAGGAGATGAGAGGGGTGCGTAAAGAGAATTCAGTGACTTATATAGCTATAGTTATACGGTAAACCTGCTGCTCATTTAAATCAGGAGAGAGGAAAAAATATAGACAACTGCAATTATATTCACAAATCTCTTTGACATTTTCTAAATGTTCTAAACTCCCTTGGAAAAAAAAAGAGAACTTGCAAATATTACAGGTACATTTTAAGAGGTTTCCAAAATATTTGTTATTAATACAGCTGTCTACATTCATGCTCCTTTATCATCCTAGGCAGTATAGGGATTTTTTTCCTCTGAAATCATGACAGAAAATTATATAGTATAAAATATTTAGTACTACTACTATTCCTTTATCTGAAATGTGAAGATCAAATAAATAGCCCACAGAATAAATACAATTAAAGATAGAAAGAAGCCAGTACATTAGATCTTCAGATGGAATAAGTAAATGCGCAAGTAAAAAGTATAACTTTTTGTGAAGCTTATATAAGAAAAATACCAAAAACAGCAGAACATGATCCAAAAAGTTCCACCCCTCTAGAAAGACATATATTTATGTACAAGAAGACTGAGAATTCAAGTACTTTTATATCCAAAAGAATAATAAAATAATGGTTTAATTGCATTCCAGATAAGCCCCAAATTTCATAAAACAGACACTCTAAAAGAATGGAATATGGCTATATTTTTTCCCCTCAAAATAGGTAACAATAATATATAGGACCAGTGTAGACAGTTACTCAGCAACCGTTCTGTGCAAGACATAAACTGAACAGTGACAATGATTTAAGTCTTTTTTATTACTGTACACATTTCCAGTCATATTAAACATTTTTTCTTTTAATAGATGTAGGGCTTTTCTGTCTGTGTTGTCTACCACCTTACGTTGTCTCATTTTATACATGGAAAATGAGCCTTAAATATTGTCAAATAAATGGCTACATTATGTATTCATTTTTATGGATATAAAGAACTCGCAGTACAGTGGAGATTCAGAGTCAGAAGTTGGTAGATAGTGCAGAAGTCAGGACATGTTCCAAGGGGAATCTCTATGAATATTTTTATACATGATTGTGAGACTGAATCTGCATTAGTTCGGTCTCTTATGTGTTGCCTAGAAGGCTGTGAAAGGGAAAGTTTTTCTGATCTAAAGGAACAGCAAAACATGCAAACAAAAATTCTATTGCAGCAGTTATTGATTTCAGAAAGGAAAGCTGCATAAAAGTGAAGATGTTTGTTAAAAGGAAATCTTATTAAAAGGAGCAGTGAAAAGGACAAAAATTTTAAGGATGTCAGAGAGACTACTTATTTAGGCACATTATCATAGAGATTTAAGGGAAGAAATTAAATTTGTCAAAGCCTTACATCTGAAGAAATTCCTAGAATGGTCAAACGCAGGAAAATAGGAAACAATGCACATAAGCTACCGTCATATCCAGATGGCGTGATGTTAAAAGGGGGACGGGAGCTTAAACGTCGGAGGCAACAGGGGACTTGTGAAATCCTGTTGGGTGTTGAGGGTGGAGGAGGTTTTGATGGGCTTGGGGATTCCTGAGGCAGCGATTAAATAAAGAAAGAAGAGAACCTGCCCTCGGGCCAACCCCCTTTCATGAACTGAGCATGATGTCTATAGTATGGAATATTTGCATTGGACAGCCTGGGCTGTCTGTCTGTCTGTGCTCCCTCCCAGCTCCTGCACACCTGCTCATTAGCTGAATATGAGAAACTGAAAAAAGTCCTTGATTTCTTAGCAACAACCGAAAACATCAGTGTATTATCAACATTCTTCTCGTACTAAATCCAAAACACAGCAGTCACTGGGAGGAAAATTAACTCTATCCCAGCCAAAACCAGGACAGCTACTAGAATTGTTAACAGAGTTATTTCAAATTAACCTCAAATAAAATATTATTAAAGATCCTTTAGGACTCATACATGAGAAGTGTAATAAGAACAGTGTTAAGGAACATTAGGCTATAGCAGAAGAGTTAAAGTAACTATTTGCACAAAAATGCAAAAGGAAGGAGCTGGAGACGTTGCCCTAAAAGAGACGTTTTTATGAGGAATGCATCAGAGAATTTGTATGAAACTGAAGAGCCAGTAGAAGAGGTAATAGGAAAGAATCATGAAATGGACAATAGCAAATTGTTCTAAACAGACAGAATTCATCCTAGAGTTCTAAAGAAATGCAAGTATGAATTTCATGTATTTTGGTGGTTAACATAAATCAGCCTAGATAACAAAGAAATGAATGGTGATAAATATGAAGCAAATTATCCATAAAAGTTCTGGGAGATGCTAGGGAGCTACAGAGCAGTAAATCTGATTTCTACAACAGACACGTTGGTGGAAATATAACAAAGAGTAGAACAGGAAGACAAGTAGTTAGACAAGATATAGTAGGCAACAGTCAAGACATTTTGTAGATCAAGTCAAGCTTCACAAATCTATTAGTTTTTTGAAGGAGTCAATGAGCGTGTTGATAGGAGTAATCCAGTTGATATATACTATACACCTGAATTTCTAACAAGCATATGACAAAAGTCCTCACCAAAGGCTCTTTCTTAAAGGCGTTTCTTAAGAGGAAAGCATTAATAAGTGGAAAGTAGGTATCTGTGTATCTATACATTTCAGAGAGTGTGAAAGACAGAACTCAACAGTCGGTTTTCACAATATATGATAGTTACCAGTGGAATCTTTTGGTGATGTATGCTTCTCAGTGTATTCCTGAAAGATCTGGAAAGGAGCTGAGAAATTAGATACTTTCTGATAGTAAAAAATTACTCAAAATGTGATAGCAGAAGGAAAAATAATAAAGAAAAATGTGCTAGCAAATGTTGCACAAGCATCTCACAATATGGAGCGACTGCATGATAAGCTGCTTGATAGAATTCAATTTGATAAATTCAAAGTGATAACATACAGAGAAGAAAAAAAAGTGCCTAAATATGCCTAACCTGTGATGGATGCCAATTTAGCCATAACCAGTCCAGAAGGAGATCCTGAAGTCACTGCCAATCTTGCAATGATACTTCTGTGAAAATGTCAGCTCTGCTCAGAAGCAGCTAAAAAGACAAACAGAACATTGGGAATTATTTGGAAAGCACTAAGAGCTTAGGACAGAAAACCTTATTGCTATTAAAGAAATCCATGGCATTCACGCAATTCTGGTCACCACATCTCAAGAAGGATACAGTAGAACTAAAGAAGGTGGAAGAAGGATAAGAGGATGATCAGAGATCAAAAATTATTTCCATTTGAAAAGAAATTAAATGGACTAGCTTGCAAGGAAACAGCTAAGAGGAAATACCATAGAGATACATGTAAGTATGAATGATATGCAGAAGGGAATTGGAAATTATCACTCAATGTACGAAGTGAGAAGTATCCCATGGAATTTTCAGCTGCAAATTTTAAACAAACAGAACTTAGCACTTTTTTATATAAAGCATAACTGTGAAACTGATCACCAAAGCATATTGTGCAATTGGAAAAGTATAAATGGTTTTGAAAAGCTGTTAGGCAAATTTATGAAAGAAGAATTTATTAGAGAGTATTAAACAAAAAGATACAGCTATAATACCGAGCTCCACTGCTGTTTGCGGGAAACTGGGAGGGGAAAAGTGGGGAGTTAACACTGTGCACTTCCCATGTCCTTACAGCATTTTGTTAAAGCATCTGGTACATGTGACCACCAACGTCAGACTTACTAGATTTGTTTGATCTGAAGCAGTACAATCATGCAAAACAGGTGCCTTTGCCAGAAGCTCTTCCCTGTTCTGCGTAAATCAGGAAAGAATGGAGAAGACTGAAGAATAGTAAAACCTCACACAACCATGTTTTCAATGACATATGCTTTCTGGAGCCACGACTATCCACCAGAAATGTAATTTAGAACAAGACTGAAGCATTATCTTAGGTATGTCATAAAAGACCAGGGACTAATAAGTCAACCGCTCACAAAAATACGTTCTTTATCTTTACTTGTGTTGGTAAGTTATTCTTGCAGTAAGTAGGGATAATATTGCCACCCTATGTTCTAAGTGTATATTCTTGTAAGTATATGGATAATGAAGCGTGAAGAAAAATATGATAGTCATAATCTAAAGTTGCCATATTGTATTTAGATTCTGCGTTGGTAAATAATTTCTAGTTATTTGTGAATGATACGTTACCTGCAAATATTGTAAGCTGAGATAGATGCAAATATCTCTTGACATATTCAGTTATCAGATACACAGATAAAGAGAGCTTGGAGAAAAGGAGAGAAAGCAAAGAAGATAGTAACAACAGAACTCTTTTACTTAATATAGTTTTACTTAAACATTCTTAATGTAATCTAGGATTCAAAACATGGTCTTTAAAATAGAATTAAAATTCATTCTCCCCCCTTCAGGTATGAATTCCTATAAAAGAAATAATAATAGAAATACAAATTTACTAAACACTGGAAGATACTGTCTAAGCCGCCATCAAATGTTTAAAGCCTTTTCTCACATGTCTCAGATACATACAGCACATCCTGCTCACTGACTGGAATGGTCAATTCTGTGCATATATCAATATGCATTAAACAAGCTCTACAGAAGTCTGCTATCTTTAAAACACGCAGACAAGCTTTGAGGTTTGTTCCATGAGGTATTGAACTACTAGTTTTATTAGCTACAGCTGATGTGTCAAAAATGAATTCCATTCAAATGAGGAGTCAAGTCAAGGTTCATATTAGGCTTGGGCATAGATATTTGCCACAAAGTGTTTGGTTATAAATCATAGTAGGGACTCAGACTAACAAATAAGTATATTTCTATATTCTCTTCTGAATGATATTTGTACAAAGCAAGGGGCAAGTAGAAAGTCTGTAATAAACTAAATAGAGAAAAAATACCAGGTCTACCCAGCATTGGAAACTCACGTTGTCTTCTTGACATTATACAACCCCACAAACTTCCTTGCTCTGATTATGAAGGCATAAGACTACAGAAAAGCTCTTGGGTTTAAAAACAAACATGAAATCTCGCAGTTTGTATCCATGCATTAAAATATGGTGCATATTTTATTCTGTTTATAATGTCTATATAACTTCTCAGAAATGCTGAAGAAAGTAAAGTGCTGTGATCAGGAGTAATGCAGCAATGGAAGTTTAAAGACAAGGAAGGGAACACCACTAAAAGTCCTTTAGTCCAGGCTGACACATGCAGACAGCAAACCTCTAACACTGTGGACTCCTGTACACTTGAGCACATCTGTTGGGAAAGCAGCACCTGGCACATCCAAACAGGTTCCTCTAGAGCACACACCATCCTTATAAACTCTCTCTTTTTCTATCCGTCACTTGTGAGGCTCCTCAGCATTTTATTTGCAAGACAAACAGCTGAAGATGTGTTTTAAGAGAAGTACTTCTTCTGCGTGGAACAAATAAAGAATATTTATTCTTTATGTAGCTAATAGCCATTCTTTATGAGTGAATCCTGCAGGAGGTGTGTTATTTCTTAAAATGTCTAAACACTGTGAGGTAAGGCTGTTAAAAGATGATTATAGACTTGATGTTGTTTAAACGTTTAGAGCAAGTCGATAGGCAGGACTGCAAAATGCAAAACAAAATTTAGGAGTGTGACTGAAAGGACTTTTCAGAGTGCTTCAAGGAGTTAGGAACCAAATTCCCAATAAAAAGATAATTTTTATATTGCTATTCCCGACTAAAATAATAACCATCATAGAGGTGTATCTGCACCAGGCTTTTGGCCCTAACATGAAAATCAAAAGTATTCTGAAAAGAATTGCTCACTGGTGAATTGTATACTTTTCCTAACGTACCAGTCCTTAATACTATACAGCTTCTTCTTCAATTTATGGTAAAATGTTTAGAAATTAAGTTTGCCTTATAAATACATGCTTTAAATAATATTTTCAATGTATAGTTTGTATAAAGTTCTTTCATGTTCTTTCACCAGGAAGGAGCTTCAGAAGTGTTTTATGCAACTTTGACCGTTTCACTCCCTTTAAAAACAATATAATAATGTAAATAAAAAACTCACTGTTACATATTAATAAAATAATTACTGAGCCACTTCCTGCTAAATTAGAGAGAAACAACTCTGAGACCAAGATTTTCTTGTTCTGCTTCTGATTTAAGCTTTCCTACAACAGAGTGGGTTACCTCTGCAATACCTTTCAGTCTTTTTTTTTCTGTTCTGAAGATGTTTCTATTATGTTTCTGTGTCCAGGAGAAGAAGAGAATGTGTACTTTAGAATATGTAGTTGCATTTTTAAGTTCTGTGCACATAACAAAAGCAAAGTATCCCCCTGCTTTAAGTTTAAGAATTTGATAGAAAGATCACCATCAATTTGAGTAAATAGCACACATTTTTCACATACAGTATTTCTCATCTGTAGCATACCTCAAGTGCTATCAGTACAGAAATGAATGAAATATAAAAATACAGTCTTAGTGCAGTATAGGCCTTAATTATTACTCACTTTTGGCCGATAGCAAAGGAATTGCCAGCTAATAAATGATACCATACCAGGAGGTAGACTGAGGTATTTCTGCAGTTTTCTAGTTCTATCAGTTAAAAATGAAAATAGCTGTTATACACATTTATTAGGCCATATATGAGGTTTAAACAAGCAGGAATGAAGTGCAAGAATTATTTATTCCATCACAATTTCAGGATTCTGGAAAGGAAAAGCAGGTTTTAAAGATCCCATTTTTGTAGTATCTGCTTTCCCTTATTTCCATACATTTTACCCTTCTAATCTGTGAAATACAAGAGAAAAAATCCAATTTCCGTGTTGCTCAGTGCTACAGATGCTGCTGCTATGGAAACTACCCTTCATGTGCCAGAAATAAAGACATACTGTTGATGTACTGTTACTGCAATGCAAAGCAGCATTACTTTTTAATTTTTCCATTAAAAGTCTAATATAAATGCCTAAAACATTGCTTCAATGCATTATGCATTCTTCTACTTCTAGTGAACTCTATAACACTTTTGACTACTGAATGTTGTAAGAAATTTCCACGGAGCTGTCAGCTTATTGTCTGAAGCATACAAAAGAACATTGTGTAGTGGAAGTTGGAAAACATAGGACTCTATAATAACCTGTTTGTTTATAAAACTGAAATGATGACATATCTAATAACAGTTCTACCTAGAACCTACATATACTTGAAAACTAATGTAGCAAATACTGAATGTCAGTGAGTCTTTTGATCATAAACCAAATCTTGGCCCAGTGTGAAGCTCAGGGGTAGAGAGAAAGTGACCCCTCCTCCACCAAAATTATGTCTATAACCAGTTTACATTTTATGCTTGGTGGCACTCTGGGCTCCCTTTCTCCTCTTCTCTAAAGGTTACTGGTAATGTCTCTCCTGTAGCTTTCAATCAATTTTGGTTTTGTCTCTCTAATTTATATTATGATAGAATTATCAGATAATTCCCTGAATCTCATTAAGTCGGCCCTCATCTATTGGCTAAGCAGATTCAACTGAGAAATGTTTCAGTTATTAGTACTGCTCATTACTACCACAATTTTAACTGTTTAGTGCTGAAGCCATGCTTTTGTTCTGTTTCCATGCAGCAGCTTCCTAAACCATTACCACAACCTACAGCTGCCTCTTCTAGACATAAACCCAATAAAAATAATAATAAAAGAAAAATAGCAGCCCCAGTGGGCCTCAGTCGACCTAATTTTTCAGGAACTGTTAAAATGTTGAAGAAACAAAAATATAACACAGAGGCAAATGATGAAAAAGAATTGCTATAATGACATTAGCCACAGGCATCTGTGCTTCATTTTTTTCCATCTTTGTCAACAAAGAAAATTTTCTTTACTGTTTTCATCCAGAGTTGGAAGGAAACAGAGGTACAAATGTGAATGAAAATAATTCATATTTTAATGTAAACTCCAAATTTCCTAAATAGCTAGTGCTTCTAGAGAGGTCCAGAGTCAGACTTTTGGATCATGTTTTTATAAACACATTACAATTCCATTGGTGAAGCACTGTGTGCTCACCACCTCTGAACTATTAACTCAATAAAATCAAAGGGTGAACATCCAAAAATGACAGGGCTGCACCTGAAGAATTTGTTCATGCACATTCAAACACACATACATGTACATTTAGTTATGGAGCGTCTTATCTGACCAGCTACTTGCATGCACCAACATTTTGCTTAGTCATGGGTGCACATAATGGCTAGCACATGAGTTAATGCTTTCCTGAATCAGGGCTTATCTTGCCATGATCTAGGCACAGATCATGAAGTGCTAATGACTGAGGTGGCACTGAGTGTGTTTTCTTCTTTTTCTGCTGATGTTGTAAGTTATATACAGAGTTTGGAACATCCCTGGATTCATAATTACTAATCCTTGGTCCCTCAAGGAAGGACGAAATGAGATTCATTCTTCACTGTTAAGCAGACAAAAAACCTAAGCCTTCACAACCTTCACACAGAATTATCTAGCTTGGAAGAAGTCTTATGTTCAATTCAACCCAAGTAGCAATGTGGGCATGTAAGATTCTGCTACAACATAAATGCCTGCATGTCAAAGGTGACAGCACAATGTATGACCTTTGGTATGGATATTTTAGTATTTAGTTATCAATATAATGTAAGACTGGAATACCCCTTTCATAGTACTATATCTCCATGAAAACTTGGTTCCTCTCACTGGTTGTAGAGGTAACATGGGCCTGGACATCAGGTGGTAGCAGAGATATCACAGTATAACATGGGAGCATTCTTGTGCTAAAGGCAGAAAATTTGTACTGGGATGAGGCCACATGGGAATAGCCTATAAGAAGCACAAACATTCCCCCAATTTTTGCCATCTTAAGACGACATGCCACTGGGGCTACTTCTTCATAAGAATCTAAGTGCAATATGTCCAGGCAACAGATTCTCTAACTTGAGTCCCAAAAATGGCACCATAATGAAATCATCTGCTATGTGAAGAGCAGAGAAGTAATTTTAACACAAGACTAAAGACAGTAAAAAATTACAAGGACACCGGCTGCACTGGAAGTGCTAGTATTGCTAGCCGCAGTCACATACTGGAATTGGAGACAGGACATCAGAGAGCACGTGTTTTACACAACATGAAGTCAGATGAGCTGGGAAGGACAGAAAGAGTTGATGAGTTCTTGCTCTCAATAGCACTCCCACACAACAGTTTCCAATGGTTATGTACTACTTAAATTCCAACAATAAAAAGCGTGAGTGAAAAAGAGGATTTTGGTCACAGAGCTAAGTTGGAAGGTAGCAGAGCTTCCCTAATGCCAGTCACACAAAGGTAGATCATTCGTGTGTCTGGTCTTTTGCTGTCCAGGGTGAGACAGCAGTCTTAGTCCTTATCCTTCTCCAGGAGGCACGTCCAAGTGTTGAAGGCTTAACAAACACAAACATGAACCTCCTTTTCCACTCTTCACCCACCTCACTGAGCAGCATATGTGTGCCAGCCTTTTCTAAACTTACACCCATCATGCAATATATAAAAGCTTTTGGAAATTATAGTCCATCATCCTACAGAGTTTATCAGGAAACAGAAGTAATAAGAATCTTGCAAGAACCATGCCAATGCGGATACATTTTCTCTACACTGGGGTGAAGAAATTGCCAGCGTCATGTTTAGACCCTGTTTGCTCAGACTCCAGCAGCAACCCAAAAGGCTGAAGGTATCCAAACCACAGTTTAACCCATGTTAACTAGAGAGCAAAACTTCATTAATACTTCGAGCACTTTAAATCAATATTTAGACATTTAATTATTTTGTTCATTTTACTTGAATACATTAGTAAAGCCTGATAGAACTATTAGGACTCCCTGTGATTAACATATTTGAATCAGCAAAAGGTGGCAATTAAATAAAAATCTACTTGTTTTTCTGGTCTATCATAAAATTTGCATAATTCAGCAATTATTTTATCATTTTGAATATATATTAAAAGTGGCGTTCTGCTTTTTAATTGTAAGCTATATTCTACATATTTTGATTCTAGCTGCCTTATGAATATATTTTGAGTCACATATAAAAATATTTTTGGTTGGCTCAAATTTGTAAAAATTTTGTCTCTTCTACCACCAAAAGGTGCTCATGTATCAAAGATCATTAAGCATGATTTGCGATTTGCTCATTAAAAGCATATTAACAGATTATATTGTAAATTAGAGCTTTTGGGGGGATAATTATTTTTCTAGTAGCTCAAAAAATATTTAGCTAACTCCACACTCTGTCAGATAATAAGACTTCCCTCTGTACATAATTCTAGTGCTTTTTACAAAGACTAAGCCGTACCAATGATTTATGCTGTACAAGTATAGACTATCAAGTAGATCTAAGCAAATGGATACCATTGGAAGTTCACTTCAAAGGATTTTGGATCAGAACAATGTATCTTTAGTTTGAACTTTAATATAAGATATTTAGTATATGGACAGAATAGTGTCCATCAAAATTTTGCTACATTTTTTTTTCTTTATTCTTGCTCTGTAAAAAATTATTTCAATCAGGTAGTGCACTGAAAAAACTGCATCTTTTTTCTAACCAGAGAGCATTTCTTAAATTTTCTATTCTGTTCACTAAGGTTGCTATAGTTTATCATAATCTTTAATTTAATCTGTGGTTCACAAAGTGAAAAAATAATTACAGAAGAAGTTGCATGTAGAGTAAACCTGGTGTTTTCAGTCCAAGTCTATGTAACCAGCATTTGAACAGTGACAGCTTCCCATCATTGATATGCCAGACCCCCACATAGAGAAAGCCCTCTGGGAAATTCCACAGCTGATGATTCAATGGCATAGGCTTTTTTATTATGGTACTGAACTAACACACTTCTGTGGGCAGGACTGTGTGGTCTAATCCTTAACATTTGGTGGAGAAATCTTGCCCTCTTGGGCTGTGTCCCGTTTTGCAAGTTCTGTTCCTTGGATTAAATTTTGCCTCCAAGGAAAAAAGATGCTAAATCACACTTTGTTGCCTGTAAGGCTATGAAAGCAATATGCGTCTGACTTTTCCATCAATAAATATCCTCAACTGTTCGAAAGATCATTATCGCCGTGCCATAGCTATGTTTAGGGTCTGTATCTGTGTTTTTGACAATAGGTTAATATCTTAATGACTGCATAAGAAAGGGTGACAATGTATGCATGAGACTATACTATCAACCTGAAAATAAACATCAGTCTTATCAATGGAGTTAAATATTTATGAGCTAAGTAAAGCTAAAAAAAATGATTTTAGAATTACTGATATAAAAATGCGAAACCTTAATCTGGTCAGACTAAAGCATACTAATGCAATTCTTAGGAAGAGAAACTTTCCAAAAGGTGTAGAAGATGAACAGGGGAAAATATCTATAATGCCAACAGACTAGTAAATGTATGGTTAGATTTCAGTGAAATATCTCCTGCTAAATTCATTAGGATCATACAAACATACAAACCACTTAAAAATAATGTGTTGTAAGGAAACCTGTTACAGGTTAGTCTTTGTGATTTTGGTAAGTTATTTATTTATAATAAATTTTGCTATGCATCACAATATTAATTGTTCAAGTAGAGATGTATATTTTCAGCTGCAGCTGGTTATAAATAAACAATTTTTCCACTGTATTAAAATAGGAAACTGAGACTGAAATACGTCATGGACTGTCCAGTAATTATGCCTGAAGCCTTGCTAAATGTGATAACATGAGAATTTAACAGTTGCTTTCTGGTTGCCAAAAGTTTAAACAAAAAAAATGAGAGAAGAAAAAACCCACAAAAATTCTTAAGCATATTCTGTATGTAGAGAAAAATATAATCCTGAAGATGATCAATTGATTTTATGGACGAGAAAGCATCTAAAGCTCAGAGGACCATGGTGGTGAAACTACAGTTCATTTAATAAATAAATAAATAATGAGACTTCATTAGCTTACACTGAAGTGGGGAAACTTAAAAGTCTTCTCTAAGTTAAAAGCTGTAACAAAGAAAGCAGAGGAAGCAAAGAAACAAAGGAGCAAAGGAAATAGAAGAATATCTTGTGAAATTAAGCAGTGGGGTTTTTTTCCTCCTCCTTATGTCTTTGACAACGGAGGAAGTCCATGAAAATGATAGACTGATGTTCAAGAAACATAACTTGATTATTCTAGCAGCAGTGAAAGGGAAATGCTGCAAATAATTCATCAGAATACCAGAGAATCAAAAAGGAAAAAAAAGGAAAAAAAGAAAAAAGCCCATGACAATATACTGTATATTCTGGCATGATAAGTTGCTTCACACAGCAGATAATTTATCCAAGTTGTGTGATACATCTCATTAAAAGAGCAACCACCAAAAGTAACTTCTGATTTGCTATGTACTGCTCAATCTATCAAAAACCAGTCTCTTCATACTTGTAATGTTGGCACTAAGAAAATTGTTGAAATATGTCACCTTATTTCGAAATACCTTATAGCAAATTAATATATTCTACATTACAAAGCACTTTGTTTACTGAACGACAGTATGTTAACTACACTCAGTGTAAAATGCTGCAGTAAACAGGGTTACTTTCCATTGATTTTTAGTGCACTGTGTGATGGGTGTATGCTAGTCCAATGCTTCTTCTCTGACATGATAGATAAATTGACAAAAAACTTTAGGATGCCTGATTAACTTGACAGATTAGAAAGTATACCACAACTGAGGAATAAGACACAACGGTACAGCTTTACTAGGGTTTAAGAATTGAGAGAAGGAGAGGAGATGTACAAATAGATGGATTATAGTATCTACTATTTCATGCAGTCCTACATTTTATTTTCTATTTCTATATTCAAAAGATGAAAGGAAAGAAAAACATTTTGTTTACTCGATTGGTAATGTTTATTTCTTGGAAACAGAAGAAGATGTGTGAAATGACTGCTACTGAATATTCCTATATGGCCTTGACAAATTTTGATACAAAGTTTGCACAAAACTGTTCACTGGGAAAGTCATTACCATTCTGAATTTCTCAGAACTGCATAAAGTCATAAAATTTATATTGCTGAGATGGGAGTTAAAAAATTAAGGGCCATAACCTTGTGAGCTTATAAATAGCGTGAAATGAAAAGCAGCACTTTAACAGAAGTCTCAGAGAAGTGTCCAAGTCAAAGTTTCACAGCTACAGCCTTTTCTTTTTTATAAAAAAAAAAAAATCATGACCTCAGTCAAAAATGGTGTTTATGCTGCCATCATAGATGTGACTGCTTCTTGGGTAAACATAGCAGGTATGCTAGCTGCAAGCTTATTTGGGTGACTGAAAACAAAGTAGCTAACAGCCCCAGAAATCACAAAGCTGAATTATTATCCAGGTGGTAAACCCATGGTAGGTGCTGCCACGGTTTCTTGATGTTTTCTGCTGGAAGCCGCTAGCTCACGTTTAAAGCTAGCCCCACGTGAACTAGGCCAGAGGTTCAGAATTATGATTTCATTTGTTTCCTCATGAAATTGTTGCCTCTAGTCTTACGGTCTTAAAATGAGCCCTGCCTCTCACCAAGGTTTGTTATACTGTTTAAAAAGGAGCGAGCCATAGATAAGATGTAATTTCAGAAGAAATTTTTAATAACCTATCAGCTGTTAATTGCTGCTTCCCAAAAGAGACCAAAGACAAGAGTGTATGTGTATGAATGTTCCTCCTCCTCTCCATTCCCCGGAAAAAAGCTGACACACGTCCCAGCTGGTTAGTTGCCATTGCCAAGAACATCAAAGAGGAAATGCACTTGCACAAACAGCTTAGATGACACCAGACAGCTGGGGTTTGGCTCTTGCTTTTCCTTCCGCTTTTGGTAGCTGTGCTTACCTCCAAGGAACAGAAGTCAGAAGGAGAACTACACAAGACTTTTGTTCCATTCAGTTAGCATGAATACACATGTCTGAAGTTCCTGAAAGGCAACATCTTAGAATACACAGGTTAGGTAGGTATCCTCCACTTACTGCTTGCACCTGACACATAGGCTGTTGACTTGGCTTACTAAAATAAGGCTTCACGTATAATGTAAATGTGCATTCTGTGATTGCATGAACTGTAAGCCAGCTTTCGACTGGAGCAAAAATATTTTTAAAAGTTACTGTGCAGTTGTAAACTTCATGCTAGATTTAGATTGCAATTTAAATTACATGTAGAAAATAAGCCTCTCAATGAACACCACATCCTTCCCTCCTAACCATGTCTCTCACAATAAAAATGAGGGACCTGTGCTCTTTAAAAATAAGCTTGGATTCCCATAACTACTACTGTGTCTCCTCCTCCTGCCTGACTTTGCTTTCATCATATAACTGGTTCACAGTACCTCAAAGTTCCTCTCCCTCAGTTCTAACCCATGTTTGTCCTGTTTCATCTAGTTTACCTTATTCTTATCAATGTGTCTGATGACCCTTTCATAGTCAAAATTCATCCCATTTTGACTTGTCAGACTTTCTCTAGTAGCTCTATGCCTTACTTTGAACAACAGAAATACAAAAGTCAATGTTATACAGACATCACATAGGCAGAACAAGTAGCTTTTAACCACAATTCTGTTTCAGGCTTGTTAGTGCTTTCGTGTAACCTTTTAGCCATTAGGAAAAGGTCAGCATATTCAAGAGAGCTCTTCATCCTCCCCATAAGCTCTTTGCAATATGTCCTCTGTGGATCACTACAACATTGTTCCTATCACTCCAGCCAACAGCCAGGAAAGATCTCCAGTTTCACCGTTTTGTAGGTCCACCTGTACAAGTAATGGCTAAATATTTCACATTCATTTTCTACAGCAGCATCAAGAAAGTAATCTCTAATCCATGCACTCAGGTAAAATGATTGCTCTTATTGGTCTTGACTGCTGGGATATGACTTCCACATGATTTGACCGCTATACTTTTTGTGTAGTCTATAAAAAACTTGCCCTTCATGCAAATGTTATGCTGGTATATGTGCCTAAAGTAGATCATCTCCATCATCTTCCATCTCACTACCAATTTTCTCTTTTCTACTATGTCAAAGAGGAGTTCTTTATTTTCATATTCACAAAGACTTACGCTGTTGCCATCTCTGATTGAGTACAAGGCTGACTATTCTGTTGCTATCTCTCATCATTTAAATCTTCAAAGTATTTTTATCCTTTTCTGGCTTAGGACAGCAGCAACACTTTAAAGTGTGACAGTCATTTCTAGAGTGCTCATGTGAAATGCAGGTAGATATCCCAGTGAAAATATTTGCAAAATGATTAGCTCTGGAAGATTTGAGCAGAAAAAATGTCTGGTATGTGATTAGGAACTCTACGTTAGAGAGGCAGCCAAAATTTTGGGATCAAACAGCGTCATGCAGAGATAGAAAAAAAGAAGGGATCTTAGTTCTGAAACTTGAAAAACATCAATAAATAAAGGAAAACATTTCAAAGTTACCAACATTACGAACATTTCCAGGAGCAGCAGCTGCTAGTAAAAGTTCATAAAGTACAAGAATGAAGAAAGGAGAGATTCATGAAAGCTGACGGACAGAGATGAAGAGTAAGAGAGAACTGAGACAGTGAGGACAATAACATGCTGAAGTCCGAAAGGACATTTATAATCTGGGCCAAGGTAGTGTGACATACTGGAAAGGAGAAACCAGACTGAAAATTACGAGCTAGAATACCGTCAAATGGGAAATCAGTTCTTCAGGAAAATATGGCATGTTTTAAAAAATACAGAATAGCAGGCAGAGTGACAATCGGAGCACAGTGGAATCATACAAAAACTTTTGAAAGAGAATGAGGAGCCAAAGAGTGATCATTTGAAGGAGTTAGGAAAAAAATTGGAAAAGTAATTGACAGAGTTAGAAGTGCACCCTCCATTAACACAATCTTTTAAAAATTTACTAATAAGCATTATTTCGTTCCTTTTCAGATCCCACTGCTTCCCTGCATATAGAAGATACTCTGGTGCCAAGTAGGTATGAGTCCTGTGTTGCTTTGTGCCAGATTGTTCAATGTTCCCACAAAGAACCTTGACCGATCATAGGCAAAGGTTCCTGTCAGAATTCACCTGACAAGGATACAGTTTCGTAAAGACAGGAGATGTCACTTCAGAGAGGGATATCACTAAGCTGCACTGTCAAATTGTCTGAAAACTGAAGCAGGGCTTTTGTTTTACAACTTGTTTGTTGACTGAGATTCTAAGGACTTTACTACTAAACTGCTTAATTATTAGTTGGCAGTAATTTAAACTACACACAGTATGCCAAGTATTCTTACATTAACTGAGTTTCAGTATGTTTTTCTAAAATAGTGTTCTGCTCAATAATGTTAGTTATATGTTCTATGTTTCCTGTCTTAATTTTTGTAAACATAACAGCAGCTTCAATTGCATTTTCTTGATAAACTGATATGCAACAAAAAGAAATCTGTATAAAGAAGATACACACCATAAAAACACACCAAGAATATCCCACTTATTATAGTATGTTTAGTGCACAAAATATAACACAGCTTTTTTTGAAAGAGACAATGTCTTTTAAAACATATCCTACTATAGAATAAGGAATTCTTAACAGATGTTCATTAGAAATTAAGGAACAATAATGGATGCCATTGCATCATTAAAAAAATTCCAAACAGCCAAAAACCCAAAAAGGGGAATGTGAGAATTATATTGTCATTAACTTACATAGCAAAACTACCCATTGCTTCCAACAAGCAAGGGACTGAGTTTAAATGGCAAATGACAGCATTATCAGCTTTAGCTAGATTTATACGCCAGAAGGCTGGAGTGAATGACTGCAACTCTACAAAGAATGTAACACTTGTTTCTGCAATAAGTTTATGTGTTTTATTGAATTACATTTGCTTATTCAGATTTGGACATATGCATGAAATTAAGCAAAATAGTTAAATCAGTATGTTTATTATGTATTATAGCCATCAGTAGCATCAAGATCATCAGTTTAAAAAACTGTTTGTAATCCTAAGTTATTTAGCTAGTTTTCAGTTCTGTGCTATGAGAAAAAAAGAGGAAGAAATTTGTCTACAACTGAAATCTTTTTTTCCAGGAACCCCAGGGGAGCAAGACAGCACATTGTTGCTTAGAACGTGGCTTGTAAAATTCACTGAGTGCTGTATATGATGATTGGCTCAGGCATTTGAAGCAGCACACAATGAATACAGTTGTAATTTTTGCAGTCATGGGGCAATGAATGTTCCATGTTATTTTGCTTGTTGCCTATATGTAGAGAGCAATTTACGTGGAGAACATTACTGTATCTGTCATGTTCCATCTAAAAGCACTGATGCAGAACTGCTTGGAGACAGCAGCACTGTAGTATTGATGCTCATGGCAGAAGAGATTTAGATACCATGAAAAGTTAATGGTGATAACTAAAGAATTCTTCAATTCACATCAGCAGAAAAGGAACATTTAAAGGAGGATTAGTTTAAGAATAAATGACAAAAATTCAACACACTGAAATTGTGCAAAGTGCGTATTGTAGCAATTATGGAGACTTTTTGATACAGTACTGAAGATCCAAATGATGGCTGTGCTGTATATTACTGTTCAGTATAGACAACTGCCTTTACATGGGATGACTTCTTATTGTAAAGACTGCTATAAAATTATCTTTGTGCTGTAAACAAACATACTGCAACAGTGTGCAGGCATATGCACCTGGAAAAGCTCCCAGTTCCCTTTTTAGCCTGCACACTTCTCACTCATGCTTAAAGTTTCTCTCCCCCCTGTGGATTTATCTTCTAAATTTCTCCTCTGAGGTGGACAACAGGGGTAAAGCAGAATTAATTTTGCCTCCTCTTCTTTGGGCTAGAGAGAACTGGTGAACACTGTATAGGATCTGGGCAGGAAGTTATGTTAATTCTGTGCTGGAGGAAACTGTCTGAAGTGGTCTGTTATCAAAAGTGTTTTAAAAGCTGATAAAGAAAGGACGGGAGGAACTTTCTACTCTGTCCTGCACTGGCAGGAAACCTGATCTTGGGCAACAAGGACCAGTCAGGAGTGAACTGCCAAGTCTGCAAAAGCAAACATGGGACTGGACCTATTGTCATATCACAGTGACCTGCATTCTTTCATCGCGTCAGTCCCAGGAAGGAAAGAAGTTTGGAGTGTGTGTTGCGTAGGACTATCATCAATTCACAAGTAAGCACCGCCTAAGAAAACAGGGTTAATTAAGGACTGGGAACTTAAATATCCTGTTTCCTAACAAAGTCAACTTAAGATGGTATTCCTGCTCTGCTTTTCTTTGAAAGGATAATGAAATTTGACATGTGTTTATTATGGTATATATGTATGTATGTACACATGAAGGTATATAAAGTTAGCCAAACTCCAGAATATCAGAATGATCAGAGAAAGAAAATAAAGAGCGTTAACTCTTACCCTGAGACAGAGTACTCTCTCTACGTCCTACATTTGAAATACTGAGGAGGATATTTTCTCCCAGCTATATCAACTAGTTCCCATTAAAGCAAAGCTATTCTCTTTCAGATATCATCATGGGGTTATATATGTGTCTCTTACTCACAGCTCAAATTTGCTCAGTTTATAAGTGAAAAACATGGCTGCTTCTACCATTTGGCAGAAGCAAATCTGAACTTGGGACTCCAAAACCCAAGCTACATTTTAAAATATTTTTTCATCAGTTGTAATAGTGTTCCTTCAAATTCTTCTGTTCTTTTTGTGCGATTCATCTTTGAGACAGTAAACAATGGTTTAGATGCAGTATTAGGACCAGTTTTTTATATATACAGCATAATTCTCAGCCTATTATTTCATATACTGTATGGTGAGTGACAATAGACTAATAAATTCAATCTATTTTAGATGGTTCCTATGTTGCAATTATTATCTTATGTATTTGCACATAAGATTAACTGTCTACTGTTTACTCTTAGTTTATCTTCTACAGTTCCTATATTTCTTCCAGAATTCCCAGTAAGACTCCTAAAAATTATCTATTTATCTCCAAAATTTTCTTTTACGCTTGTTCTCATTATGTGATAAACTTGCGACGTCTTTGGAGAGACACTACATTTGTATTTCATGTCTGTATAAAACCTAACACAAAGGAACTATGATCTTTGTTTGAATCATACAAACAACAAGGCAACAGAAAAGAAATGTGAGTATATCAAGAGGATTTTATACTTTTGGCAAGAAGAAAAAAGATGGAGGAACATCATGCTCAAATGTGCTGTGCTACAGTTTCTTCAGGTAATTAGATGATTCCGTACATGGTGCCTGTGAATAAAAACAAACAGGAATTTTTTGTATCATCTGTCTGATTTTTGTGACAAATTATCTCCTTGCAAACATTTTTGAGTATTTATTTGGGATGCTCTGTGTTGATTAATATTTTTCATTCCATTTGTGTAAAAAACTCAATTAATATTTCATACTTCCTTCTGATTCTTTACTTCTTTGAACTTATTTTTAGGTGTTTGCCTATTCTCTTATGTGTCTTATCAAATAATTGCATTCAGCAATCATACCTTGTGAACTTCGGAAAAAAAACATGTTCAACCCAATTATATTTCCTGTAAAAATACTACTTTCTGAACATTTTTTTGCAGGTAGTTTTAACCACAGAATTCCACCAATGATTGCAGTCTGCTACTCCTAACTAAAATAACATGAAAAAATTTCAAGGAGAGTCAGTATTAGATCAATTTAAGAAAGGCACTCAGGAGGGTGTAAAAGGCACCCACCAGGGGTTGACTACGTAGTACTTTAAGTACTACAGTTGAGTAGGGAGCATTTAAATCTATTTTCTTTTGACCTATGGAGACTTCTAAGTGAAGAAAAAAACTTTGCAACAGGTATAATCTTTATACATTAATTTTCTGATGCACCAAGTCTTTTCAGAGAAGATCAGGACAAATGTTTCATGTTAATGGAGGGCATACTGCGGTGATTTGTATCATTTGTCACACACTGAGGACAAGTAGCCACGAGATAAAATTTCCTAGAACCTACTGTAGTTAGGCAAAAATATTCAATTTAGCTCTTTTGAAATCCATCACAAAGATGCACATCAGAATGTATATATAGCCAGGCTAATAGACAGGCTGGCATAGAAACATCTGTACAGAGGCCTGTTCCATTTAATAGTAATTTGTCAAGATAATTGTGTCAAATGCTGTATAACCACAGATGAAGTCAATAAGACTTCAATCTTTGTTATCAGAATATTAGTAAAGTGCCCTTAGACCTTTATTACTTTTATTTCTGAGGCAGAAGAGAACATTCGTGTTTTGTCCTGTCCTATTTTAGCACTCTCCTTGAAATTCATATAATAAAACTATCAAATATTGTGCTCAGAATGCTTTAAAAGAAAAATGATACCATTCAGCATAACATAAATAAAACATACTGCAAACAAAAAAAACCATCAACTAAAAAGCACATCCAACTAAAGAAAACTTTCCAGTTTTATTTATTAACCTTTGAAAGCAGTTTTAGGAAGCACTAGAGGTATGCCTGGAACTTTGAACTAGCCTAGGCAGAATTGTTCATAGGAACAGTAATAGTGCTGCACAATAAGAAGTGGCAGATGTTCACAGTGATTCTTACCAGGGAGGTAAAGCCCTGCACCCAGCTATGTACAACGATCTCCAGAGCTCAGTGTCATTTGCCAGGAGCCAAAGAACACATCTTACTTCAACTTGACGCTAGTCTAGCCAGTACACAACTTGTCCGCTGAATGTCCGCAGTTAAGCATTTTACTGCATTAGTGATTTGATTTGGTTTGATAGCAAGATGCCAACGTTTCAGTGCTTCATCTTGAGTGGGACCAGAAACAAAGAAACCTGTGAATCTCTGGAAATATTTGCTTGCACTTAACCTGATTTTTCAGTGTATAATTAAAATTTTAGGGCTTCAAATTTTATTATAAACATTTCTTACAGCCTAAACTGGAAAGTAAAACACATCTAATAATAAAGTCTGATTTTTGCAGTAAAACACCCTACATCCTTCAAATTACTCAAAAAGCTAGTATCAGGTCATTAACAGCACATTTTTAATAAAATCTTGAACTTCTGCAGTGCATGTACTGACACTCAAACTTGCTGTGTGTATTTATTAGATCTGAAATTTAACTCCTTATAGCATGAAAAGTATGGGGAGGTTTCTGAAAACATGAAAGACCTCTGTCTGTTTCTACGACAGCTGGATGATTCTAGGAATCTTGCTTTTTTTGTTCCATTCCATAACTTCTTTTTTTGTCTCAGCAAGGGAAGATACTAAAAAATTATTATACTGGGCAAAATGAGATTGGTCAGATGATATTGTCCCATTCTGACTGCTAGAAATTGAGCTAATAGAGCTCACTGTGTATGCTTGATACTAACATTCTGGGTAAGTCAGCGCTGCAATGCATTTTCCAGCAGTCATCAAGGTGGTAGAATTAAATTGGACAGAGCATAGGAATACAACTTGTAGGAAACAACCCTGCCAGGGAAAAGGATGGCAAAGACAAAGAAACAGCTTTCCAAGACTACCATGTAAATGATGTTTTGCATTTTTCTAGTCAAATGATTATGAATAAGTAGTACACCCTTTCTAGAGACTTTTCGGTGCATGTATTTAAAAGCTTCACTGAACTGTTCTGCATCTGCAGATAAATCATGCTGACATATTCCTCATATTTTTCTGCTTTTGTTACATTTGCCCAAATGTATCACCAGATATAGGTGATTAATGCATTCTTTAATAATTATTCATTCTGACAGACAACACAAAAGCTCTCACAAACATTCATGGCAAAACAATGCTGACCAGTGCCAACTTTTCACTTCATGAGATCTCTGCATTCTGTAGCAGGACATTCAAAGCTGTACTTAGTCACAAAAAAAGAAAATTAATGGAAGTGGCACTTTGGTAACTCAGACTAAAGCAGTTAACTTATGAATAGAAACATGACACTGACTTCAGCAGAGAGATTACCCTGACTTTCTGTCACTGAAATATGACCTTAACCTGTGTTCTTCCTCACACAGACACAAAGCGCTATCACCTTCTTCAGCTGGGCAAGACAGAAAAACAGGCTGTTATAATTACAGCAGAAAATCCAAGGCACAAGTGTCTCTGTTGAGCCATATCTGGGTAGTGTAAGTCTGGCTTGCAAAGTATTGCTGTCACTCTGAGACCCCTGCACTGTTATAGCTTGACATCTGATGAGCCTGTCACTCAACACCACACCATAAACAGCTCCCCGTCACGCTCTGCAAAAGGCTGTCCCTAAACCGGACAGAATCACAGAATCACAGAATCACAGAATAGTAGGGGTTGGAAGGGACCTCTGTGGGTCATCTAGTCCAACCCCCCCGCCGAAGCAGGGTCACCTACAGCAGGCTGCACAGGAC
>Ga0065711_1003005_pt1 | contig 30297 bp, 17 predicted proteins | sample Hoacrofraction12_FD_59098 | JGI IMG/M metagenome (GOLD analysis project Ga0065711, IMG submission 59098) | Hoatzin crop microbial communities from Cojedes, Venezuela - Epithelial fraction 12 v2 (version 2) | ecosystem: Host-associated > Birds > Digestive system > Esophagus > Crop | place...
CCTTTCTCCAGTCCTTGGGCACCTCTCCTGTCCTCCAGGACCTCTCAAAGATGATGGAGAGTGGCTCAGCAATGACATCTGCCAGCTCCCTCAGCACTCGTGGGTGCATTTTATGCATATTCCTGAACATCTCAAATGCTTTGGATAGTAAATCAACATCTTTTATAACTTTAAAAAATTTTACTTTTTCTTTGTTTTTACAGCAGAGGATATCTGACCTCATATTTGTATCCTTCTAGTCAAGATGAACAAACCCTTTGTTTCCAAAAGAAATTGTTGCACAGCTAGTTAGGGTTGTAGAGGGAGAGCCAGCAGGGTAGCAAGGATGGCACTGTATGTCAGCTTGAGACACTGCCCACTCCAGGGGGGCTCAGGGAGGACTTGGGGGATGTCTAAGAGCTCCTCAGGCTCCTCATGCCAGGAAGTGGCTCTAAGGGGCAATAGGGCTGCCAGGATTTGTGTGTGTAAGTAAGTCTTGCCCATGTTCTCCTCCTTGCCAGGACACCTTCCTTAAGGCAGGCCCTAGAAGAAATGTAATGCGATAGCTGTCCTCGCACACCATGTGAAGAGCTCCCTCTAGTATGGGAATCTTTTCAGGATGATATAACCAGCCTCCACATAATTTTGATTAAGGAAAATCCAGCCTTGGTGAGCCTGGCTGCCCAAGCCCATGTGTTAACCCTGGAAGCAGGTCCACACCAGGCAGCAGAAAAGAAGTAATGTACCAGGTTCCTTTGGTGTAATTTCTCACATTTACTTCAGGAGGAATAGCACTGACCTTCAGCCTCTCTCCGTGCATTTAGCACCAGTAGCACCAGTAAGCGTGAACCCATTGAGCAGAGGGGATTACACTGTACTTGTCTCACTGTCCCTTTCCGTCCTCCTCCAGCCCTGTGAACTTCTAAATAACCTAAAGCATTGGAAAACGTGCAAACAACAGTTCTGGTCAGTTCTGTCTAGATTGTCTTTCCTTGTCAGAAATGTAAGCTCTGATACTGTAAATATCTCTATTCCTGATGAAGACCAGGAAAAAACTTCTGTGAAAGATGCTACATGTTTTCCATTAATGAAGAATGTTTTTAAAACATGAACGAAAAAAAAACAGGAAAAAGAAAGGCAGACTGTCCCGGAGAATGAAGTCCAAAATGAACAGGGTTGCTTATAATTCCTGAGAAACTGAATTCTGATTTAAGAATCTAGCATGAGAAAAGCTGTATCTGATGAATGATAGAGGGAAAAGGGAGACCTGGATATGTGCAGAATGGGCCTTCATTCTCGGAGAAATTTTCAGTGGCACCTAGAGATTTCAGGTACATACCTAGAGAATTTGTACATAGCAAAGTGCACTTCTAAATCTTACAGGGTATATAGAACGTTTTTCCCTTTCACTCCTTATTGTTTGCAGATCAATGAAAAGCTTTTTCCTTTCATTGTGAAGACTTACCCTAGGGATTGTAGGAAAATGTGGGAAGTCCAGTCTCTCTGTCAGTCTTGCAGATTGACAGATCTCTTGTGAGGGAAAAAATAATAATAGTAACAAATTAAAAAAAGATACTTTTCCAAAACATTCCAGTTAAAAAAGCCCACTGTCCTGGAAAAAATACGTGTAATGTATGAAATATTTAAGGAATCTTATGCTTTCTTATGTGAATTTTTGATCATCTGTACTGACTAAGGAAAGATATAAGCCTTTATAAGTATCAGCTACCTATCTGCCAGCTGTCTACCATGAAGCTGCATTTAACACCTGTGACTTGTTTGATTTCCCTTCATAAAGGGCGCTTAGATGGCTTTTTAGAGGGTTGATGAGAAAAATAGCTTCATGCTTGCACTCTGGAGACTGTGAAAGTAAACAACTCCGATGTTAAGTGCTTTCCTTTTTAAGAGCTTTGTCGTCATGAAGGTGGTTCCCTAACTGATTTACAGGTGAGGAAGCTGGGACATCTTTTGTCTCTTCTGCAGTATATGTGACTGCTCTTCTGTTTGCATGGCCATTCACTGCTATAACTCTGTAGTGTTAAATTTAGCTATAATTATATTTTTATGGGGGTGGGACCATTGCTCATATAAGAGAACAGAGAGACTTCCACTGACTCCAGTTGGTGTTAGACTGCCCTCCTCACAGATCATAGCGTGAAAAATTTGCTTTAGCTAATTTGGGCTGAAGTGACAGTGCAACCCAAAATCTACTCTCTTAGTCATAACTAACTGTCAGCTGTTTACTGGATATTGGCAATGACATTTTCATTAGTTCAATGAACAAGTTGTTTATAGCATGTCACTGCAATGATAATTACAAAATTGCAGCATAAATATAAAAATAATTTCAGCTAATTGAATTTTCAAATGTCTAACGGGTCAACTGGGAAATAATGAGAAATATATCATGGCCTCATGGGAACGGGAAGGAACGCTACCATGCGCTAAGTACAGGAAATAATAAAATAGAGAAAAGGGCATTTGCAGGCTAGCAGGATAAGCAGCAAACTGTTGAGGTTGTTGCCGTGGATTGTTAGTTTACTTCCAGCTAGGATGGGCCTCAAGAAGCTCTAAAGTCTTTCTGTGGGCTGAAAGAATAAGAAGGTAATGCCTTTGTGCTAGTCCTGCTGAACAAGTTGCCACAACAAGGGATTAGGTTGGAAGGAAAGAGCTGTGGCACCATGGGTGTTGTGGGAAGCTCAGCACCAGTCCCTTGCTGATGATGCACCGTGCTACGGCCACCTTAAATCCTCTCTGTGCTATGAGTGTACATTGTGCATTGCGACCTGCCCCAGTGCCAGTATTGGTCCTTGTATTGGACCTTGTATTGGTCGCATTTACCATCTTCATGTCCTGGAAAAATGGGACCAGTTTGCAACACATACTAAATAAGGAAACACTGCAATCCTCTTGAGAACAGAGCGATAAGGTAAGATGATGGATGTCAGTGCTACAGGTAGAAAATTAATTAGCAATGTTGCACTTGGAAAATGCAAGTCAATATGTTGGGGAAATGTTTGTCTTCAATAGGATAGCAGAACCTAGAAATAGTAAACACTCATTTATATATAAGTGTGCAAGTAAAAGCTGAGAATGTGCTGATAATAAATACGTGAGACTGGGCATGACGGTGGTGACAAACCTAGTCTTGAATTTGCAAAGCTATCTTGGGCTGCGTTGCCATGGTGGGACAGGAGCAAACAGGGCTCAGAGACCAAAGGCTGGGTGTACACCCTCTGCCTCCTGTGCTGTGTGAGGAGGTACGAGCCACCCACCACCTGCTCCAGGCTGCAGCGAGACCCAGCACGGGAGCACTGATGGGGCTGAGATCCCTCTTCATTAGTACAGCTACAATCAACAGCGCCAGACTCTTTCGGGAGCTTAACTGGTATCTCTGCTGCAAGCAGTGCATCCAGAGCAAACCTTGCGAAATCTGCTCTGTTTTCCACTCTGGAGTGGGGACACATTACAGTCGTAGCCCACAGAAACTCAAGCCAAGAGTGCCTGTTCATGTCTATGCGGTGCTAGGATGTGGCTGCTAATCATGCGATGCTAGGAAGTGGGTGGTAATTAAAATAAATTTAAAAGATAGCGGAGGTACAGAAAGGAAAGAAAAAGATTATTGACAGAAAACTGAGCCATGGTTATGTAGTGTGGAGCAGATGAGTTGGGGTTAAGGGACAATGGAGACCACATGATGGCAAGCACTTGAGAAACTGCAGCAACGGAAAGTCACGGTTTGTGTAGGATGACATTGGGGTAGGGAAAGATTTGAGGAATATTCCCCAGAAGACTTGGTGAGAATCTCATTATGTGAATCTGAAAAACTAGAGAGAACAAAGCTCTTCAACGTATTTCTGAGGGAAAAATGCTATCCAGATGGAAAGATGTACCTGGAGACAGGACATTTTTCTTCCGTTTCTAGATATGGCTACTATAACCTTCACAGCTGCAGCGAAACTTACGGCACATCAGGCTCTTGCCTTTTGGAAATGAAGTGATATAAGTTATAATGAAAGGATATCAGGATACTTTTGACAATGACATGTTCAGGGCTTGATTAAATAACTGAATGTACAAAAACCAGTGAAGACCGATTAGAAAGGACCCTGCAATCATGCAATAGGTAAAAAAGAGAGGTTTATTCAGGTGGTTTTCACATGTGAATATGAAATGTGACTGTGTAATGTGAATCATTACACATGACTCACCTGGGAAATCCACATGTGATCATTTACTGCAAATATAACCAAACATAACCATAAGTGTGATTAGGACTGGTGGCCTATAAGGTCTTTTTTCAGACTGCTAAAGCAATTGATTACAACTGAATTGAAAGGAAACTTCAAATGAAGCTGTGGAAGATGTTGCTTGGGTAGTACATGTAAGTGAATTTAAGCTATATAGACAGGGAAATTGCACTGTCATCTCCTCTGGTCTGAATTCATTTAAAATTACAAAAAAACAACAGAGAACACATCGCAAGCAGGCTCAGTTCAAGACTGAGACTCACTTCAGTGTCCATCTGTGAGTACCTTCAGGCATTTGCAGCTCCGGTCCGGTGACCAGAGAAGGTGTCTGGAGTCTTCTGAGATACTCTAGAGTACCTGAAACAGCCGTGTAAGCTTCATAGGTATGACAACAGAAAATGTGAGGGGCTTGTGGGGTGTCCTAGGACACCTTAAATGGCTCTAGGCACTTGTGTTTAAGGACCTGAATCACAGTCTGGATCTGTGTTGTCTGTAACAGAAATTTGGAAGCATACACAAACACCTACACACTGACGACTCAGTTTAGGTGTCTTGAACTGTAACCTGCTCATTTCACCACACTTCTCTATCACTCTGCAAAAGACAAAAACATTCAACATTTTATGTTTACATGAACCGTTCACCATGCTGCTTCTCCTGTGCCTGTCGCTATGGTACTGACCTCCTTGCTTGGACACTCTCCTTTGAGTGATCCCCTAAAGTGGTGGCACAGTCTGGAGCACACAGTCACTTTGGTCAGAAATATGAAGTAACTTTTGACGGGTGAGCCCACACAGCATAACCTGATAGAGAAAATCCCCTTCTTCAGAGAGAGAGAACTAGTTGCACAAGAAGGAAGCAAATATTTGAAATGTTGAGGTTTGGGCTGGTTCCAGGACCATTTCCTAGTGTGGCCAGCCTGGTTTACACAGTGCTTGTTACTTGCCTCAGGGAAGCTGATATTAGATCGCTGCTGACAGAGGGCACCTTAAATTTAATTCAGCTCTATTATTAACTAGTAGTAGCATAAATGATGTTTATCTAAGATAAGAGAGAAGCAGGAATAGTTGAGTACAGAGACCAATCTACATCTCAGCCATCATGTTACTGTAGAATTCTAAATGGCAAAAATTAAAGGTGATTCTAATACACTTTCTGAGACAAGAGAGATGCAAAATCAGTTTATCCAAAGAAGTATACAGGACAGACAAGGAAATATATTCAGGGCAAGTCACAGGAGACATCTAATTACTCCTGGAATTGAAAACAAGTATTGCAGGCTGCATGGCAAATTACTGAGACAGTTACAGTGTGATGAGGTCTCCTAAAAGGTGCTTTCTTAATTATGCCAGAAAAACATGTTTAAATCATCAGCATACTAACATGTCTGGTGGATGCTGGGAACACTTACTTGACTTTCTGTGATGAACATGTGTAGCCAGTTGACCCGTTATTCATAAAGAGTCTCCTATCCAAATTCCAGCCCTGCTCACTTCCAAGGGATGGGGGAAGTCTCTGTTCCATTTACATGGCACTCTGGAAAAAGTACAGAGCCAAACATTACATTCAAAAGCTCTGAAAAGACAGGCTTTTTGCTGTTTACTGTAATCGTTCCTCTTTGACTTGAACTAGGGTTATGGAAGCACTGGACAAAGGAAATACTTTCTATGGGATGAAGTCACAAGATAAAATTAACCAAGGTAAATACTTTGTTTCTTTGGTTTCCTATGTGCTTAAATTTGTAAGGAACTTGGAAAACAATGGAATATGCAATGTGGAAAAAAAATCCCTCATCATTCTGTGGAAATGTAGGAGTGACAGTAAAAAGGGACTGCTCCTTTCACAGGGGATTTGAATAATTTGTTTTCTCACTCACTTAGCTTTCGTATGTTTCACTTTGCAAAAATGTTGAAAGGAACTGAGCATCCTTCTGTGTTTTGCATTTACACAGGCAAAATACTCCAGAGAAACAAAGACAAATTGTCAAAATTATATCAGGTAAGAGTGAAAGCTGACTGAAAACAGAATTACGGATCCTGGTTAAGAGATGCTTTCCAGCAGTTGTACTCACTGCTTTGTAACTGATTTTAACTTGTTGATTGTAAATGCAAAACTTCCTAAAATAGCATGACCTGCAGGTGATACAATAGCTTTTCCTTTGGTGAAAGCAGAAAAACTGCGCAAAGCCTTTTGCTGTGGAAGTGGCACAGATTTAGCCAGGGCCCTGTTCACCGTGATGCCACCACCCCAGGCTGCTCACTGAAGCTGCAGAGGCGAGAGCACATGTTGAGCAAAGCTTATTTGCCAATAAGCAGGTTCAGTGGAGAATTTCCCTGCAAATTTTGAGAACACCATTTTTCCAGCGGGTGACGGGCAATTTAGGATTTTCTGTTTCACCCTTCTGTAGAGAAGTAACTAGGCCCGAGAAAGAGGACAACCTTGTTAAACTGCATTAATTTCCACAGATCTGGAGGGATTGCTATAGGGTATTTAAGGATAAAAGGGAAAGTTTCCAAAAAACTTAAAAGACAGCAGTGATTTTTCTTTCTGTCTTTCTTGCCAGTTACAAAAAGAGAAGCCCACAAAAGACTATTAAAATTCTCCTCCAGCATCAAAGCCAGCTTCTATGAAAGGATAATTGACTTCTCTATCGAAGTTACTTTGCACTGGAGAACTTTCTGAGTTGTGTTTTCTCTGGTTTGTTGGTGAAGGTTCCTGAAGAAACCTGTCCCATTTCCAGCCCGTGATGGAACAACACAGCTTCCCCCCATTCCTTGTTAGGACAGGTTTCGTTCTTGTGTTTGTGCCTGAATCTATCACGTGGTTCAGCTCCTCCCCTCCTTTCTAGAAACCTCCTGGTTAATATTTCTGTGCCACATCACAAGTAGTACATCTGGCTTCAGGCAACTTGTTGTTTTTTTCAGCCATCTGAAAGCACAGTTGTGTAACTTTTAGACACAGTGTATTGAGAAAAATTGTAATAACAGATTATATAATATTTTGTTTGTCATGAAGATTGTTCTGGTTTGGCTGCGGCCAGTAACAAAAGCGCCACGCGGCCACCCCTCCCCCCGCCGCGGTGCGGAGGAGAATGGAAAGAAACAGGCAGAAACCCGTGGGTCGGGATAAGGGCAGTTTAACAGAACAGCAAACAAAGGGAACAGCAACAACAACGATACAGATAAGGAGAAAACACAACACAAATGGCACAACCCACAGAGCCGCTCTCCAGGACCTGACTGGCACCGCGCGCTCCTGAGCCGCTAGTGAGTTCCTGCCGCGCCGCCCCCCCCACTGGAACCCAGCGTGACGGCACATGGTATGGAATACCCTGCTCTGTTTGGCCAGGTTGGGGTTGGGTCAGCCCACCCATCTGTGCCCCTTCCTGGATTCTGGTGAAAATTAACCCTGTCCTGGCCGAACCCAGGACAAGATTGAAAAAAATTACAAAAAACATAATAAAAACATAAGATGATGAGAGTGTCAAAGTTGTGGAAACCCCATTCATCTTGTTAAACTTAGGAGAACCTGATGGCAGTAGATCACAGCTTGTTCTACCCAGGAGCAAGGAAGACGGTCTGAAAATTGTGGGTCAGCAATAAAACTCCTTGGGCAGTACAGTTAAAACATGTAATCCATTATGAAGCTGTGTATAGAGCCACAGTTTAATGTTTGGAAAAGATTATTTTTTGTTATTATTATTTACTGTGCTAGCAGAGAAAACCTGGTTTGCCCTCTACTACACAGCGCAGGTCCCACATCCAACCTATATATGCAGAAGATATCCTGTACTCACATTTATATACAGAATATAATAACGACAGTACGTAGATTTTTTTCCCCATTTCACCATTTCCATTTTTTATTGTAACTTCTGGTGTATTTGCCCTCTGTTTGGGGACCCATTTCATTTTAATGAGGAAGTGCAATGACAAAGAGCCTCAGCTGAGCAGCTCGTGGGACAGGTCATTAACCTTGTCTTGTAGCTAACATTTTTCTCATGTCATCTCACACTGTCACCTTCTGGCTGTAATTTACTCTTTAATTTGAAGAAGTTTCTGAGAGAGGGACAGAGAGACACTAAGGTCTACCAAAACTAATAGCTCACTTTGGCACACGGCTGCTGCCAAGTGGCACTTGGTACCTCTTCGCTAGCAGCGTATCTGCCTCTCTGGTCACACCATCTCTGATGATGATGCCTCTCCCCAGAAGGCTGGGCTGAGACACTGGGAAAGCAAAGCAGAAATGAGGGCATCGTCCAATGGAAGGACAAGTCACAGTGTTTTGTGTTCTACTTTAATAATGGCAGACAAATCCATTTGAAAGCCTTGTGTAATTTTGTCTGAGTGTTTGTGGGATTCCTTCTCTCTTTCCAGAGATTCTCCACTGAGGCTTTTGCATTTGAGATTTCAGTACAAATTTATTTTTTCAGCATGAACGCTTGCTACAACAGCAGGAGTGGAGGATTACAGGAGCTGATTTACAGTCAGAGGATGTGAAAATTATTGCAAGGGAAGTGGAAAAGGCTGGACATGGAAAACAAAACAGCTGTATGGTTTCCTGATCCAATAAAGGCGGCTAAAGGAATGGACTATGGAAATGATGTCCACCCACAAGAGAACCTGGTTCCTGAGTCAGAGTAGACGTGGAAAGAAATTGGATGGTATATAATAAGAAGCTATGGAAATATGACCATAGAATTTGGCTGGAGGAAGGGACGAAAAAAGCTTGATTTGACATGGGCAAGAGTCAGACTGGATTTGCTGTGGCAATTTAGCAGCTGCAAAATGTCAGTGACTGTTCAGAAAATTATTTTGATGACATCTTCAATTACAGTGTCAGGATGATTAAGAATGAGGAATTACTAACCATCTCTTGAATTCTGCAGGATCATTCTGACTTTTTTGACCTTTGCTAGGTCCTGCTCTTGTGCGTCAGGGAATATTTTGGAAATTGGTGTTTGACCTGTAGAAGAGACAGCAATAAGAATACTATGGAAAGGCAAAGTCAGATAAAATGAGTTTCTATTTTTCACTCTGCTGATTACATTGAAACTTTTGACAGTTCCTTTAATTTGTCTTTTATGTGACATACATAGGTAGGACTGGAAAAGTAGAGCTTTTCTCAGGAATACTTTCCATGTGAAATTACAATTTTTTCCGTTAGCAAATGATGAAAACATGAAAGAGGGCTTTTTCTTTTCCCACATTCACAAACTTTCACTCTCTTCTAGCTTTTGTAATGCTGAGATATAGTAAGAGAATGTGAAGAAGAGGAGAAGAATATATTTCATTTTTAAAAGTAACACCTTCCCTTTTACATGCTTGACAACAATTTCCAAACACACAACACTTCCTCTTGAAAAGTAGCACATATAATCCTTTCCCACCATTTCACAGCTGGTAAGGCTACAGGTAAAACCCACATGGAAAGTGCACACACTTCTCAATTTTTCAACAGGATACTTTGGCAAAAATCTTCCTGACACTTCTTTTTTTTTTTTTTTTCATTTTTATATTCTATACCTCTGTCTGACAAGCAGCTTCTCCATTAAAACAGGTTTTTGGTCCAGTTATACTTGCAGATGAAAAGCATGTTGGAAGAATGTCAGCTGTCTTTCATCGTGGGTGTGACAACGTTACCCGAGGGCTCCTATAAGAGGCTTATTGCTTCTAAACGACTCCTCCACCCTGTGGGAGAAGAATTAACCTCAGAAGCCCATTAACCACAGGAGCAGAGAGTCAAATTAGTGAACCAATAGAAAGTACTGAAGATCAAAAGCTAAGACTCAGGGTACAGTACAGGATTTTGTACATGGGCCCTTGGTGCATCATAGACACAACTTAGATGCCAGCATTCAGGACAGCAGTCCAGCTCCAAGTCTTGAGCCTGATTAGATCACAAGAAGCTTTACAAGAAGTTTTTTTTTTTTTTTTTGACAAGTCCTTTAAGTAAACAATGTTCTTCAGCTGGATTTGCCCAACGGTGCTTCTGACTGACTGGCCTGGTTGTAGAGGCATGTATCACCTGCCTAAAATGGTGTGTCGTCCCCAGCCAGAGCTGTTCGATGCCTGTATTGCCAAAGGGCCATGCTGGGCTGTGCATGATGTTCCTATGCGTAATCACTGGACTGTTGTCTGCTCTGAAGCTGGCAGGTGGTATCAACCACCTGATTTTCACAGAATCACAGAATGGTAGGGGTTGGAAGGGACCTCTGTGGGTCCTGCCATGATGCTTCCAGCTGGAGTAATGCTTCCCATTGAAACAAAAAGCACACTCACAGAATCACAGAATGTTAGGGGTTGGAAGGGACCTCTGTGGGTCATCTAGTCCAACCCTCCTGCCGAAGCAGGGTCACCTACAGTAGGTTGCATGTTCCCTGTGAGTCTGGGACTGTGCATGATGCATGTAGATGTGCGAACATGCGGGCTGACCTGCGCCTGCACCTGGACACAGCAGGGATGCCTGTGGCCTTCCTCAATCCTGTAGCCCTCTCCTAACCAGAGTAATAATGTGTGTGTCTCCTTATTAAATCTAACATTGTGATTGAATATGTGAAGTTAACACCTGCAAATGCTGATTTAAATTTCCTACACCATATATCGATAGAGCATTTTGGCTGTGGCCAAGCGGTTTGGCTAAATTAATATGTTAGAAAAAATGCCTCCTTTTGTGTATCTAGATAATGCAGAGCTGGCAAGTGAGTATCTTCTAGGCTAGGTTTTACATAATCATTTCAATATTCCATTTTAATATGCCCGTGTATCTATGGATGAATCTTGATTGTTCTCAAGTGAAATATTATGAATCAAATCATGATGACAGTATCTTGACTATTTAATTAATGTGTTAGCATGGATCTGTAATGCTTGATTCCTACAAACGACCAAATTAGCAACTTCATTTAACTATGTTGTTCTCAGTGGAAAAGAGCACACTTAAATGCATCATGGTGCTATTTACACCTGCTTAATTACTTGTATTTGCAAATTGTCTAAATTACCTTGCCATAGAGGAGGATGGGGACCACAGACCATGAATAAAATTAAAACTTCAGACTTCAAATGGCAGTGCAGTATGCTGCCTTTGTCAGAGGTGATTCAGAGTCTATTCGTACAAGAAATAAGCAACGGCTGTTTACACATCTTCCTGTCTTGGACCCACAGACACCGCAGTTTAGATCAAAATTGTCATTTTATATCATGTCAGTAGAGAAAGGGAGAGTGTTGTTATTAATATTATTCTTTTTTATGGGAATGAGCAAAAGGCGTTGGAAATGTGGGTCCTCTGTCATCTTTGGACTTCGCACACGTGTTCCACAGTAAAATCACTCTTGTCCGTCCATTTCCAAACCCAATGCTGAAACGTGTAAACAAGTAACCTGTTCTACTTGTCAGAGTGAGTGCTTATATTTAGATAAGGACTTAATCTGAATACATTTCTGACCTGGATTTTAAGTTCCTGAGTGACTCCCACCCATTTAATGGACCAAACCAAACTGTAGCTCTATGCGGTTGAACACCATGTTGGCATCCAAACTCCATGGCTAAGTTTGTGACCCGGTGGCTCTGCTGGGAAGCCCTGATCCCCCTTCTGTACCAGCTACCAGGATTGGGTCCTATTTATTGCGCATGGAAATCTGGACTCACAGACTCATGGCCTTTGAAATCCAGCAAGTTCCTATTTGTCCTAGAGAGGGCAGCAGTTTTAAATGAGGTGCTTTGTGTAACTCACACTTCAACTTCATGGCACATTTTAAAAAAAGGCTGAAGTCACCAGTGATATTTGGAAGGAGAACTAACACCTGGGAAATTATTTCAATGGGAAAAAATGAAAAGCATATGTCAGTATTCAATGGATTTTTTCATGTGATACATTGATTTTGGAATTGGGCTATAGGAATACAAGGGATAGACCAAATACAATGCAGGCTAAAAATAAAGCAATGATGTATACATACAGAAAGTAAAAGTAAATTAGTAAATCTCTAGACAATTTGGTATCATTTGTCCCATTAAGTACCCCAAATCTTCTGTTTCGTTCTTCTTTCTTTTGGTAATTCTCAACTGTTTCTTAATACCCTGTTTGTAAAAGAGTGGGGAACAATGAACAAACATGGTTCAATCATCTTCATGACAGCCAGAGAAGTTCTTTAAAGTCAGAAGCAGAAGAATAGCTGTCCTTTTATGCCCTCTTCTTGGAAATTATATACTGAAAATTACAACTCCTCTTCATGGTTCATTAAGAGCAATTATAATTCTGTAAATGTATTCCAAGACAAAATTTAATTTCACACATGTTTTAAAAATTCGATTGAGTCATATATGAGAATAATGTTTTATTGATTGAAATCCTCACAGACATGGAAATCAATTTATCAGTCTCATTAAAAGAACAAATGATTTTCTAAAAATATTTTTTATTTATCAAAACAGAATGCAGGTAAATGTAATCAAATCACATGAAAAAGGAAATGTAGAAGTCTCAATAAAAATCCTGTGCTTTATTAGATTTTTTTTTTTAGGAGTTCATAGATATGTTTGGTGTAGGCTGTACAGCTTTCCATTTTTTCTCATCTGGTGAACAATCACAACTACAATATCTTCTGTGCAAACTGAAAAAATTAGTAGAATAACCAATTCTGAGATGAATAAATGAAATTTCTTCAGATGAAACAAACATGAAAAACACAACTTTATTCTCTGAAAATAGATAACCAACAGATGATAAGTTTATAAAATGGTGCAAGTGATTAGTGTATTAGCCTGCAAACTCCACTGCTGGAGGCGGCTCCTCCTGCACTGTACTCCTCCATCCAGGACTCTGACCTACAGGAGGCAGAAAATTCTTTGCTCAGTGCAAGTTTCTGGGTGCATGTTAAACAGTTAATAACAGTGTTAGTGATACTTAGAGCTTATGTAAGGTGATGAAGTATTCAGAGCCTTTTCTGTCCCTTCATTCATCTTTCCAACAACCCTTGCAGGAGACAGGGAAGTGTTACTGTCTTCATTTTTCAGCCAAGAAAATGAGAAAGCTGGATATTGAGGTGTAAGTGCAGGTGACCCTGGGGGAGAGAGGAGGTGCCAGCCCGGTGAGACAGCCCTGTCATCCCTCTGAGCAGTCTCTGCACCCAGCATGAAGCTGCCCTAGTCAGGGTGCAAGAATTTAGCACTCAGGCATTTTTAGCAGCTGGTGTCAGCAGGGCAGAGCCAAATCTCCATGGTCATCTCTATCAATTTTTCTTCCTCTCCCCTGTATAGACCCTTATCTAGAGCTTGTGGTCTCAGTAGGTAAGGCAGGTGAAGGAAGTATGATGTTCCTAATTTTGCTTTATGAAGGCGGTCAGGAAGTTAAAGAAAGTCTTCCACTTTTATTAAAAAATATTACTACGCATCTTGCTTCCTTGTGTGCACCTAAACTCCCCAATTCTATTCTCTTTCATTTATTGAGGAAAGACTTTCCCTGTGGAAGAGCGTATGAAGCAATAATTAGTTTTTGAGGTTGGTGAAGTGCCAAGATTCTGTCAAAAATAATCACGTTTCTTCTTAAAAACAGTTTAACAATGATCAAACTACTTTAGACCAGCTATTAAGCATATTTTAAACAGCTTTTTAAAAGTTATAAATAACCTAAAGCCAGCCTAGTAAGTGCAGAAAATGGGAGCAGAAATCAGAAGACCATTGTCTTTCACTTATCATTGTGGCAGAGTCAAGCTGCAACTGTTTAAATTTACATCCTAAATTCAAGCATGACAGGCTTCCTTAGCTTCACTGTTTTCTAGTAACTTTAAATAACGTTAGCTTTTTTGATTAAGTTAAATTCAAACCAACTATTTAATTTTTTACCAAGTGTATTTTATTAAAATGCAAAAATATAGAGGAAGACCAAACTGCTAAATACCGATTGTCTGTCTGAATTTTAAAACTTTTGTCACCAATTCCTACTCAACAGCAAGATGATTTTAGCCCCATTCAGGTGATATAAAATGGTGCCTGCGCTCACATATGATTAAAAACTGCTGTTGCTGTTACTACCATACACTGTTGTTTTCATATCGGTGACTCCTCCTACATAGTAAAGACACACGCTGTATACACTGTGACATGGAAACAGCACACTTCCAGGAGTGAGCTGCAGACCAACTCTGCAATCCTTTGACAAACCTCGAGTCATCATTTTCCAGTGCCAGTCCCTAACTTACATTTTTTTGAGAAGTTGGATGTGTCTGGCCCCTTAATGTTAGCATGACATTTTAGTAACAGGTATCATTTCACTAGTTATGGGTATAATTAGCTACAGCTGGGGTTATCTGAAGACACAGAGTAAGCCTTGCACCTGAGATAGCCTGAGACGTAGAATCATAGAACCACTGAATAGTTTGTTGGAAGGCACCTTTAGAGGTCATCTAGTCCAATGCCTCTGCGATGAGCAGGGACATCTGCAACTAGATCAGACTGCTCAGAGCCCTGTCCAACCTGACCGTGAACATCTCCAGGGATGGGACTGATATGGCTGGTAATAAGTTTAAAAACAAACAAAAGAGGTTTGATAGAAGACACTGCTTGAGGCAGTATTATATTATGATTTGTCTCCTTCTTTTTTTAAATAATTCTGTTGATAGATTTTTACAGACCCTTTGATTTGCTGTACTGTTAAATTTCCTATTTCCAAAACTAACTGATTTCTCTAGTTACTGCTCTATAAAACAAACAAGAGAAGTTTTCCTCCTGTACATGCTCTTATAAAAAATATTTTTGTCTCAGAGAAGCTTCTAATGCCTTCTTCTGTGTTGTAATTACCACAAGTATAGAGCAGTGATATTTGCATGAAGCAGCAATTGCACCGGGATTACCCAACTATTCACCCCATCCATTGAAAAGGTGAAACGAAACAAAAGCAAGTTGTTCTCCTGATTTGAAGTCATAACACAATTAAAATGACCGGCAATGGTTACAGTGCATGAGAACAAGTGGGCAGTAAATGAAGGACTCGTGCCAAAAGGAGTGGGTGTGCTCACCCATGCCTAGGTCCAGGTAAGCCACTGGGACACAGCAGAGATGGATTTGGCACAGAGGCTGCCAGAGGGACCTCCATCTTCACACTCTCCTGCCATCCTGGAGGGAAGCAACACCACCCCAGACTTTCTAAACTCTTGTCCACAGACGCAGTGTGTCCCCAGATGCTCCCAGATTCTGTGTGTCCCCAGATGCTTCCAGATCCTCCATATTCTGTTGCTGGAGGTTCAACACACGCTCTCAGCTGTGGTGAGGATCAATTCCCCAATCAGCTCATGGCTTACTCTGTCAGGCATCAGTACACCGGCGTGCAAACACTGCAGTAATAGCTCTATTAAGAGCACTTTAATAGATATGCACTAGTATTAACAATGTCATTGACATAATAACAGCTGCAGAGCCTTCTGCAAACATTGGAGGAAGTTGGCCACAATTCACTTTATTTATCCTATACTTTCTCCTTGCATTGTTTTTTTCCAGGATTGACTGGTTGTCAACCACTTGCTGAACATCAGCTGGGTTTATTTTAGTGACCAAATAGTTTTTCACTATTCCTTAAGACCTACCATGCTGTGAAATTGTGTGACTCTCCGTAAGGTCTTCAGACTTTCAAGCTAAAAGAGAAGATCCTGCCACCAGGCCTCACCTGGACTTCACTGGATGGATCTGGAACACCACTTGATGGTTTTAGAAAAAGTGAAATTTTTGGCTGGAGAGAAAGGGTGGGAATCATCCAGTTGTGCTCTGTTTCCTGTCAGGTCATGCAGCCAGCCTACTTCCTGGCTTTTTATTAAATAATTTATTGCCACAAGTAAAGACAAGTAGCAGGAAGGGAAATTTTAACTCAGTTGTAGGAACAGAGTTGTGTAAGAGGCTATTTCAGTGGGGGGAGGGAAAAATGCTTTTTATTCACTCCCCAGGCATGGATTGTTGAAAAAATTATTAAAATTGAGACTCATCTGAGAAATACCAGTTTGTAAATTCTGCTCTGCCAGCTCAGTTCTGACTGAGCCATTGGCGATGCCCAGCCCTGCCCTGACTCTGCTGCGCCTTCCTCTAAGCTGCCTGCTACCTCCTCGCTCTGTGCATGGGCTGTGGGCAAGTGGGCTGAGCACCAGCAATGTTCGGTGGTTGGACCAGGAAGGCTTCAGCACCCTGGCAAAGGCAGACACTTGGACCTGACTTTGCATCACACAAGGGGGCTGTGTCTCCTTCAAACTTTCAGGCTCTTCAAAGAGCCCTTCACTTGGTATTACAACTGCAAATGATATCAATCCTCAGCCAGGAACACACAGAGAAAAATTCTCCCTTTCTTTTAGAATTACCGCAAAGTAATCTTTTTACCTTCTGCATTTAGCGCAGTAGAGGCTGCAGATGAGAACATTTTTAAAAAAGACACTTCCCAGCACTGTGAACTCGGCTTCAGAGCTCACTTGGCACTTCATGTCTGCACATGATTTGCAGCTTCAGACGTACTTAAAAAGGAATAAGATTTAAAATAATTGATACTGAAGCATTTTTTTCTCTACCAACTTATTCTCACTTGGCAGATGAGCTGGTCACCTGGAGCACACCTACATGAGAAGATGCTCACAAACCACTGCTTCATCCCCTTCACCAAGCACAGGGACAGCAATGTGGCCATTCTCAGCCAGGCAAGTTCTTCTTTTTTCCACATTCACATGATACTTTCTGCATTCAGAAAATATTTAGTTCATAGTCTGTTCTGAATAACTTAGAAGGTCAAATCATGAAATATTTTTGTGTAGCTTGAAGGTGCTGATGTACTGCACTTATTTAGGCTGGTCCAGCTCTACTGAAGTCTCAGGAAAGAAATTTATTTCTGTTGTCGGACTTCATCTTGTCATCAAGGCATTATTTTGCTGCCATGTGATCTGCCAGCTAAGCAAAGAGAAATATCGGGTGCATAATCCCTGCCAAATAACTCCCCAGCTCACTACCGGGTCCTGTTCCCTGATTCTCTACACTGTGTGACTGGTATTTCAGTTCAGGGCTCTGCTTTTGGGTGGGTTTCTACATTCACTACTACCATGTGAAACAAAGATGGGGATGGTGTGGGGGCCGTTCACAATGGCTGAGCCCAAATATGGTCTTCCCATGCTGTCCTGACAGGCCTTGTATCTTCATGCACCCCAAATCTCTACCAGGCTCTGCCTTACTCCGTGTACCACATACTCTCAGCATCACAGCATGAAGTGCTCCAATTTCCAAAGCTGTGATAACACCCTCACATTTTTTCAAATTCTTGGAATTAAAAAATCACAGAAAGTCACAGTAATGTTTTAAGGACTTCTGCCCACAGAGGAGATTCAGGGTGGATGCTCTGCTATGTGGATAGGGTCATCTGCTGTATGAAGGGGTTGCCCTGAAGGTGAAAGGTTGTTTCTTGAGCTGGTGTAGATAACGCAGATGTTCAATGGCTATTGAACCAGCTGCACTTCTCATTAAAATGAGGAATGGTAAATGCTGAAAGGATGACCTGGACAGAGCACAAGGGATTAAATATTGCTTATTGCCACTGTAAGACAATTGATGGGTCAGGACTTCTGTGGAATCCTTTTCATAATTTTAATATTAATAAATTATGTTTGTCTTCATGCTACATCTGAAATAAATGATATACAGAAAGTGATGCACTTCTTACCAAGCAGATAATTAATTGTGACATGAAGCGTAAATAGTTGTTTAATGACAATGCTTTTTTCCTGGCTATTTAAAGCATTATATCATTATCTGGGATATACTGAGAAGTGAGAGATACAGTTCACTCTGTAACCACATAAAGTAGGATGTTTTTTAAAAAGCAAGTATATTGTATGGCTTGGTGACAACAAGAAGACAGAGGCTCAGTGCCAAGTAATTTCAAATTTCCTGTCACGTTCTGTGTTGAATTGTGTAAAACACAGCTTGAAAGCTTATTCGTAGTTTATTTTATTCATAAGCTTAACAAGGGGAAAAGAAACCCAAGAAGCGAGAATAGCGGGAGCTTGGACCAAGAGTACAGTATAGTGCAAACCCAAAATACTTGATTTTAACCTATAATTAAGCGATGTAGTTCAGAATTATACTACACACAGCATTGTTCTTTATAAAAAAGAGAAGCTGGAAAGAAGCATTTGCTGAATCATGCTGACTTTGTTGGTGGCTCATAAATCCAGTTTGTTGCTGAATGCCACGAGGAGCTTTCCAGATACCTCGGAATTGTGAAGGAGGAGTGTTGGTGTTATTGCACAGCACAAGCAAAACACAGCACTAAACAGACTTTGAGCCTCTTTAAACTTTATCATCATCATCACTTGCAATTCCAGAACCTGGAGTCAGAGGCTGTATGAGGTGATTAACCCTGAGCCTGGGTTATATTGTGTGTGCTTGCCCAATTGTTATTCTTCCCTCTATGTTCTTATGTATAGTTCTCTGTGTACACAACTTTGCCCTAGCATCGGTATATGGATGTTAGAAAATAGATTTCTAATCTCCACTGTTGCACAGATTATATCATGAAACGGTGTCTCGTGCACTTGTAAACCGCAGGTCAGCACAGAAAGAATTTCATTACCTTTTAAATCTTACAGAGAAGGCAGTTCTCCTGAAGTTTTAAAGATAGATGCATGTGTTTAGTGCTTGAGCTATTCAGTTCTTGATGTCTTAGGACAGTTCCAGGCAATTCAGATTTTAAACTAATTTTTTAAGGCACTTTCGCTCTGGAAATTGCATTGAGTTTGTGGTCTGTATGTCGCTTCCATTCCCACTTACAGAAGGAGACTTAGCAGACCTTGAGACCTGCTTTCCACACAAGGGTCACCCCACAGGGTGATGGTGCTCTCAGTTTTGCCTTGGTACAGAAATAAGGCACATGAATAATAAGCCATATTTTTTCCACCTGCACATGAAACGCTTATGTTCTCGCGCCCAATGCACACAGTTGGCCAAGTATTCAGAAAAGTATAGCAAATGGGTAGCTCCTAACACTGGAGATGTTATCAAGAAGTTAGAACTCCATAAACAGTGACTTCTCCTTGTATTCTTGTCTCTCAGATGTTTGGTACCCTGGTTAGGACTGTACTGAACAAGCAGGATGATGACTCCAAGCAGCTCACATTGGTGTACCCACACTGTTACGGCCCTGGATCTTCTCAGTCGTTCTAATTACTGGGAATAGTTGTTACTCTCCTGTGGATCTGGGGGCTCAAAAATGTCACAAATCATGTGATGCCTCTACTGTGGCACACCTGAGGGGTATTTTCGTAGAAGGAAGATCAGGCAGAGTTGCACACCCTGCGATGTGATATGATGGCATGCAGTCTGCAAAGTGCATAAAGATGGTGCTGGAAGACTTTTGGAGGAGGGAGGTCTGTTCCATACTGTGCAGGAAGGACTGGGTTTGCTTAGGTGAAGACTGCGAGTGAGGGAGTTGGCACAGGTGAGGACCAGGCCAGGGAGTGGGTAATTCTGAGGCAGCAGGAGTCACGCACAAGGGCTTATGTCACTCCTTGGGCCCATTTGCATAGAATCATAGTAACATTTAGGTTGGAAAATACCTTGAAGATCATCGATTCCAACCGTTCACACTGACAAGTCCACCACTAAACTATGTCCTTAAGTGCCAAGTCTATACATCTTTTAAATACTTTCAGGGTTGGTGACTCAACCACTTCCCTGGGAAGCCTGTTCCAGTGCTTGATAACCCTTTCAGAGAATAAATTTTTCCTAATATCCAGAATAAACTTCCCTGGCACAACCTGAGGCTGTTTCCTCTTGTCCTATTACTTCTTACTTGGGAGAAGAAACCGACACTCATGAAGACTTACGTGCCCTTATGGAGCCTTTCAGTGTTGACTGTAATTCATCACCGTTACATTCTCCTCCATTCTGTGCCTCTTTCAGGGAGTCCCACCGCTCGGTCCTTAACTGATCATAGAATCATAGAATCATAGAATGGTAGGGGTTGGAAGGGACCTTAAAGATCATCTAGTTCCAACCCCCCTGCCATGAGCAGGGACATCTTCCACTGAACCAGGTTGCTCAGAGCTCCATCCAACCTGGCCTTGAACACTGCCAGGGAGGGGGCAGCCACTACTTCTCTGGGCAACCTGTGCTAGTGTTTTGCCACCCTCCTGGTGAAGAATTTCTTCCTAATATCTAATCTAAATCTGCCCTCTTTTAGTTTAGAGCCATTCCCCCTTGTCCTATCACTACACACCCTTGTGAAAAGTCCCTCTCCAGTCTTCCTGTAGGCCCCTGCAGGTACTGGAAGGCTGTTACAAGGTCACCCCGGAGCCTTCTCCAGGCTGAACAGACCCAGCTCTCTTAGCTTGTCCTCATAGGAGAGGTTCTCCAGCCCTCGGATCATCTTCGTGGCCCTCCTCTGGACCCGCTCCAACACATCCATGTCCTTCTTATGTTGGGGGCTCCAGAGCTGGATGCAGGACTCCAGGTAGGCTCTCATGAGAGCAAAGGGGCAGAATCACCTCCCTCGACCTGCTGGCCATGCTTCTATTGATGCAGCCCAGGATACAGTTGGCTTTCTGGCTGCAAGCGCACATTGCCAGCTCACATTGAGCTTCTCATCCACCAGTACCCCCAAGTCCTTGTCCTCAGGGCTGCTCTCGAGCCACTCTCTGCCCAACCTGTACTTGTGTTTGGGATTGCCCCTACCCATGTGCAGGACCTTGCACTTGGCCTTGTTGAACTTCATGATGGTGTTGAACTTCACTGATGGCCCAGGATTGCCATCGTCCAGGCAGTGGCAAGGAGGAAGCTGGCAGAGTTCTCCAGGAGCTATGGTTGCATCTCTTCCAGGGAACCAGACAGGACCAGAGCCTGAGTTGGGACACCAGCAAGAGACTATTTTGTGCCAGTGAACACTTAGCACATCTTCAGAATGGCTTGGACCTGTAGTCCTTATCTTGGTTCAGTTGTGGCCATGTCCTATGCCAGGGAGCAATGATGAAGGGCATTGAAACCTAGACTACCAGACAGCCTGAGGGCCAGATAATTGTCTCTGACCCAGTGTATTTACAGGTATAGATGTATCTTTCTTTAAAGACTTTCTCTTTTACTCTATACAAGCCACATTGTGTTGTAGAATGTTTGCCTAGTCTGCCGAGACACTTCATGGGCACAAGTTGTGCTGCTGATGCAAATATCTGTTCCCACAGCCATTCTGATTGCTATTTGTGAAACATCAAGTCAAGTTAGATCAGTTAAATTACACATATCCTGTGTTTTTGGCCCATACCTACTTGTAACTGCCCAAGCTTGTCCCTACTCACTGGCAACTGCCTCAGTGTTCAGCTTTGCACACAAGAGTAATGAAGTCACCTGCACAGATCCCTTCTTCCAAGGATTTTAACTGATATGTACATCTACTGCTGAAAGTATAGCAACTTCATGGCAACTTTTTTCTCCACATCCAGCTGTCATCCAAATGTATCTCTGTAATTCACAGTGTCATATCCCTACTGATGTCCTGTCACTCTCTGATCCAAAGGTGAAAGAGGCAGAGATCACTAGCTTAGTACCAAACCCTCTTCTTCCTAATATGTCTTCTCAAAGTAATCCCCACAATGTATTGCCTCTGCTCAATATTAATGATAAACACTATAGATTTATGGCTGTATAGTACTGTTTCCAAAAGGAATTTAAGATCATTTTGTTGACTTTACTGTGTAGCTACTCACAAGTGATCATACAGTGATCATTTCATCTGTTAACAGAGCGCACCCATTTCTGGGAGAGAATACAGGAGATCACATTATGTACAACAAAGCAATTTGAGACAGGAAATAGACTGTGCCTAACTGAAATTATAAAGATATTTAGTGAGGAAGAATGTAATTACCTAAGACAGAATTTTGCCATGAGATGAAAGCTAACCTTATTCTACCCAGTGACTACTTAACCTCAGATCTTTATAGAGAGATATATAAAGAAATATGAAACATTTATGAAAAATAGCATATTATTCCACCCCTCCCCACATACACACACACACAATTTACTGTTTGATATAAGGATTTGCTTTTTTTTACTTTGCAAAGTTGATTTGTAAGGTAAGATTAGGAAATTTGCAAATACAAAGTATGTAGTGGATACACTATCAAAGACTGCAGAGGCTGAAGAAAGAGCAAAATGCAGGAGACAGACAGTGCAGAACTGTGCTGCAGTCTGGTGGAGCTATTAATCACTGAATCCTCTGCTAGAAAAAAGGTTACAGCTCTTCACCGTTTCCTCATTTCCACAAAAATCTTTCCGCACCTCCTGACCTCTTGAATTTTTACAGACACTTTCCCAAGACGGTTGAGTTTACCAGCTTAGAACAACTCATCTACGTACAAGTTACCACTTGGCAGGAGACAGGACTCCTCCTCTTACCATGGACATGGACATGGACTTCCTTCCATTAAGGCAGCTAAGGCACTAGTCCAGCTTTGCTCACATGAAACCTGCTTGTATTTCGTTTATGATTAAATATTGCTTTCCCAAATGATTTAGGGCTTCTTTGAAATTTTGCTCCCCTCTATAGCACTGAGTCCCTCAGCTTCCTTACAGGGTGGGACAATAATATATACATACATGTTAAAGCGCAATTCTAGATGTTAGCCTTTAATTTTTAAAGTTTTGCTACAGTACAACTCCAACTGAGTTTTCAGAAAAGAAGTTCTTTTTGCAATTGTCAAATAAACTTGCACAGGAAAACTCTCATATGTAAGGAATTTTCTTTATTTCATGGTTCTTGACTTCACAGCAGCCAGAATTAGGGTAATGAAAAGGATTAGACATCACACAAAAGTATTTCCAGCCACAGCTAATACCAGCTGTCTTCTACCTTTGCATGGAAAAGCAGAAGTACTGAGAGATACAGAGATACAAAAATTTGAATGACAGATTAATTTTTCCTCAGATACTTATGGTTACAATAAGGAATAGTGAAAGAATATGCAAGTATTTTACAGCATTACCTAAGGCAACTGAGTGACTAAGATGCTTATTGTTTTTTTAAGTAACCAAAAGTAGCTGCAATCTTAAATGTGTGGCAGATCAACCCTATTTAGGCATATATTTTAAAATGGGTGTTCATCAGCTGTTTTTTTGTAGGAGGAATCAATTAGTCGAACCAAATTGAGGCACAGAATAGTACATCAGCAAAAATAGATGAAGCAATCACAGTACCAGCAACTGTCATCTTCTCCCCGGAGAAACAAAGGCAGTTTTTAGCATCTTCATGGGCTGCAAGGGACAGCAGGGAAAGGAGTGACAAATGTATTTTTTCATAGGTCTTTTAACCTTTTGGTAGTAGCACAGCAGAACTGAAATCTGATGGCAAATTGTATACGCACCACTGGTTTTCTCGCTGATTACTGAGTATCGCTGTTTTAAAGTTTTCTGCAGTCAGAGAACTGTCAAAAAGCTTTGATTACGCAGTAAGCTATATACTTATCATGTCAGTAATAAAACCCTGATTAATTAAGTTGAATTTCTAAGGGACACCAACTTTTTAAGTCAGAGACATGAATTCATGAAGATTGAAGTGATCTGTCAGAGATCTCACTGTGGGTTTCCTGGCAGTAGGAGCTTTCTCTATTTCCAAGATTATATCCTCTTTGTTCGGAGCAGGTGAATGGAGAGAGTTTCCCAATATTAGGCTCCACTGTAACTCAAGGTCCGGTTCAAAGAGATTAGGAAAAACTAATCTAGACCATTCCACTCTCAAGACAGAATAAAATGCTGTGTTATTTTTCTCTACTCCTTTATGCAACATGGTTTTAAACCCTGCAGGTAATAGAATTTCTTCACTTCACCTCTTTCATTGTACTTTTCAGTGTAATTTTACGTAGTCTTCCCCAAACACAAAATCCTAAAATCCCACTTCTGATTCCCCCTCCTCTCCTCGCTTCCTACCAATAACCCCCCAAAAGCTTCACAGGTTTGAGCAGAGCATTGCCATAAGACCTTCCTTGTTTTCTTGCACTACTACTACTGCATGGTACAGAGATTTTCACAGAGGGGGAAGAGTATGGCACCCCAGGAGTAATCTCATACACCCAGATACTGACTGCTGCCCCAGGGAGTGGAGCACACAGCTATACCAGAAATTGCTCTTGACCTCTGATAAGCTCTGTGGGAGGACCACACCTAAAAAGCCTGGTCATGGAGAAAGATGTGTAAGGTGATAACATGCCTTCATATCTGCTTATTATTTATTTTAACTCAGGCATCTTCTCTGTACTACATTCAGCCAGAGGTGAGGAGTAACACAATGACAGGACAGACTGTCGCCTCTGCGCTTTTTACTGAACATGGCAAATGCAGTCATGGTGAAGTTTTCTCTTCTAAGCTGCTCAATCTTATTGAAGACCTACTGAGAGTAGGTGAACCAGTGAATGTGAAATCTGAATTCAAATTTGTTGATTAATCAAAGTATCAGTTTGTGATTTCTCATGCCATGTGCTAAGGTATAGTCTTTGATATGCTAAGGTGCTGCTGAAGTGCAAACCCTTTGCTGAGTATGCTTAGAAAGGCTTAAGTCTTGTTAATAATAATAATTATACCATGAACTTGGGCCTTTTTGCTGAGCAGGTTTTGGCACTACAGGTTCACACGGGCTATAACTTCCTTAGGCAGCTTTTGGAGTATGCAGTTTGGAAACCATTTATTGTACAACTATCTGTGTTATAGCAAGAGAAAGGCAGGCTTTCACCAGCTGTTGCTAGACACCTAGACAGAACAGGCAATGGGACAGACGGGAGGACAGTGGCATGTGCGATAAAATCACACCCTCGTCACACGCCTCTGGATTTAGGGCAACGCTCCACAGATGATTATGAGGTGAGCTGCTGGGATGGGAACAGCAGAAAGTTACCAGAAGCCAAGATTGATTTAAATGTACCCCTAGTTATTAGGTCAGCAACACATATCTGAATGGCCTCTTCCCCATGGTGATGTGAACTAGGTTAACTTTGTTTTATTGAAGGATAAATAATCACGGATTTATTGTAAAATAAGAACATAACAAGGGCAGCTACTGAAAAAAAATGACTTGTCTGCCAAATTGTGGAGGTCCATAATATTCCCACTGGTTGACAGTAACCTGTTTTATTAAAAGCTGCTGATAATAGGCTAACGCAAAGATCCAGTTTTATAAATGTTTATCTTGGTACTGACAATGCTGTGATGCCAGTACAGACAGCAAAAGGTAATGGAATATTTGTAATGTGTTTATTTATCTAGCTCAAACAAAAATGGTAAAACAACCTTGTGCCAGGAAGATGGCTTTGTTTTGATTAATTATCCACAGAAGCCCTGTTCTCTAAAGGTTGGCTGATCAATCAAGGCTCTCTGCGTTATTGTATAATGTTTGCTGTGCGTACACGTATGCACACTCACATGACGTTACTGCGTTTCACACAATCTTTCCCCAAATCCTCCAAAACTATTTGGAACAACAATTACTCTGACACCAGTTGTCTTCCTTACCAGCTTTGCATTTCGTGATTAATATACTATCACTTCACATCAATACAAATGAGAGCCAGCTTTTTTCCCGAGCTCTGCTCAAAGAAGAAGCCTACAGTTTATGAGACTCATCATTCCTCCTGGCAAGGGAGCTCCAGATGCAGGGACCTCCGCTGGGCTCTGTCAAGGCCTGGGATGTGTAACCACTTGAGAGATGAAGTCAGAGCTGGCAGGGGAGGGTAAAGGGGCATATTCATGACTCCTTATAAGTACCTAAGTTAAGTGGTATGACTACCATGGCATCTAAGTTCAAGCAAATGTTGAAAAACTGCGAGGATCTGCTCTGAGGCTCCAGCTCCTAGCTGCCTGCAGATGCAATGGGAAGAACGGGTTACGATCCCTAAATTAAATTGCTGCAGGCTCTGTGACAGACTGAGCCCTCCATGCTCTCTTGAGCTCAGACACTGTAGTGATCACAGTGCCTCAGAGAGCTGCCTGCAGAAGGGAAGGGGTCTGCATTTGGGCTGAAGTCCCCAAGAAGGCCTCTCAAATTATTTTTTCTGTTTTCTTATATCCTATTTGTGAAGCAGGAGCCTATGCTCTGCTGGTGTGAATCAGCAGTGCTGATGTATTTATATCTCATAGAAGAAAGTTTGAGGTGTCCATGCATGGAAGCTTGCATGAAGGTGAACCCCAAAAATCTTGGAAGGTCATAGACAAAAATCAGCCCAAACCATCTTTTATTCCTGAAACAGAAGAGAGCCATCAGGAGGAAAAGCTGATGCCCTGGGTACTGCAAACGGCAAGCAGATGCAGTGTTTCATTAATTATCAACTGGTGCAACCTCTTCTGCTAATCTCCTAAGTGCCAGTAATGCCTTTGTAACCTGGACACCACAGGAAATACGGTTCTGCATAACAAACAATTGGGAAAATTTATCCAAATTTAATTATGAGTCTCCAGCTGAGCTCCTGTTTTTGACTACTGTTCTATCACGCACAGCGCAATGGATATATAAATAGGAAGTGGTAGAGCAGTATCTTCATTTAGGGCCTGCACCAGTCAGGTCTGAGTACTTTATCCTATTGACTAGATTCCACGCTGCGATTTGCATTTGCAAGACTAGCGCAGAAATATCTGAGTCACAGCATGTAAAGCATAGTAGGGTTACATTTCTTACAAGATTCTCCAAAGTGAAGAAATGAAATGTATACTCTTACTAACATTGGTAACTGTACGTACAAAATGTGGAAATATAAATGCACATACAGTACATGCCGGGTACAAACAGGCTGAAAAATAACTATAGATAGTGTAAATCCTATTGTGGATTCCCAAATCCTTTGAACTATCTCCCCATGACTCTGCTATTCACAGGTATCCTCACACCTTCCCCTTCTATAAGCAGCCTCTTTGAACAAGGAAATGGCAGAAATCTCAGAGGATAAGTAAAAAATGCAATAACCTTGTGACTTACTTTATTCTAAGTACTTTACAACAAATTAATCATGCGTATTATCAATGTTACATTCTGGATGCTACTATTGCTTGTTCTGTAGTAAATGTTCTGCAGGAATGGCAGGGATTTTTCAAGACTAGAAACACTGGGGTTTTGAGCAGGTGAGACATCTTCAGAGGACTGAATTTTCCCTAAACCAGGTAGACTATTTGCTGTTTCAGCTGAGCAGAGCTGGAAAGAACACAGCATGGATGACGTGCCTCTTTTTTCAGTCTTGTTGGGCAATGCTCCGTGCATTTACTGTACAGAATCCCTCTACAGGGTGCTGCAAAGTCAGCCAGTGCCCCAACCTCATCCAAGTCCTGCCAGTCAATCACAGATATTTGTGTGGGACAGGTGAATTTATTAAGTTTAGGAATGACATCTTGCATTTCTGATGTAATAAGCACCAAATTGATTAAAAATAAAAAAATTTTCTCCCCTTCAGGAAGTTAATTTCTAACCAATAGATATTCTTCAGACTTACTTTACTGTAACTTCTCCTGCAGGAAGAAATCTAAAAGCCAAAATAATGTAGAAATTGTTAAAAGAAAAAATCCTCACTATAACCTTAAAGGAAAAACAATAGCAAATAGACTTGACTTCTCATTTCTAAAATCTAAATATTTCTTGAACACAAGCAGGGATTTAAGGCTTGGGATGTAAGGCTGTTACCCTGCACCAGTCTCGAATACTGCACATCCAGTGGAAATATCCCAGCTTGCTCTGGGTTAGTCACGATCAGAATCTCACCCATGATAGCGCCAACTTCTTTAAGCCTCTATTAGTTTTTCAGGAATAGTTTAGACCTCCGAAATTACTATTTGCAACCAGTGCATCCCTCAGTTTTCCCTGAGGAAATGCTGAAAAGTGTTGATGTGGAAACTCAGCTGTGTTTTGTTAGCTTGTGAATTTTGTACAATCAGGTACTGGAATTTGTGTAAGCCAAAGAAGTTATGCACATCCTGCAGTTTGCAGGATTGGGTCCTTTAATTGCATTCTTTTCTGTACTTGTCACCTAGAAAAAAACAGTACTGCAAACTACCTGAGATTTTCCTGAGTGTTTTAGATCAAATCCAGGGAAAAGAAAGATATCAAAATGATATATTTATTTTATAATTAGACTTTCTTTTTTTTTTTTCCAAATAAAATATATACTTGTTACAAAATCATATCAATGACAAATTAAGCTTACTAGCATTCAGAAAAAAAAATAGATGAAGATGAAAAAGACCCACTACTTGCTTGAGTGCAGAGTACTGGAAACTATTTAGCAAACCCTTCCTCCCTCCCTGTGGAGCCAGACCCCCTGAATGTCTCTGCACTTGAGCTCGGCTGCAGGGACCACTTGGAGGGGCGCGTTTTCAGCTGTGGGTGGAGTGTGGGATAACTCTGCTTTCAACGCTGATACATGGAGAAAACACTGGACTGCGAGTGTTTAGCAGCCTGTTTACACCTCTTCAAATTTATGGAGGGCTCTCTGGCTGCTGGGGAGGTGTAAAGGGGAACAGGGTCAGATTTTGGGTACTATTTACAGGCTCTTCCTGACACCAGCTCATACAAGGAAAGGTATTTTGGTACTTACCTGCTTTGCATCAGAGACTTGACTTGGAAGGACTGTACTTCTTCGTGTGCACTTGATTACAACTTCGGGTAGTGTTTTGCCAATTTTCTGTAAGGGCCTTGCAGGTTTTTCAGCGTGCTATCTTGTTGAAGGGTAAATAGGGGAATTAATTTAGTGCCCCTGCCAGCACTCAGAGGCACTCAGCTCTCAGGGGGAGGATGTTTTTGAAACCTCTAGACTTTGACACAGCTACTTATGCCCTTAACATTTAAAACACCTTTCAGCTGTGGTTGTTTTTTCATTTTTAAAACTAGTCCTTCGATGGAGAATTTGTCTAACAAGTTGGTGGCTCCTTGCCCAGAACAGGGTGTGGGGGTCCCGAGGCTCAGCCTGGGCTCCAGGGTTCAAAGGGGGCACAGCTGAGCTCTTGACCCACCATGGCAATGAAGTACCGGGATTAACACTAACATTAAAATCACTCATTCTGCATATACATTCAAGGTTCTTCCAGCCTTATATGTACGTCTTGGGGGAGTTTGGGGAATTCAGACAACAAAATGAATATAGGGAATGAAGGTCTAAAATGGCTATAAAACAGCCAAAAACTTTATAAACCAGTTAATGAAAACCCAGTGTAAAACCACCATACAGGACCCATCTTTCCCCTTTTCCTTCCCCTCAAGAATATGTTGGGGAGGACTTCTGTACAGCTGTGGCAGAGACCTACAGCGATTCAGTTCTGTCCGTTGTGTCCCCTAAACTCGTTCCTTAATTATCTTCACCAAATTTCCCAAAGACTGTTGACATTGGTTCACTACTCTCATGAAACTATGCTCATCCACAGCAATAGAGTATTTGCTTTTGTTTCTTTGTACCTGAGGCTGTATTTACAAAACATCATGAAATTTCCAGGTAAAAATGGTTCCTTTGGGTGTATTTCAAAGAGCAAGCATGAAGGATAGATGAAATTCTAACATAAAAGCAAATGATTGAGAAACCACTACTGGCATTAAGGATTATTTTAAACCATACATTTAGTCAGATTAATTAGCCAGGATTAGTTTCTACTGCAAATTTATGCAGTGCCTTGATCATTGAACTTCACTGATAATTGCTTGCTTGGATCCTCATAAAGAGGAGATTAATGGTAGTTGATAAAAGGCTCCAATTTATTGCCCTTGCAGGAATAAAAACAAACTTATTGCTGTTACACGAAATGGTCACACAGAGAATTTCTAGTTCCTTCCTTTGAAAACAGGATTCTTATTAACCGAAAGGGATTATTTAATAAAAAACAAGAGGTAAAATGTTCTTTCATACTGGGATCAAACTACTCCTTATTGCTTTGATATACTTTTTTAATAAAATGAAAAGGAATTGTTCTCTTTAGGACAACATTAAAGCAGGTTTTACAGAACAGGTAAAAGGGAAATCCTGGCAATAAGTTCTCTTCCTTCCTTCCTTCCTTCCTTCCTTCCTTCCTTCCTTCCTTCCTTCCTTCCTTCCTTCCTTCCT